>ENA-OZVN01000093-OZVN01000093.1-human-gut-metagenome-genome-assembly--contig:-NODE-93-length-27750-cov-4.602383_pt1 | contig 27750 bp, 31 predicted proteins | sample MGYA00243446_ERZ654047 | MGnify/ENA primary metagenome ERZ654047 (study PRJEB26926, sample SAMN06164884) | human gut metagenome | biome: ENVO:00009003; feature: ENVO:2100002; material: ENVO:00002003...
GAGATCATGCCTAGTCTCGTGGGCTCGGAGATGTGTATAAGAGACAGCCCTGAACAGTTTAAAATCAAAGTTCCCCGGGCAAAGGCAAAATCAGCGCATCCGCACGGCGGAAGGCCGCATTTGCTGCCCTAATAATATTATAACACTCTGCTCTTGCAATCGGCAATTGCAAAAAGACCGAATGCTATACATAAAGTCGTACAGCAGACCTCTTGATTTTTTGATTGAAAAATGATATGAAAATCGCAATTCGCTTTTTTTAATGCTTTATTTCCGAATGAAAACAGTGTATAATATTATTGTCGCGGGAGCAGGCGAAAGGAATTATAATGGCAAAAACCAATGCCGAAACAAAAATTGCGAACGCCGGCGGCACTGCCGTTGAAACGGGCAAAACTGCCGCACGCGCTGCGGCAGGCAAATACTCCGCACCGCGCCTGAGCAGGCTTGCGCTGAAAGCGCTTGTTGATATGGTCACAAGCGAGGAGCTGAAGCCCTCCGACAGGCTCAGCGCAATCAAAACCATTCTTGATTATGCAGGCAAACAAGCTCCGCCCGAAGATACCGATGCGGAGCTGCGCGTTGTGTTTGACGGGCTTGAGGAAGGGTTCGCGGATTGAGCATAAGCCGAAAAACGTCTCAAAATCAAAGCCGAGCAGCTTTTGATTGAAAGTGCAAAACCGCTTTAACGGCAAACAGCCCGAAGGATGAAATGTCCTTCGGGCTGTCGGCTATTAGAGTATAAAATTTATACGGCAGAAGTCTGAAAACAGCTTATCGCCTTCCTGCACCGCCGCCGCGCGAACCGCCTCCGCCGCCGCCGAAGCCGCCGCCGCGACCGCCGCCGAAGCCGCCGCTGCGTCCGCCGCCGAAGCCGCCGCTGCGACCGCCTCCGCCGAAACCGCCGCCGCGAGGAGGACGGGGACCGAAGCCTCCGCCGAAACCGCCGCCGAAGCCTCCGCCGCGAGGGGGACGGGGGGGACGCCGCCCGCCTCTGCCGATGGAAGCGATGATTTTAAAGAAAACAAACACGATGATGATTACAATAATAATGCCCATAAAACTTTCTCCCGAACACGAGCCGCAGCTCCCGCATGCCGCACAGCTGAGTGCGAGGCAGGAACCGCATGAAAGACAGGAACTGCCGGAGTTATAATCGGGGTGGTCATACGGATAATAATTATTGCCGTTGTTGTTCGGAAAATTATCCGAATCACCCGAACCGTTCGGATCTTGACTGTAATAATTGCAGACAACCTGATTAATCGCGATGAACGTTGCTTTTGCCGCGCTGTCGTAATCCTTTCTTGCAAATGAGGGTTCGCAGTCGTCATCTATGATTTGACGGAGAACGCGCTCGGTAAGGACTCTTTCAAGCCCGATGCCGGGCATTATCCAATAGTTGTCGTCATCCGTCAGGAACAGAATCAGCACGCCGTTGTCCTCGGTCTTGCTGCCGATGCCCCAAGCGTTGAAGAGCTCCGTTGCATATTCCTCGATATCCTGTCCGTTCGTGCTGTCCGTCACAACAACACAAACCTGCGCACCTTTGCAGTTGGAAACAAGGTTCAGATTGCGGTCAATGATGTATCTTTCTGTTTCTGCCGAAAGCACGTTTTCGTTATCCAAAACATAGAAGTCGCTGTTCGGCTGAACGACGGCGCCGGCAGGAGCGGAAAGCACAAGCAGGCACAGCACAACGGCAAGGATTATCGATGCCAATTTAAACTTTGAAGATTTCATTTGTCGGTGTTATTTCCCTCCGATTCCGTAGATTTTTGCAATTGCGGAGGACAGCCCGCCGGAAAGCAGATCGGAACGCGATTTCATGCATTCGGAGTATTTTGCCCCATAGGTGCGTGAAATTCGCGAATCAGCCGATTCGATGCCGTCCATTGCCGTCATAAGGCTGTCGGTAACACTTCCCTCCGGAACGGAGGCATAAACGCGCTTTGCATCCGCAAGCAAACGTTTGAAGCAATCAAATTTTTCAAATGCGGAACCGCACTTTTCGTATTCGGCAAGATCGTTTTGAAGGCTGCGCACGGCGGGAGAATCCTCCCCCGTGATGCGCGCTGCCTCATCGCAAAGGCTCTCGGCATTTGCTGCAAAAACAACCATGTCGGACTCGAAATTATTGCCGTGTTTATCGGTTTCGGCCGCAAAATGATTGAACTTTTTTTCGATTCGTCCGCAATCCGCCGCAAGCCTTGCGCCGCCGAGAAGCGGCACCGAAAGCAGGGCGACCGCTGCAAGAACGATGACAGCCGTTGAGAACTTTTTGAAAAGAGATTTCATCTTTCCGCCTTCCCGGAGTTCAACTCCGCAGTAATAAAACAGTTTAAAACGATTGATTGAAATGCAGGCTTATTTTGCGGCACTGCCGCCGAGGCCGGTGACATCAACGAGCTTTTTGCGCAGCTCGGATTCGATTTTTGCCATTTGAGCTTCCGCCGCAACACGTTTTTCGTGACCTTCACGCTGAATGCGGAGCACGTCATCCATGGTTGCAATAAGCTTTTCGTTGGTTTCGGTGAGCGTTTCAATATCCACAATGCCGCGTTCGCTCTCTTCGGCAACAGCAACGGTGGAGGAATGCAGCAGTTCCGCATTCTTTTTCAAAAGCTCATTCGTCATATTCGTGACAGCACGCTGCGCTTCAACAGCCTGACGCGAATGCTCAAGCCCGAGTGCAATGACCATCTGGCTCTTCCAAAGGGGAATTGTGTTCACAATGGTGGTTTGTATTTTTTCGACCATCATCGTGTCGTTGTTTTGAATCAGGCGAATCTGCGGTGCCATCTGAATGGAAATGTTTCGGGTGAGTTCAAGGTCATAAATCTTCTTTTCGAACCTTGTGCACATATCGGCAAAATCGCGTGCCTTTTGAGCATCCTCGGGTAAACCGCTCTGCTCCGCTTTCCGCACAAGTGCGGGGAGGGTGGTTGCGCGCTCGGTTTCAAGCTTTTTTTTGCCCGCAAGGATGTACATTGTCAGCTGCTTAAAATAAAGCAGGTTTTCTTCGTACATTTTATCCAGCATTGAAACATCCTTAAGCAGGGTTATCTGGTGCTTTTCAAGCTCGCCGGCAATGCGTTCAACATTGACTTCGGCCTTGTCGTATTTTGCTTTGAGTGCGGAAACTTTGGCGGATTTTTTGCGGAAAAATCCCAAGAAGCCCTTTTCGTCCGCAGCTGCATCGAACCCGCGCAGCTCGCCGATAAGGTCCGTTATCATGTCCCCTGTCTGCCCGAGATCCTTTGTGCGGACGTTTTCAAGCGCACCTTCGGAAAAATCAGCCATTTTTTTCTGTCCGTCCGCGCCGTAACACATAATTTGCGCCGAATTGGTGATGTCGATCTGCTTCGCAAAGGCATCAACGGCGGCAAGCTCGTCGGCGGAGAGATTGGAGTTCTCCTGCATGAGTTCATCGCAGGTTTTGACGGGTTCCGCAGCTGCGGTCTGTTGTTCCGCCGCAGCCTGTGCGCCGAACGGGTCGAGAGTCAGAGTGGGCATTGCTGTTGTTTTGTCGTTGGTTTCCATTTGTTTTCCTTTCCGCTTGAATGCGCTTTGATTTTTAAGTCGGGTTTATTTTTACCGTTAGTCTACGGATGCAGCCTCGCGGCAGAACATCATTCGAACATGCTCGTTTTTGCGTTCACCATTCCGTTAAGAACGTCGATATCGGACGAAATGTCCAACGCTTCTCCGGCATAAAGTGAGTCGAGGCTTGTTTCGAACGCCTTGGCGATCGTTTCGGAATTGTTTTCAATGCCGCGCATGATCTCGGCGGAGTTTTCGCCGCCCGTGGGTGCGGCTTCATGCTCGGCATAGGTCTGCATGAATTTTACGGAAGTCGGCAGATAATATGTCAGGAATCGGCGCAGCTTCCTTGCCTTTTCGGGATGCGCGTTAAGCTCGGCAAGAATTGCGTCGCCGGAGCGGGTCATTCTGTCGATATGCGCACTGACGGCGGGGTTTTTGATGCTGATATTTGCCCGGCGCAGCTGCTCGATAAGCACATTCGCCTGTTCGAGGGATTCGTCAAGCTCCGCGATACCCGTGCGGAAGACAGGTTCGGATTCCTCTTGAATAATCTTATCCTTAAAGAAACATTTCTTTGAAAAAAAGTATGCCGCCGCCGCAATAACGGCAACAAGAACAATGCCGTACACCCTGTACAGCGGGAAAATCAACCCGAAAACGATTATGCACGCCGCCGCCGTATAAGCCGGCATGGGCGACTTTATGCGTTTTTTCGTTATTTGTTTCATATGCATTATCCGTCCTGTATGAATTTGAATACAGCATTCACAAACTTATCATAACATTTTTTTGCAGAAATATCAATTGCCTGAGCAAAAAACCGCACTCCCGGAGCACGAATGCAAAAAAAGCCGAACGGCAGGCTTCCGCATGGGAAGCTTTTGCGTTCGGCTTTGCCGAGAATTGCTTAAAAAATCAATCGGAACAGAGGATTAAGCGGGCAAACATCAAATTGCTGCGCGAAGAATGTCAAGCGCATCAACAGTGCTTACCGTGCCGTCGCCGTTGAAATCCGCAAGTTCAAGCTGAGCATCGGAAAGTGTTTCAAGCCCCATTGTGAAGCGAAGAACCATCAGTGCATCGGATACGGAAACGCTGCCGTCCATGTTGACATCGCCGAGGGCATATTCCGAACCGGAGCTGCCGAATTTGTAGAATTCAACATTGGCTGCATCCGCAATGCGAACGTAATCAAAAATCACGGAATTGAAATATCCGGTCGTAATGCCGGCATAGAGTTTCACTGCCGTGGGGTCGATTTGTTCGGCGCGGACGGATTTGAGGATGGTTTTGGCTGTTCCTCCGTCGGTATGTTCGAGCGGGAGCCAAAGATCCTCGGTTTGGTTTATTGCAGTCCAGTTGCAGTAGGTGAGACCGGCAAAATACAGACCGCTGCCGACGGAACGGAAGGAGAAGCCGTTTGTATAATCGCCGTTTGCCGTCCAAAGCAGGTTATCCATTGATTCGGAGCTGTCCAGCGGGGAAAGAACATATTCGCCGTCCGCCGAGAGAACGACAGGAACGAGCATTGCGGCAAAATTGTTCGGGGAAGCGTTGCGGTTGACAAGCGCATATGCCTGACCGCCGACGCGGGTGACGATAAGGTAATCTCCGCCGCTTTCAAGCGTGTCAACCCGTTGATAATCGGAACTTGATGCTGCTGCATTGACTGTTACGGTACAGGTTCCGATAATGCCGCCGTCAAGGCTTGCTGCGGTGATAACGGCTGTGCCTGCCGTGCTGCCGTAAACAACGCCGTTTTCGTTGACTGTTGCAATGCCTGCGTCGGAAGTTGACCATGAAACACGTTTTTCGGTTGCATTTTCAGGCGAAACGGAGGCGGAGAGCTGAAGTGTCAGCCCAACGTCAATGCTTGCTTCGGCGGGTTCGATGTCAACGCTTTCAACGTGAACAACGGGTTCACTTTCGGGAACGGCAAAAAGGGACACGACTTCGGTGTTGCCGCCGATAATGCCGAGGCGCGAGGCGGAGCCGGTTTCGAGGTTAACGCTGCAAAGCACGCCCTGAGAGATGTTGCAGAGAGCCCAATACATGGTGTCGGTGTTGTAATCATAGCACATGCTCTGTGCATAGGATACAACTTGGCCGGTGCTGCCGATATTTCGTGTTGAGCCGTCCTGCTTGTTGATATGGTACAGGCAGCCGTCCATTGCAATGCCGTAAAGCTCGCCCTGTGCATCCGCCGCAAGAGTCAAAATGCCGGTTGTGATTTGTGCTACCTGAGTGATTTCGTATGTGAGAAGGTCGATGGTGACAAGGAAGCTTGCTTCGATTGCCGTTTCATCATCGCCGGAGTCCCACGGGAGGTTGTATGCAACGGCATACAGCCGGCCGGTCGTGTAGTCAAAAGTCATATCGCTCCAACCGTTATAGCTGCTTGCATCGGCAAAAAGCCTTTCGCGGCTCCAGTCGGCGGTGTTGACACGGTAAAAATACCCGTTTTCGGCAAAACCGTAAACATATCCGTTTACATATGCGCCGCAGTTCATGTCCGTATAGTCATCGAACGCATTTTCCTCAACCTGTTCCTCGGTCACGGCGGCGGGATTGTCTGCCGTGAAGGAAATCCAGGCATAGGACAGCGTATCGTCATCGTCAAACACGCGATAGCCGTACAAACGCCCCGCGCTCAGAGCCTTTTCGGGCACGGAGCTGCTTTGTGCAGCAAAAACGGGAACAACGGTGAATGCCATAACCGCCGTGAGCAGCAGGGCAAGGAACTTTTTAATCGCTTTCATGCAATTACCTCCGTAAAAATAGAATTGAAGCAGGAACGGATAACCCCGCTTTTCGCAAAATAGATTTGTATGCACGATTTTTTGCGAAAAACAGTGAAACAGACCCGCCAACATATATATTTTAACAGCGTCGGTATCAAATGTCTATAAGGATGTGACGAATTTCTGCCTTTATATGATATATTAATAATTTAGATTTCCTTCCTGCTCGGCAAAGAGAAAAATGCGCCGTATGAACTTGCGGAAACCCGCTGATAAGGGTATAATGTAGCCTGAGTATATGTACGCATCGACATAAAGAAAAATAATCTGCTCCGACGGCGGACATGCTGAATATACCGAATAAACGCTGATTGATTTTCCTTACCGAAAGGACGGATATAGATTTTGGACAAAAATAAACTTAACAGGCTCATTGCAAAGGTTGAAAAGCCCGCGCGTTATATGGGCGGCGAGCTGAATATGCGTATCAAGGCAGAAGCGGAGTTTCGATTTGCACTCTGCTTCCCCGACACATACGAAATCGGCATGAGTCACCTTGGGTCAAGAATAATTTACAATATTCTTAACAAGCGTGCGGATACGTATTGCGAACGTGTATATGCGCCGTGGGTTGACATGGAAGAACAGCTGCGCGAAAACAACGAGCCGCTTTTTTCGCTTGAAACGCGTTCACCGCTGCGTGAATTCAATGTTATCGGGTTTTCGCTGCTGTATGAAATGTGCTACACGAACATTCTGACCGTGCTTGAACTGAGCGGCATACCGTTCCTCGCAAGCGAACGCGGGGAGGACATGCCGCTTATTGCAGCGGGCGGCCCCTGCGTGTGCAATCCCGAACCCGTTGCGGAAATCATGGACGTTATGTTTTTCGGCGACGGCGAGGAGCTTGTGAACGATTTTATGGATGCTTATGCGGAATGCCGCCGGAGAGGGTTAAACAAGCGCGATACGCTCATCGAACTTTCAAAAATCGAAGGCGTTTACGTTCCTGCATTCTATAAAGCGGAATATGACGAAAACGGCAATTTCAGCCGAATTGTAAAGACGGAACCGTCCGCACCCGACAGGATCACGCGCAGAATCGTCCGAAATCTGGATGCTGCGGAATTCACGGGTGATCTTGTCGTTCCGTATATGAACATCGTTCACGATCGGGTTGCGCTTGAGATTTTCCGCGGATGCACACGCGGATGCAGGTTCTGCCAGGCGGGATTTATTTATCGCCCGATACGCGAACGAAAGCCGAAAACGCTTATTGATTATGCGGACAGGCAGCTCGGCTGCACGGGCTATGACGAAATCTCCCTGTTTTCGCTTTCAAGCGGAGATTACTCCGAGATTCATGCAATGGTTCCGGAGATCCTTGAACGGTACACAAAAAACCGCGTTTCGGTTTCTCTCCCGAGTCTCCGCATAGATTCATTCCTTAAGGATGATCTTGAAAAAATGCAGAGCGTCCGCAAGGGCGGCCTGACGTTTGCGCCCGAAGCAGGCACACAGAGACTGCGCGACGTTATCAACAAGGGCGTTTGCGAAGAGGATCTGCTCCGCGCCGTCGGTGATGCGTTTGAATCGGGCTGGCAGGGAGTGAAACTCTATTTTATGATAGGATTGCCGACAGAAACGGATGAAGACATTCTCGGCATTGCGGAGCTTGCACGCAAGGTCAGCCGCTTATTCTATCAAATGCCGAAGGACAAGCGCGGCAAAGGGCTGCGCTGCACGGTTTCGGCTTCAACTTTTGTTCCGAAGCCGTTCACTCCCTTCCAATGGGAGCCCCAGATTTCAACCGAAGAAGTTCTGCGCCGGCAGGCATTGCTGCGTTCCGCGCTGAAAGGCATACGCGGGGTTGAGTTCAATTGCCATTTTTCGGAAACCAGCCGTTTGGAGGCATGTTTTGCACGCGGAGACCGCCGCCTTGCAAAGGTCATCATCGGAGCATATAAGCGCGGTGCAAGGTTTGATTCATGGGACGAAAGATTCAAAAAGGAAGCATGGGAAGAGGCCTTTGCCGAAAACGGGCTCACCGTGGAACAGTTCGGAAACAGGCACATCGGAATCGATGAACCGCTTGCATGGCAGCATATGGATTCGGTCGTCGGCATGGACTACCTCAGGCGTGAATATCTGCGTTCACGGGAAGGCATTGTAACGGGCGACTGCCGCCTTAACTGCAACGGCTGTTTCGGGGACAGGTGCGGCACGCTTTGCGATATGCACAAGCCCGATTCCGTCTGGGAAATCCGCAAAAAGGCTGTCGGGTCGGAACATGCTCAAAATGAAGATTCCCGCAAAAATATCGAAGGAGAGGGATTGTCGGAATGAGAATCATTGTGTCGTTTTATAAACATGAACAGGTAATGTTCGTTTCCCATCTGGACATGCAGCGGCTTTTTCAACGCGCATTCAGACGCGCCGATCTTCCGCTTGCGTATTCAAACGGTTTTAACCCGCATCCGCTGCTTTCGTTTGCAACCGCATTAAGCGTGGGCTATACTTCCGACTGCGAGTATTTTGATGTTATGCTTTCGGAATACGTTTCTCCTGCGGAATTTAAGCGCAGAGTGAATGCGGTCCTTCCGCAGGGCGTGCACATTGTTGACGCCGTTGATGCCGGAGAGTTCAAAGCCTCGCTCACGCCGCTGATGCGTTCTGCCGAATACGATATTGAACTTGAATTCGATGAGTCCGTGCCGCGGGAGGCATTTTATGCTGCCGTTGACGAAATTCTGAACGGAGGCGAAATCATCGTTTCCAAAAAGACAAAAGGCGGAATAAAGGACGTGGACATTCGCCCGATGCTGCTTGGGCTTTCGGTTTCGGAATTCGACGGCAGGACCGCAAAGCTCCGTTTGCGCGGCAAACTGACGGCGGAGGGCGGACTTTCCCCCGAACTTTTGCTCGGTGTATTTTACAAAAAACTCGGCACAAGCGCAAATTCAAGCGTCAACCGCCGAAACATTGAAATGGATTGGACGGTGATAGCATGAAAATAATCGGTGAGCCGGAAATTACGCAGCCCGTGCATAAACAGACTGTCGATAAGCAAATTGTTATTGACACAAACCCGTACCGCACCCGCGTTGCTCTTCTTGAGGACGGAAAAACGGTCGAGCTTCATATTGAGCAGCGCAGCAACGATATGCTCGTCGGCAACATTTACAAGGGCAGGGTCAGCAATGTTTTGCCCGGAATGGAGGCGGCATTTGTTGACATATCAGAGGATAAAAATGCGTTTTTATACGTCGGCGACAAGCAGAACGAGCAGCTTCCCGGGGGAGCCGTGCTGCCGAAACAAAAAAATCCGCATGTCTGTCCGGATGTTAAGCCCGGGCAGGAAATAATGGTTCAAATTGTTAAAGAACCGCACGGCACAAAGGGCGCAAGGGTCAGCACTCAGATTTATCTTCCGGGGCATCTGCTTGTGTTCCTTCCGATGGTTGATTTTATCGGCATCAGCAAGCGGATAACGAACGAGGCGGAACGTGTACGCCTGCGCGGCATAATCGAAAAATGCAATCCGCCGGGCACGGGCGCAATTGTCCGAACCGCTGCCGAAGGGCGCGGCGAAGCGGAAATTGCGGCAGACATCCAAATGCTTGCCGAGCAATGGGCGGAGCTGAAACGCATTTATAAAGTTTCCCCCGCACCGAAGCTGATTCGAAGGGAGGAATCACTGCTTTCACGCACGATTCGTGATTTGCTGAAGGCGGATATACGCTCGCTTGTGGTTAACGATCGCACTCAGTATTATCGGCTGCTTGAAATCGCGGAGGACAACGATCCCGCACTTGCGGACAGGATCGAACTGCGGGACGGAGAAACGAACCTTTTCGACGTTCTCGGTATTGAAGACGATATAAACGCTGCGCTTTCCCGCAAAGTTTGGCTTAAGAGCGGTGCGTATCTTGTTATCGACCAAACGGAAGCACTCGTCAGCATTGATGTGAACACGGGGAAAAATGTCGGCAAAGCAAGTCTGCGCAAGACCATTGTGGAAACAAACTGCGAGGCTGCCGTTGAAATTGCCCGCCAGCTGCGCCTGCGTGATCTCAGCGGAATAATCATTATCGATTTCATCGATATGGAGGAAAAAGAGGATAAAGAAACCGTGCTTGCAACTTTACGCGAAGCACTGCGCGGTGACAGGATGCGTTCGGTGATACTCGGCATGACGGAACTCGGATTTGTTGAGCTGACGCGTAAGAAGCTCCGCGCAAACCTTGCGGACACGCTGCAAACGACCTGCCCCTACTGCAAAGGCTCGGGCAAAGTGCTCAATGCGGAAACCGTTGCGCTTAAAATCCGCTCCGCGCTGATCGCCCGCGTGAGCGAGGGAGCCGGTGCGCAGCAGCGTTTCACGGTTGCCGCAAGTCCGACGGTTGCCGCACTTCTTCGCGAACACAGCCGCGAGGAACTTCGGCAGGCTTTCCCCGGCGTCACGTTGGAAATCGTTTCGGATGAATCGATGCATTTGGAACATTTTTCGATTCGCACGCAAGCTTAGTATTCGTACGCAAGCTTAGTAAAGGGGAACTACGGACGAAGCGGTTTGCAGATAAACGGGAAGAATCGGCGGAGATTACAAAAACATGGAAAAAAATGACTTGAATGAGAAGAAAACTGAACCGATGCACGGCGAAAAATGCTGCGGGATCCGGCTTTTTGAGTATTTGCCCGCTGCGGACGGCGGCGACGGAACGGATGCCGGCAAAGCCTGCTGCTTAATAAAGCGATTTTGGCTTGAGCACAACGGCGAAACACAGACGGATGCCGAAGCGCGGGCGGATCTTTGCGCATGGACGGCGGAGGGTCACAGGTTCTTTTTTATCCTGCCGAAAGACGGTGCCGAATTAAGCCCGGTCGGGTTTGCGCACCTCGGAAGCCGCGGAGCGGCGGCGGATTGGCTTGAAGATCTGTTCATCCTGCCTGAGTTTCAAGGGCGCGGCATAGGATCGGAAGCAATAAAGCTGCTTGAATCAACGGTCAAACAGTATTCGGAATCGATGTATATAGAGGCGGCCGCCCGCAATGAACGCGCAATTCGGCTTTATCGCAGGCTTGGTTACGACTGCCTGAACACTGTCACGATACGAAAGGATTTTGAACCGGAAAAATTCGAAACCCTGCATAAGGAAACTCTGCTTGGAGAAACCTTTGACGTGCGGAGGTACAAACGCTGAACCTTAAGGGTTTATTCGGCACGGCTGCATGAAAAATGCGAAAGGCCTCGGCAAAGTGAACGATTGTATCGAAGCTGAAAGAAAAACGAAAAAAATCGGGCACCGCTGCGGTTTGCTGTTTGCGAACCGAGGCGGTGCCCGTGTCTGTCCCGCGGCGGGTTCCGCCGAGGGCGTTCCTCAGTGATTATTCCGAAGCTCCTTTCGCTTTTTGGAGATTCCGATCATTTTTTTGTTCTTTTGCGCCCGTTTTTCGCTTGCGGTCCGCACACTGTTCTCGGCTTGCAGGGCAAGATACAGATCGTATTGCTTTTGCGAGAGCACACCGTCTTCAATCGCCTGCCGCACGGCGCAGCCCGGCTCGTTTTTGTGGGTGCAGTTGCGGAAACGGCATTGCCGTGCTGTTTCTTCAATATCCCGAAAAACTTCGTGAAGCCCCTCTTCCGCCTCGCAAATGCCGAATTCGCGCATGCCCGGAGTGTCCACAAGAAAAACGCCGTCCGCCTCGATAAGCTGCCGATGCGTTGTTGTGTGCCGCCCCTTGTCGTCCTTTTCGCGAATATCGCCCGTGCGCATAATTTCCCTTCCGAGAAGGGTGTTGATAAGCGTTGACTTGCCCACGCCGGACGAACCGAACAGCCCGATCGTTGTTCCGGGAACGAGGTATTGACGCAATTCATCAATGCCGACTCCGGTTTTCGAACTTACACAGTGCATTAGAATATTGCCGCAGATTTCGTTGATTCGGTGCATGTATTCACTCAGGTCGGAACATAGATCCGCCTTTGTGAGCACAACCACGGGCTTTGAACCGCCCTGAAGAACAGCGGAAGCGTAACGTGCAATGCGGTTGACGCTGAAATCCGCATTTGCCGAAACAACAAGGAAACAAATGTCAACATTTGCCGCCATGTTCTGCGTTCCGACGCGGTATTCGGGCCTTGTGATCAGACTTTTGCGCGGCAGTATCGAAACAATTCGCGCATCACCGACAGGCTTTCCGACGGGGGATGTTTCAAACTCCGCCTCAATATAATCACCCACAACGGGAATTTCGCCGCGATAAAGCAGCCGTCCGGCAAGCACCGCATCATGTTCCGCCGCCTTCCGCTCCGCTGAATCCAATGCGATTTGAAAACGGTTCTTATGCACGCTGACAATGCGTGCGGTGACGGTTTTTGTTTGGTTAAAAGAGTCATTTGTGTTCATTTTATCTGTTTCCCTTATTTTTTATTATTGTGCCGCATTCTGTGTTCGCTCTCGGCGAAACTGACCTGTGTGCCGCTTCCGAGTGTGAATTCGAAAAGGGCATAGTCTGCAAAAAACTTATTCGGCGGGGTTTTCGGTTCACGCCGCACGGCGTTGAAAATGCGAACAAAAAAAGCCGCCCTCGTCGGGTTCGAATGACCCGTGTCGGCGCAGCTCACCAAAACCGTATTCAGCACAAGTCCTCATGCGCTATGCGGCAGAGAAACATGCGGAACCGGCAGAAAAACGGAGTGGACGAGCAAAGAGCCGAAGCAAATATCTTTAACCGAAATCGTCATAATGAAATCCACTCCTTTCAACAAAAAAATAAGGTCGGAACTCCGATGAAACAACGCTTCGGCCTGCATATACAGCATATGCGGGCAAAACCGAAGCTTTCCCGTGTTCCGATGTCATTTTACACCCGAAGGGCCGACTTGTCAACAAAAAAAGAACATTCGGAGGCATTGTCATGCGTTCAATTGCATTTTAATACTTTGCATGGTATACTCATGCTGCACTTTTTTGTGACGCTGAAAATGTGAAAGGAACAAATATTTTGAAGAAAATGATATTTCGTATCATCTTGAGCATTGCAGGCTTTCTGCTTGTGGCTGAAGGAATCGTTGCAGCAAGCATCAGCAATTTAAACCTTGGCATTGTAATGCCCTTTGTTATCGGAATTCCGCTTATTGTTGTCGGGGTATTCTACCCGCTGCTTTCATCGTGGTGGAGCGTCAGCATCGTCGGCAAAATTTTAAAATACGCAATGATTTCGGCGTATGTACTGTTTGCTTTGCTTTTTGCGGCGACAACAACGCTTATTCTTGCAAACTCAAAAACGACTGCCGAGCCGGAGAAGGCGGATGTTTTGATAGTTCTCGGTGCGGGCATACGCGGAGACTTGCCGTCCGTCGTGCTGCGCAACCGCCTTGACCGCGCACTTGATTGCTATGAGCAGAATCCGGATCTGCTCATAATCGTGAGCGGCGGAATGGGTGAAGGCGAGAGCAGCACCGAGGCCTCAGTAATGAAAAAATGGCTTGTTGCGGCGGGCGTACCCGCCGACAGTATAATTGAGGAAGGCAAGTCCCAAAGCACGGAGGAAAACTTTATCTTTTCATTTGATATTATCAACAGGCTGTTCAACGGCAGCGGTGCGGCAGCCGAAAGCAATCCTCGGGTCGCGTTCGTCACAACCCGCTTCCATGTGTTCCGCGCTTCCCGCATTGCAAAAAAACTCGGATACGATGTGAACGGCGTATCAGCAAAGGATTTTTCTCCGCTTATCGTGAACAACTATCTGCGCGAGTGTGCGGCAATTACACAGTACTTTTGCACCGGAAGAATATAACAAAATGACAGCCTGCGGACTGCGGAAAGCCGTTTTTCCCTGCGAAAAAACTTTGCGGGAAAAATCGGCTTTTTTCGACAAAGCAATTGAAATCGGCGTTCGTGTATGGTAAAATCATGTCAGCAGTCAGTTAAACTTATATCGGTCATTGAATCATTCGGCAAATTGCTGTTCCAACGCATACGGTTTTAAGAGCGAACCGGTATTCGGTACGCTGCATGACGGGACTGTTTTAATACTGTTTTATTGCAATACACAATACACTGCGGAGGCTGGGTTTGAAACGGGAAGCAAAGGAAAAATATGCGGAGATAAGCGAGGCGATCGAACAGGCGGAAAAGGCGGAATTAGACAGAATAATGGACGACATTGCATCGGGCAGCAAAAAGCGGTTAATACGTATTCGGAATAATGAATCTGACATAGAGATGATTTATCTCAGGTGCAGGCGAATTGCGATCGTGCTTGAATATTTCCGGTTTCGAACGCCGAAGCAGAATGCAGTGCTCAAAAAGGATTGCGACGACGTTATCGAAAGGATCGCCTTTAACGAATTCCGGCGCACCACGGATAAAGCCAATGTTTTCGATGCGGCGGACTGCGTTCTTGCGCTGTCCGACGGCGGCATTTCGAAAAAGGACGTTGTCGGCGTATTCTCAAAACAACATCCGAATGATGGGACAATTTACGACGAAAACAACGAAGACACACCGGACCTGCTTTTGAATATCTCATCGTATCTTTTGAAACGGGGAGAAGAGGAGCTCGCGCTCCGCTTGATGCGGTATCTGGTTGAATGCAGCCGCAGGCGGGCAGGAGAGGGAAGTCCGCAGCATCGGGAAATCGTAGCTTCGATGCGCTTTTGGCAAAGGGTTTTTGCGGAATGGTGGGCGGTTTTGCCGCGGCGGGAGTGAAATATGTAATTTCCTGCCTGTGGACGGCGGATGATTTTGCTTCGGCGGTGCTGATGGCAGAATTCTACCGCCAATATAAAGGCCGCAAGCTTTCTCCGCCTGCGGCACTGCGCGCTGCAAAAAAATATCTGCGTCGGGTCACGATACACGAGCTTGAGGAGAAAAACTGGTTTGACATTGCATTGAAGAACGGGGAGCTGAGCTCGGAGGCGAGGGAAGCCGTTTTGGTGCTTTCGAATATGCCTCCGAGGTTCGCCCCTTTCAATAACGAGATTTACTGGGCAGGGTTCACCTGCTTCCGGTGCAACTGAGGGAGGTATAGAGATGGAGCAACGGGAACAAAATGACAACAAGCATTCGGAACGCAAACAGCACATTAATGCCGTTATCAAACGGTCGGACGCAATGCGCAAAACGGAGCGGGACATTCGGTCGGCATACGAGGAATTCATGGAGAAAGGGGACGAAGAAACGCGGAAGGTCTTGCACGAAACAATAATGGTATTTTGCAATGCAAAAGTACGCCGGCTTGCTCACAATGCAGGGGGCAAGGTGAGTCCGGAGGATGTCGAAGACGTTGTTAACGAAAGCTGCAAGGCTATGTTGGAAGGGCTTGACAAGCATAGGTCGGAGAACGAATATATTGAAAATATAATGGACTATATCAGCAATGTGTGCAGGAATCAATTTGCAAATTTGCAGAGAGAGCGGTTCAAGCTGAAGGACCCCGAAACAGGGGAAGGCTATATTCCGATATCATTGGGAAAGCCGAACGAGGACGGAACAACGCTTGCGGATAACATAGAATCCGATCCGCCTTATAAACCGTGGGACGATGCCCGCCGACAGTTTGCTGCGACGGCAGTGCTGATTTACGTTAAAGCCTTTTTGAGCCTTGAGGTTCCGCCGCAGTCGAGTCTTGCACTGTTTTATGCAAGACTGCTGCCGCATATTCGGGGCTCTGTTGACGATAACAAAACCACATCCGTAAGTGAGGCGTTTAGGGTCATGGGTAAAAAAATGGTGGAAACCCTTGCGGATGAATCCGAACGGGAAATAAAGGAAGCCTTTCTGAAATCTCTCGGCTGGAGCAAGTATTTTCGGACACATCTTGACGATGAAATGATGACCGTTACAGGCAATGTGCCGCTGCGAAAAATTGTGTATACGGAGAAGTTCACAACAAGCGAAACAGAACACCGGTCAACCGCCGTGCATAAGAGCTGCGTCAAAAAAGTCAGCGAAATTGTAATGCAAAACAAAGAAATAATAAAAAATGCCGAGGACTTCATTCCGGAGTATATACTTGCGAGAGACGGGGAAGTTAAGCCGAGCATACTGTACAAAGCTTTTACGGGAGGCAGAGTATGAAAAACGAACATATTGAATTTGATGAGCTGTACCGCCTTGCGGAAATCGAAGTGCAGGGGGAGGTATACAGCGAAGCGGAGAAGAAGGAGCTGCAGCACCTTATTGAATGCGAAGAATGCTATGAAAGGTATTGCGCTGCTGCATTAAGCCTTGCCGCATTGGACGGAATCAACGCGGAAACGCTTGCTGTCATGGCGGAAAAAGGTGACTTTGAAAAGGCGGAAAGAAAACTTGCCGAACTCGGAATCGATTTTACGGCGGCAGAACAGAAAAATGCCCTCAGCGGTGTGTCCGAAACCGAGTGGGAAAGGGTGGACGGAAGAAATTCGGAATCGGTGATTTCAATAACGTTCCGAAAGGTTCATGATGCAATTGAAGCTGCTGCACAGCAGATAAAACAGGTCGGCACGGGATTCATCTTCCGGTCGCCGGTTGCAGTCGGCGGAAGGGGAGGCGCAGTACGCGGTTCAACCCTTAAAAAGCTTGAAGATGTTGAAAATGCATACAACTGCATAATTGTTGACCCCGCGCTGAAAAGGCTCACGATTCAGCTGGATGCGGCGGAACTCGAGACGCAACAGGTGAAAGCATATGTTGTTCAAAAGGACGGAACAATGCGAAACATTTCGCTTGAATCCGACGGAGATCTTTTGACAGGACGAATTGACGGGATTGCCGACGAATGCGAACTGCATATCGAAACCGAATTGTGCGCAAACGCCGATTGCAGGGATAAACATACCGACGAATGCGACGGTGCGGACAGATAAGATGCGAAATCGCGGCTTGGACGGAGCAATTTAAGTTCTGAACCAAATACGGACGATGAACTGAAAAGCGGGCAAAGACCTCGGGCAAACGGAGCTTATTCGGGCGTACTCACGGAGTACATGTACTCACGGAGTACCTTTAAACAGTGTTTGCGCGGCAGGAGGTCTTTGCCTGCTTTTTGCATTATTCGGAAAAGGGCAGAACAACTCTGCATGAAAAACGGCACGGTTATTCTTGCTTGCTGCCTTCGTTTTGCTCAATGCGGCTCTTCCAACTCGGCGAAAGGGCGGCATCGCAGCGGATATCGGAGATTGCCTCACTGAGAACATCGTAATTCAGGCGTGTTCCCCTGCTGTCGGCACGGTAGGTAACGGCACGCTCCGCCGCAATTCCGAATGTTCCCGCGGTTTCCACCGCATCCATATTTGCGCCGAGAAAAAGGAATTCCCAACCGTATTTTGTTTTTTGCCGCTCGATCATGTTCTTTACTTTGCCGACGCTGTGCCGACGGCTTGCGTTCTCCATGCCGTCGGTTGTGATGATAAAAAGCGTATGCTCGGGAACATCCTCCTCGCGGGCATATTTATGGATATTCCCGATGTGTTGAATCGCATCACCGACAGCATCAAGAAGCGCGGTGCAGCCGCGGGGAACATAATCCTTTTCGGTCATGGGTCGGACGGATTTAATGTCTGCGCGATCGTGGATGACTTCGCTTACATTGTCGAAAAGAATTGTCGAAACAAAAGCATCGCCCTCTTCCCGCTGCTGCTTGCGGAGCATTGAGTTAAATTCGCCGACGGTGTCCGCCTCAAGTCCGCTCATTGAGCCGCTGCGGTCAAGAATAAACACAAGTTCGGTAAGGTTCTTTTTCATTTTAACATCCTCCTTAAAGTGTCAGATTTACTGTTTACGGGCATATTTTAACGCTGCCGAGGGGGGAAGGGGTCGCATAAGAAGCGACAATTGAATGTTAACAGGCGGTTTGCGATACTTAATGCGGAATTATCGGGAGATGCAAAGCGGCGAGGCTCGACTTTGCGAAAAAACCGAATCCGCGGCTTTTTTCCAAAAGAACCCTGATTCTGCACTTCCCTGCAAGCTCTACGTCAAAAGCAAGCAAAAAATGCGGCGGAAAAGCGACAACCCAAAGTGCGGCGGGAGTGGTAGAATCAGGACAATCGGATTTTGATATGAATTATTAATTCTGTTCTGCATTCCGAATTGCAAATTAAGCGAGGAGAGAGTCATGGAAACAATAAGGAGGATTATCGGTGCAGCTCGGGGCGGATTGTTTCGGCATATACAGCCGGGCAGGCTGCTCCGGGCAGCGATGCCGGAGGTGTTTCCCGTAACTGCGGCAGCGGCTTTGCTTGCGGCATACGGAATGCCGGCAGGCATGGGCTCATTGTTCGGCGCGGGAGGGAGTTATGCATTGCCCGTGTTGGGAATTGCGTTCCTTTGCGCGATATGGTGCGCGGGAATGAACATATACCCGGCGTTTGCGGGCACGGTTCTGGGCAGTCTCGCAGGCGGGCGTCCGCAAGGCGCGGCTGCGGCGATGCTTATCCTGCTCTGCACATTTTTGCAAAAGAAAAAGAAACGCCTTCCGGTAGGAATGAGATATTTATACACGGCGGCGGTGCTGACGGTGCTTTACCCCGTTTTCGGAACGCTGACGATACAGGGCGCGGCGGGGTATTTCGGGGGCATATGCGTTTCCGTTGCGGCGGCGGTTCTGATGCGGCATGCGCTCGGCGGGATTGAAAGCATTCTCGGCAGACGGGAAGTTACGGACGAAAGGATCGTTACAATCGCATTGCTTGCGGGCGTCGCCGTCATGGCATTCGGGAAATTTGAGCTTTTCGGAATCAGCCCGGGGGCGGTGGCTGCAGCGGTTTTCTGTATGCTGGCAGCATATTCGAAGGGTATTGCTGCGGTTTCGTGCGCGGCTGCGGCTGCGGTCGGGCGGGTTATGGGCTGCGGCGGGGATCTTGTTTTTGTTGCAGTGCTTTGCAGCTGCACACTGCTCTGCTGCTGTCTGCGTGTTTTCGGAAAATGGGGAATAGGGGGCGGCTTTACCGCCGCTTCGATCGTTTTTGCGGTTTTAATACCCGGTGCGGGAAAGCTGAACATTGCGGAGACGCTTATTGCCGCCGCTGCATTTCTTGCTGTTCCGGATGATTTTTTTGAAAAACTGGATGCGAACCGTCCCGGATACCGTGACGGCAAATATGAACAGCGGCTGTCGGCAGTGACATACAAGCTGAATTCGCTTGCGGATGTGCTCGGACAGATGGCCAAGCTGTTTGAACCGAACGGAAGCGGCGAGCAGGCAGCGGCGGACGGGTTTGTCAACCGCCAGCTTGCGGGTGTTGCAAACTGCATAAAAAAACTTGCTTCGGGCGGAGTGTACGGCAGGGGGCAGAAATACCGCATCTCATTCGGCTGCGCCGTAAGTCCGAAGGCGGGGAACAGCGAAACGGGAGACAGCTGCTGCGTGCGTGAGTTTGACGGGCTGCGCATGGCAGCAATCAGCGACGGCATGGGCAGCGGAGGACCTGCGCGGAGGGAAAGCCTTCGGACGGTTGAACTTTTTGCAGCATTGACGGGCGTCGGGTTTCGCCCGGAGGAAGCGGCGGAATGCCTTAACAGACTGCTTCTGCGGGAAGGGGAGGATATGTACGCAACACTTGATGCGCTTGTGTTTGACACGGTGAGCGGGAGCGTCAGCCTTGCAAAGCATGGCGCACCGCCGAGTTATATCCTGCGGGAAGGGCGGCTGAGTACGCTCTATGCGGAGGCACTGCCGGTCGGAATTCTTCCGCAGGCAAGGCCCGCTGTGTGCACGGCGCGGCTGCGGAAGGGTGATATCGTTGTTATGATGAGCGACGGGGTTGCGGATGCACTGGGAAAGGAACTTGTTGCTGCCGTGACGGACAGAACACGAAATGCGGGCAGCCCGAAAGCGGCGGCTGAAGAACTGCTTGCCTTTGCGGATGAAAAAGGCGGGCGAACGGATGATATGACCGTTATTGTAGCGAAAGTCGAATAGAATAAAATTGGTAATTAAACAACAGAAAACAGCAAAAGCCGCGGGAGTGGACAGAAACGTTTCGCGTCCGTTCGAACGGCATAAAAGTTGAAGACGGTCAATGAGTTAAAGCTATCGATTTAAAGCTGAAGGGGGGGCGGGAATCGGTTAAAAAAACGAACGAGCCGGGGGCAGAAGCCTGCGGCTCGAAACGCTTTCGGTAAATATAGTTGTTGATTCCTGCGGAATAACCGAAACATCCGAAAGCGCACGGAAGGCAAGCCTGCGCATTCGGAAACAGGCGGAAAACTCCGGTGAGGGAAAGCTGACGGGATCAGCTCTGAAGGATGGGCGAATTGAGTGAAAGTACCTTGGTCTTTTCAAGGTGGGTGCGGAGGATTGCCGCTGCATATTCGCTGTCGCCCGCACGACATGCATCAAGGAGCTTGTAGTGCTCGCCCTTGGACTGCGCGCTGACTTCGGTTGCGGAATAGTAGGGACGGATATAACGATCCACGTTCGCATGGAGCTGTTCGATGAGCTGGAGCAGGAAAGTGTTGCCCGTTGCTTCATAGAGAGCGAAATGGAACTGGAGGTTAAGATCCTCAAGCTTGTTTGCATCGGTTTCAGTTTCGCATTCCTGAAGAATGACGGCAGCCTTTTCAATGCATTCGTCCGTCATGAGCGGAATCGCGGCACGAATCGCACCCATTTCAAGGATGATGCGGGTGTCCATTGCATTTTCAAGCTCCTCACGGGTGAGCTTTGTAACAACGGCACCCCTGTTGGGGTAAATGCGGACAAGACCCTGCGCATCAAGCTGGCGGAAAGCTTCCCTGACGGGAATGTGGCTGACGCTGAGCTGTGCGGAGATTTCGTCCTGACGAAGGGGCATTCCGCCGGGAAGCACCCCGCGGATGATTGCGGTGCGCAGTACCTGGAAAACCCAGTCTCTTGCTGCCATTGACCGCTGCTGCATTTCTTCTGCAATGTCTTTAAGCTGCATAGTAGTTATCTCTCTTTCATATATACATGTACAATGAGTTGCTTGCCTTTACAACCATCCCTATTATACAGGGATTTTATATAATTGTCAACCCAATTATCAAGGTTTTTTCGGGTATGATATATGTAAAATGCAAAAAACAGGTCGAAGATGCAAAAAATTTGGAAAATAATGAAAAAATCCGCAAATATTGTGAACACTGCCGCTATGCCGGCCGCCGCTCTTGAAAAAGCCGGGGATAGGGGTTATAATGTATACGGCGGATTTTTTTTGATTCGCTGCTTAATTGCATTAAAGGAACTGATAAAAAAATGAAAAAAGGCGGCTTCGGCAAAAACAAACCCTTGCTCATAACGATCATTGCGCTTGTTGTGCTTGCGGCAATGATACTTGCAAGCGCGGGCAGGGGAACTGCAAATTGGTTTGAAAATGCGGTGGGTGCGGTTCTGACCCCGGTGCAGGGGTTTGCCGCACGCGCCTCGAATTCAATTGCCGATTTTTTCCGCGGAGTTTTTAACACGACCGATGCGGATAAGGAGAACGCAAAACTCAAAAGCGAGCTTGCACTCTATAACAAAATGCAGTTGGAGCTTGAGGAGCTTAAAAAAGAGAACGAGCGGCTGCGCGGCCTTTTGGAATACTCCGGTTCGTTCGGCGAGTGTTCGGGTGTTGCGGCATCCGTCACGGGGAGGTCAACGGATATTTATTTTCGGGTTTTCACCGTTAATGCCGGACGGAATCAGGGCATTGATGTTGACATGCCCGTGATTTGTGCGGACGGGCTTGTCGGCAGGGTTACGGAGGTCGGCGCAACATGGAGCAAAGTCACGGCTGTGATCGATGCGGAAACGTCCGTCCCCGTAATGGTGGAGCGCACGCGGGACAACTGCATGGTTCGCGGTGTGCTGAACACGGTGGATTCCGAGGCGGGTATGGAGCTTTACTACCTGCCGAGGGACAGAACGGACCTTGTTCCGGGAGACACTGTTATCACAAGCGGCATCGGCGGCATTTACCCGAAGGGAATAAAAATCGGCTCCGTGCGTGAAGTGTTGACGTCGGACGGCGAGGCAAATGCGATAATTTCGCCCTCTGTGGATTTTGTTCATATTGAAGAAGTGTTTATCATCACCGGGAACGGGGAAGGCTGATGCGGAAATACGTCATTGCAATTGCCCTTGCAGCGGCATTTTATATTGACACGGTGCTTTTCGGAGTGTGCGGTTCGCCAGTTTTTTGGCCGAACACCGTGCTTGCGGTTATTGCGGCACTGAGTGTGATGGGCGGGGCTGCGCCGTTTGCGGCGGTCGGCATAGGCATCGGTTTCGTTATTGATGTTGTTTACAACAAATATATCGGATTAACATCGCTTTCGCTGCTGATTGCGGCACTTGCCGGCGGAGCGTTCTACAACAAGTTTTATGCGGATAACGTTATTGTTCCCGCAGGCGTTGCAGCCGTTGCATACACGGTCAAAGAACATATACTGCTGTTTACGCTGCTTATTTCGGGCGGAAATTTGAGCAGTTATTTTATGCTTTTGCTCACGCATATCCTGCCGTCCGCCGTGCTGACGGGCGGGTTTGCAGCTCTTGCACATGTTATTTTCAAAAAAGTTCTGTTCAAGTCGCTTTGGCATCGCGATATCGATTCGAGAGAATAAAAACAAAGCAGCAAAAGGACGTGAACGGACAGAAAAAACGGGCTGAATTGAAGAACAGAACAAGTAAAACGGGAAGATAAAATCAAAGCCTGAGGCGGAAAGGAAAAATCATGGCGGAAAAGATTGCACGCAAGCCCTTGGGGCGTTTCATTATTCTTGCGGTTGTGCTCCTTATGATGATGGGCACATTGCTGACAACACTTTACGGCCTTACAATAAAAAACGGCGATTACTACACGGAAAATGCCCAAAAAGAGGCAACAAACACCATTGTGACGCGGGGCAGGCGCGGAACAATTTACGACTGCAACGGCCTTGTGCTTGCGTATGATGAAACCTGTTACAATGTCTGCTTTATGCGCGACGGGGACAACCGCAGCGATTACGACAGCGCGGTTTACACTGAGGCACTTATTGAGGCGATAAAAATAATCAACGAAGGCGGAAGCGAAACCATTGACACGTCCTATATCCGCAAAAACGAAAAAGGTGAGCTGTATTACGACTGGGGCAGCGAAAACGAACGCACGATAAAATCACGCTACAAAAACTTTTGCAACGTGTGCGGCTTCGTGATTCCCAAAAAGTATGAAGACGATATCACAAAATGGATCTCGGCGGAGGATGCATATCTGAAGCTGCGCGAAATGTGGTTCATTCCGGAGGAACTGCCGTTTGAAGACGCCGTGAAGGTCATTTCGATTCGGCAGGAGGTGCTTTTGAACGACTACAGGAGCTACGAACCGGTAACCATTGCCCGCGATGTCGGCACGGAAGTTGTTGCAAAGCTTGAAATGGCAAAGCTTGAAGGAATTATAACCGAGCAGAGCACGCGCAGAGTGTACCCTTACGGGCAAACCGCCGCGCATATTCTCGGTTATTGTCAGAAAATGAGCGAGGAGAATTCCGAACAATACATTTCGGCGGGTTATGATTACAACGACTATATCGGCGTGTCCGGTGTTGAAGCAACCATGGAAAAGTACCTGACCGGTTGTTCAACGGAACATCACGGCAGCACCGTTGTGAAAACGAATGCGAATAAATCCGTTATAGAGGTTCTTTCGGTAACTCCGCCGACGGACGGAAGCGATGTTACGCTGACCATCGATCTTTCAATGCAGCTTGTTGTTGAAAACGCACTGAAAGACATAATTCAGAACATCAACCAAAAGCAGCAGGCGCTGATCGACGCCGACGGTGACGGAGAATACGACGGGAAATACGCGGAATATGACGATATAAAGCTTGCAAAAACAGGTGCAATCGTTGTTATGGATGTTAACACGGGCAATGTGCTTGCAATGGCATCGTACCCCTCGTTCGATCCGAACTGGTTCATCAACGGACTGACGCCGGAACAGGTGAATTACCTTATGAAGAGCGATGAAGCGGCGGAAACAACCCCCGCGCGAAACAAAGCAATTTCAATGAAACTTGCGCCGGGTTCAATCTTCAAAATGTGCACCGGGTTTGCGGGGCTGATGGAGGGTGTTGTCGGAATCGATGAAACAATCGACGATGAATCTCCCTATTATGTTAAGGATCCGGAAACGGGCGAAGCCATCATGCAGAACCCGGTCAAGTGCTGGACGAAATATCCGCAGCGGCACAATAACCAGACGATAATCGAAGCGTTGAAGAATTCCTGCAACTACTATTTCTGCGAAGTTGCAAACCGTCTCGGCATAGACAAACTTGCGGATTGGGCCAAAAAGCTCGGGCTTGCAAGCCGCACGGAGATTGAATTGACGGGCGAAGCACAGGGCACTATCGGCGGGCAGCAGGATCTTTACGACAATACAAAGCTGCACAATGAACAGGCCACGAGTATGCCCGGGCTTGTTTTCCGTTCCCTCTGCAAAACTCTGCGCGGATATCAGACCGTTCGCGGTGTTGAAATTGACGAAGCGGCGATTGAAAAATGTGCCGAAAGGCTTATGCAGCTGCAGGACGGCAGCCTTGCGGGCAAGGGCGATGCGGTTCGAAGCATATTGAGCGAAGAACTGGGCATTCCGGACGGAATCTCACGTTCCCGCAATTGGGTGAACGAAATCACTTCCGTTCTGAACGAAATCCAGTGGAAGTCAACCCTCACAATCCGCACGGGTATCGGTCAGAGCATTCTGCTCGTGACTCCGATCGAAGCTGTTCGCTATGTTTCCGCAATTGCAAACGGCGGCACCGTTTATAATGCGCATATTGTGAAAAACGTTGTTTCATCCGGCGGGGAGACGCTTGTTTCAACCGAACCTTCCGTTTTTAACAAAATCGATGCTCCCGAGGAATATTGGACGGCTATCCGCCGCGGCATGGCGGGCGTTGTTTCCCCGGAGGACGGCGGCACGGCGGGTGATGCATTCAGCGAGGAATTTGAGCAGCTTGGCTATCTTGCAAAGATAAGCGGCAAAACGGGTTCGGCACAGGTCGGAAACGTTACCATCGACATTCAGAACACAAGCTGGTTCGTTTCGTTTGCACCGAACGACAATCCCGATATTGCAATCTGCGTTTGTATTCCGAACGGACTCTCGGGCTCGTCCAGTGCGGGTGCAATAGAGGATATAATGACCTATTACTTCAGCAAGCTTGACGCGCGTTCGCCGGAAACGCTTGCGAAGCCCGACGATGTTACGCCGTGACAAGCCTGGAACGGCGCAAAACGTGGAAATCGGAGACGGAGACAGAAATCAAATGAAAAAAACGACTGCAAAATATGAATATGTTCTGTTTGACCTTGACGGCACGCTGACCGATCCCGCGCTCGGCATCACAAACTCGGTGATGTATGCATTGAAAAAATTCGGCATCAGTGTTTCGGACAGATCGGAGCTCTTCCGCTTTATCGGGCCGCCGCTTATGTATTCGTTCAAAACATATTACGGCTTTGACGATGAAAAGGCAAAACTTGCACTCGACTATTATCGCGACAGGTTTGCCGACGGCGGAAAATTCGAAAACGAGGTTTATCCGGGCATTGCAGAGCTGCTTGCGGAGCTTCGCTCTGCGGGCAGCAGGATAATACTTGCAACAAGCAAACCGGAGGAGTTTTCGGTTGAGATACTGGAGCACTTTGATTTGCTGAAATATTTTGATTTTGTTGCAGGAAACACGCTTGATGAGGCACGCCCCGAAAAACGGCAGGTCATTGAACACATTTTGAACAGCGTTCCGGATATTCGCCGAACGCTGCGAACGGCGGAAGGAAGGCCTGCCCTTGAAACCAGCGGCACCGTTATGGTCGGAGACAGATGCTATGATGTGACGGGCGCGGCGGAGTTCGGAATTCCCGCTGTCGGTGTGCTGTTCGGTTACGGCACAAAGGCGGAGCTTGAGGAAGCGGGTGCGGCTGAAACGGCGGTAAGCGTTTCAGCCCTGCGGAGGCTTCTGCTTGAGCAATAATAAATAATGCGGTCAGCGAAAAAGCTGAAAAGCCAAAAAGCGGGACGGATATAAACTCCGAATCCGCTTTTTTCATTGCCGCGAGACATCATGACATTGCCGTGATTTCCTTATATAACTCGTTGATAATTTTCTTTTCTAACCTTGAAATATAGCTTTGGGAAATGCCGAGCATATCCGCAACCTGCTTTTGTGTGTATTCGCGGCAGCCGTTCAGCCCGAAGCGAAGTTCTATTATGCGCTTTTCCCGTGCGCCGAGTTTGTTAAGCGCAATATGCAGCAGCTGCCGGTCAACTTCATCCTCAATGCCCTGCCCCACAACATCGCCGTCCGTGCCGAGAATGTCGCCGAGCAAAAGCTCGTTGCCGTCCCAATCCACATTCAACGGTTCGTCAAGACTGACTTCAAGTTTTTGCTTTACGGTTTTGCGCAGATGCATAAGGATTTCATTTTCGATGCAGCGGCTTGCGTAGGTTGCAAGCTTGATGTTCCTGTCCGCGCGAAATGTGTTGACGGCTTTGATAAGTCCGATCGTGCCGATCGAGATGAGGTCTTCAATGCAAACACCTGTGTTTTCAATTTTTTTCGCAATATAAACAACAAGGCGAAGGTTATGTTCGATCAGCGTGTTTTTCGCCTGCTCCGCTGTTTCGCGGGCAGCGGGGGAGTCGTCCGCGTTTGTGAAAAGCAGGGTCAGCCGCAGCTCTTCTTCTTTCGAAAGCGGCGGCGGCAGAGAAACGCCCGTGCCGATATACCCGAGATCTGCCGAGATCCCGAGTTTTCTGTAAAGATTTGACAGCAGCTTCCTGATAAAATTCAGCATATTCAGTCCTCCTTTTCGACTTTTGAACTTTTTGAATAAATGCGGTTTGAGCGAAAACACCGACCTGCCGCAGCGTCTTCCGCGGAGAAGCCGCAACGTCTTTCACGGCAAATTCGCGCTGCACTGCGGGCGGGCTGCATCAACCGCCAGAACGGCGGGAACAAGCGCGGCATCAAGCTTTGCACCGACGGCAAGAATTGCTTCAACGGGACAGCCGTTAATAAGCAGTTTTTTGGGCTTTAACCCGAAAAGAAGACTTTCGCCGGCGGCGGTACGCATCGGAATCGGAACATTTGCCGCCTGCGCAAACTCCGAATGCCGTTTCGCCCCCAACACAATGACCGGCAGCCCGGAAATCGGTTCGGAAAGCGCATTGCCCGTGTCGATAATGCCGAGACATTCGGCCGAGAAAATGCGCTTGTCTCTTTTTAAAATTGTTATTCCCGAACTTTTGCTTTCATGACTTGATTTGTTTTTTTCGCACCGGTTTGAGTTCGGAGCGGCGAATTCGTATTTGATATGAACGATTTGCTCGTTTCGAACCCGCCGGGAAAGGATTTTTCTGATGCTGCGCGGCATAAATGCGGCAGCAGCGGCACCCAAAAGCGCGGCGCGAAGGGGAATTGCTCCGTAAATGACCTGTCTCTTATACACATCTCCGAGCCCACGAGACTAG
>ENA-OZVN01000148-OZVN01000148.1-human-gut-metagenome-genome-assembly--contig:-NODE-148-length-21853-cov-6.823332_pt1 | contig 21853 bp, 22 predicted proteins | sample MGYA00243446_ERZ654047 | MGnify/ENA primary metagenome ERZ654047 (study PRJEB26926, sample SAMN06164884) | human gut metagenome | biome: ENVO:00009003; feature: ENVO:2100002; material: ENVO:00002003...
TTTCTAATGATACGCCTATCCTCATTAAATCACTTCAAAATGCTTCAACGCATCCCTTATCGCTTCCACTTTCTCCGCTGTCGGATGCTTCCTCGGCTGTTTCAATTCTTCTACCGCATTAGGAGCATCGTACATCGGCAAGCCTAAATCTCTCTTTACCTCTGCGATATATGCGGTATGTACCTTGAAGCCATATTTAGCTTCTATGTACTCCTTTATCATTTTGTAGGTCACTCGTTCCTTGGGCTTGTATTCTTCGGCTCTTTTAGCGATATTATCAAGCGGAACTTTTCCCTCACCCTCACCAAACTCAACTTTTACATTGATATGTCCGTCTGGCTTTTTGTGGGAAAGCAGTACTACCGTCTCGACTGTTGTTTCATTTTCCAAGGGCAATTCTGTCACTTCTGTTCCATTCACCGGGACAGGGAAGTTGAAGATAATCTTCCTAATCCAGTTGCCATCCGGCTGCTTTTCCGGGAATAACTCAATCCGCTCAATAAACGCCCGCATGAACTCCTTCCGCTCCACTTCGGAGGCTGCTTCATAGACCTGATCGAATGCCAGCAACAGGCGGTAGATATTATCACCCGAAATTTTCTCCTGCCGGATGCTCCGTATCTGGCTTTGCACATCGTCAATCTGGACTTCAATCTCATCTATTCTACCATATTGCTCGTCATAGCGACGCTGCAAATCAGAAATTTTCCGGTCATAATACGGGTCATTCACATCCAAACCGTCCATCTGCCGTTCCAGGCGGGCTTTTGTGCCTAACGTCTGCCGAAGCTGCGCTTGCAACGCTTCCAGCTGTTTCTCTAAGTCGTTCGTATCGACAGCGGAGCCAATTTTCGCCTTGATTGCATCCGCAAACCGTGGGTCGCTGACCATAGCGGAGATAATTGACGCTACCATGCGGTTCATCTCTGTCTGTTCAATGTTCAGCCGGAAAGTGCACTCGTGGCCTGTTGGCGTTACCGTATTCTTGCAGTAATAGTAATAGCGGGTCTTTTTGTCCTTGCTGTGGGCTTTTGCAATATTCCCATATAGGCTTTTACCACAGCAGGGGCATTTCAGAATGCCGGACAGAATATGCGCATGGGTAGGATCGTTGACCTTCTCGCGCCGATAAGCATTGACTTTCCGTTTCTCCTGCGCGAGATTCCAATCTTCTTCAGAAATGATAGCCTCGTGCTTTCCCTCGTACACGGGAAACTCCGACTGTTCAACCACGTGCATCTCATTCCGGGTACCAATCTTCTTCTCTGTCCGGCGTCTGCCATAGGCAATTTTCCCCATATATACCGGATTGTCAATGATACTTTTCACAAAGCTGGCGGAAAAACCGGGAATGGTGCCGTTCTGCCGCAGCTTCTTCACAAAGCCCTGCCGGTTCAGATATTTCGCCACACCGCTGACGCCATCGTTGGTGTGAATATAGCGGTCAAAGATGGTGCGGATCACGTCCACTTCATCCTCAGCAATCAACAGTTCGCCTTTTTCAAGACGGTATCCATAAGGGGCAAAGCCGCCGTTCCATTTTCCTTCACGGGCTTTCTGCTCCCGTCCGGCCATCGTCTGTGTCCGAATATTTTCACGCTCTATCTCTGCCACCGCAGAAAGGACAGAAATCATCAGCTTGCCGGAATCTTTGGAACTGTCAATGCCGTCTTCCACACAAATCAGATTGACACCGAAATCCTGCATCAGCTGCAAGGAATTCAGAACGTCAGCGGCATTCCTGCCAAACCGGGACAGCTTGAACACCAGCACATATTCCACACCGTCTTTGCCGTCCTGAATGTCTTGCAGCATCCGCTGAAATTCGTGCCTGCCCTGAATATTCTTGCCGGAAAAGCCTTCATCAGAATATTCACCAGCCACTACCATATCTTCGTATTCAGCGTATTTCCGCAGTTTGTCTCGCTGAGCATCCAGACTGTATCCGTCCACCTGCATGGAAGTAGATACCCGTGTGTAGAGATAGCATTTTGTTTTAGTTTTTTTCATGCAGGCCGCCCCTTTCTTCCATCTCTGAACATTCATCCGTAACTTTCTTCTTCGCCAGACCTTCATTCTGAATGTAGTACTCCAACAAACGGAGCACATATTCCGGCGCATGGCGGTTATCCAGTTCCCATTCTGTCACAGTCCGATAGGGAATCTGAAAATATTTACAAAATTCCTTGCGATTCATGCCAGTGCTTTCCCGCAATTCTTTTATTTTGGTTTTGCAGTCCATTTCATTTACCCCATAAAGCAAAAATACACGTTGCGTATTTATTATAGCATACGCCAAACAAATACGCAACGTGTAAATTTAATTTATATCAAGCGGCTTTGTCAAATTCCTGATACACAGGAACGGGTTGCTTTCCTGATACCGCAGACTGTGTACGGCCATCCTTCTCAGTCTCCTGCATCTGCCCCAACAGCTGTGGCCCGTACTTCTGCAACAGCCGCGCCATCACATCAACACAGCGGTCAAATGCCGCATTATATTTCGGATCATCATAAACTTTGCTCAATAGGCCGCTCCTTTCCTCTATGGCTGCTCTGCGCATAGATGTTCAAAACTTCTGCCGGTATCTGTTCCAAAATCGCCACGGCACTGTCATAGTCGCGCCGCAGCTTGAGGTCTTCGATCTGCTTTAGGGTGCTGACTTTCTGCGCCGATGCAAGAGATTCTTCCAGTTCGGCATTTTTCGTTTTCAACCTTTTGTTTTCGGATGCTGTTTTCGTGAAGGCTACGCCATATTTCCGCAGTAGTGTGTCCATCTTCTCCACGCTGGGAATATAGGTATCCAGAATCTTACAGATTTCCTCCGCCCGGCTTTTTGCATTAAATGGAGTAATGCCAGTGAGCAGTTGCCCCAGTTTTTCCTTCTGTTTGGTCAGTCGGGTCATCTCCTTGAACACGCGGGGCGGAATGTGGTCGCGCCCGGTCAGGTTGGCACTTTCGCCGCGCTCCAAATCCGGGAATTTCTTGACCATGTGTTTCCAGAACTCATCCTGCCACCAGGTCAGCTTCTTTTTGTTGCCCATAATGTCTTTGGCGCTGAGCCTGCCATCTTCCGTAAGCGGGACAAAACAAAGGTGCATATGGGGCGTTTTCTCGTCCATATGCACCACGGCAGATATAATTGTCTCTTTGGACTGATGCTGTTCCAGAAAGTGCAGAGCTTCCTCGAAAAATACCCGAATTTCCGCCCGTTTCTTTCCCTTAAAGAACTCCGGGCTGGCTGTGAACAGCGTCTCGATCATACGGATACTGTCTTTCCGGGTACGGCATCCGGCAGCGGCAATTTGCCTCTCTGACTCGGCCCGGTACTTGCCGGGCGGTTTGACCAGATGGAAGTTGTACTTGCTTCGGCTGGTATCCACATCGGGATTACTGGCGTACTTTTCCTTTGTGCGCTCGTTATGGGCCTCGATATTGCCGATTTCAGGCCCCTTATATTTGGCAAATCGCATAATCCCGTATTGTGCTTTTTCCATACTCAATCCCTCCGTTTCTGCCAGACAATGTCATATCCCAGCACGTCAGCCAACTCCACGGCCTCCCGATACCGCAGCGATTCCCGCTGCAATTTTCCGGAAAGATTGGATACGCTGTCGCTCCACCCATACTCATCGTGCAGCTGGTCAACGACTTCCTGCATGGTGTAACCGGCGCGGATGATCTGCGCCTTGATTTCGTTTCGGATACTTGACTTCATAAAATATATTCCTCCATTTTCGCAAGTGAAGCCCTTTGTCACTTGATAGATAAAACATGATTTTCGGTTGCGTCATAAAAAGAACCGGCTACGCTGGGGAGCGCACCGGCTTTGGTCAATGGTGAAATTTGTGCAAATGCTGTTTTGCGATAGAAATGATTCCCTGCGTATCGTTGGTCAACGGCGGAATATTCGACTTCACAGAAATGCGGGACTTTTCACTGTTCGGGCTGTATCTGCGCGAGATAGTGCAGCGTGTGCACAGTTCCACGAGTCGCTATTTGATGAACTGTGTGCAGATAACAGAGAAACATTTCGCCGTTTTGAGATTGCTTCAAAAGATACCTGCAAAATCACCTCTTTTGCTGACCGTTTTAGGTGTGGTCAAAATGACCACACCTACTTCGTCCTGCTAAAGTGGTCGGGTTCAAAATGACACCAACCACTTCACATCACAAAACCGAGAATATTTACATGGTTCTGGTCGTACCCAAAATGGGCACGACCACTTTATCCGCATGAAGCGCCTCTAATATATGAGGTAACAGGGTGAATCGCTGCGTACATACGTACCGGCGACCAGAGCGAAAATCAATCCCGCCAGTCTTCCGGTACGTACGTACACTGTGAAGCGTCCGTAAACTCGTTTATATGCGGCCTTGCCACCGCCTCAATGCCCATAAAGCCCCACACCCGGCGTCCTGCCGAATTGGTGATCGTGTTGCAGTGTTCCAGATTGTACTTGCCGCAGGCTGCCACCAGCGCATCGCTGAAGCTGCGGCGTTTAAGAGCAGTCAGACTATTTTCCTCACACCACATCCGATAAATGTCGTAGCAATCCTTTGAGCTGATGGACGCATCCGCTTTCAGCCGGATGTAGCCCTCGGATTCCAGAAAGTCAAACACATTGTTGTTGTCCCGCTTAACGGCCTCCCGGTTCTCTTTGGTGCGCTGACTTTCGGTGAACTTGAAGTTGTTTGCCACCAGCCGCTGCAGTCCCGCAAAGGCCCAGAGGAATATGCCCTCGATTTCTGCCTTCATCTTTTCGGAAAGGTCGGGATCATCCACGCGGTCAACAGGTTTCTCTTTGGTGGTCAAAATCAACTGCCGCCGATAGAAGCCGTCGCTTCGGTCAAAGAGGGCCTGCAAGTCGCCGTTGCTGAATGCCAGCAAGCGGGAAGACATCCACCCCTGATAACTCTGCTTGCCCTTGCGCTCCAAATCCATCTTACCCTGCGCGGTGACGATGGATTTAACGTAGTTGGTCTGCCGCAGCGCCTCCATCCGCATATCGTCATCGACACACAGCAGAATGTGTTCCAGATCAGCGCGGGCGAAACGGTTCTCGGAAATTTTGCCGATACTGCCGTCCTTCATATTGCTGCCGAACAAGGCGGACAGCACCGCGCCGATCTGGCTTTTGCCCTCGCCGCCGCTGCCTTTGATAACCATCATCCGCTGGCCTTTGTTGCTGGGGATCAGGCAGTAGCCGATATATTCCTGCAAAGTCGGAATGTCCTCCGGGTAAAGCAGCCCATCCAAAAACGCCAGCCAGCGGGCTGGTGTGGGAGCACCGGGATTGTAGGCCACCGGCAGACGACAGCGAACAATCTCCGGCTTGCCCTCCGTAAAGGAGCCATCCAGCATTAGCGTCCCATTTGCCAGATGAATCCGGTCTGCCTCCGGCGGGAAGTCCTCCAGCAGTGCAGCCAGCTTCATCAGCTCTACAATGTTGCTGATCTTGCGTGGGATATTGCTCACCGCGCAGCAGCGCAGTTCGTCAAAGATTTCGCTGCGCAGCGGCAGATCATCAGTCACACGGCCATCGGGCGTGAAAAAAGCCCCGTTTGTGTAGATGATCTTGTGTCTGCTGAGAAAATCATCACAAAACAGGGCTTCGTTGATGCTCTTGCCGTCAAACCAGATGGGCTGGTTGGCCTCACGCGATTGCTCGTTCTTCGCCACGATGCTGCACCTCCTTTTCCAGACGTTTCAGCCGCTGCTCCAGTGCGGCGATGGTTCCGTCCTTCAGGAGCATATCCACCGCATTCACGCGCTGCTCCAGTTCCGCAAACATGAGCACGTCCAACAAATGATCTATATACTCGATCATATGACACGCCTCCACAAAGCGGTCGTCCAGGTCGTCCTCCGGTGATTGCGGGGCGTACTCGATCTTCCAGTGTTCCAGCAGGTGCAGATAATCGCACAGCACCCGCTGGCAGTACATCTCCTCATCACGAAAGGCCCGCGCCAGCGGATAGGGCTTTTTCAAGGCCATCGCTGCCGGGGGCTTGTCTGGGTCGAGGCCGAAGTCATAGGCCAGCTTCTTTGCGGCCTCGTAGCTGCTCAGGCCAAATAGCCGTGCCACAAAGTCAATCACGTCCCCGGTGGCCCCGCAGCCAAAGCAGTAGAAATAATCCCTGTTCAGCTTCATGCTGGGGTGCCGGTCATCGTGGAAGGGACAGCAGATCATGTCGCCCCGGTTGACCTTGCATCCGTAGTGCTCGGCGGCCTGCTTCACAGTAACAGCAGATTTTACAGTTTCAAACAAATTCATAGGCTTTGCCCTCCATCATTTATTGACGGTATCTGCCCGTCTGCCTGAATATACGGGGAAAAAGCCTATAGACCGAAAAATCCGCTAAAAGTGCAAGAAACGAAAAAACGCCGCCCTGAAATCTTGCAAAAATGCAAGACCTCAGAGCGGCGAAGCCAGCGGAAAGCATTTGCCCGCGCTGGTTTTATCAGGTATAATGGATAAAGAGAGTTTTCAGAAGAGAGGTGCGTCACATGGAGGGAGCCTATCTGCCCGGCAATATCCGGCAGCGGATGCAGGAGCTTATGAAGGAACATAAAATTACCCAGGCACAGCTGGCGACCCGCATCGGCAGCACCGAGAGCGCCATCAGCCGGTTTGTCAGCGGTAAGACTGATAAGATCAGCACAGAACATTTGCTCCGCATTGCGAAAGTGTTTGAAGTCTCCACAGATTTCCTGCTGGGGGAAGTCAACACGCCCGACCGGACAAATTTTGATATTGAAGAACTGGGCCTGTCGGTGCAGGCGGCGCGGAATCTGTACACCGGAAAAGCCAATGCAGAGATCGTCAACCGCCTTTTGGAAAGCCCTCGCTTTGCAGAAGTCACCTATATGATTGAGCAATATTTTGACGATACGCTGGCCGCCGGTTTCGCCGGACAGAACCAGATGCTTACTACTCTCAGCGCCATGCTGCGCCGAAACAATAAAACAGACGCTGCGGTGCAGGCGGCCAGAACTGTCAACCGGCAGAAAGTTCCCGTATATCAGGCAGACCTGACGATGATACAGAACACATTTATGGCGGCGCTGCGGGAAGTGAAGAAAGAGATCGGCAACGATTTCACAGCAGCGCAGTCCTTGACCAAGGGCATCACTCAGCAGATGTTTACCGAACTCACCAAAGGGGCGGATGTTCATACTCCGACCATCACGCCCGAAATGATTTCCGCCGCCGTCACCCAGAGCGCAGCGGGGATGGACGGTGTGCAAAAGGAAGCATTAGACAAGTTCGGTCAGGCGCTGACGGAATTTCTCCAATCCACCTTAGACCACGCGCAGGAGAAGCAAAATGCCGACCCGGAGCAATGAGCAGCTGTGCAGACTGGCACAGAAAGGGGATACGGCTGCCCGTGACATTCTGCTGGAAAACAATCTGGGATTCATCCGAAAAATTGCGCTGGAGCAATACCGAAACATGGGGCTGGATGAAAATGATATTGGAATTGATTTGGATGATTTGATGCAGGAGGGAAGTATCGGCCTGCTGAACGCGATCCCTTTGTTTGATGCCGGACGGGGCATGAAATTTCTGACCTATGCAGCACCGGCGCTCCGCAACGCCATGACGGACTGCATCCGCGCCGCCCTCGGTTTATTTGAGCAACGGATGGTGGATAAGAAAGACGGCCCCGGCTTCCAGAGAGTATATCTGGATGACGTTCTCTCAGAGGATGAACGGATGCTGCGGATCGAAGCCATAGCCGACCCTCACACCCAAACGCCGGAGCAAATCTATATCCAAAAAGAGCAGCTGATAGAATTGTATGCGGCGCTGGACAAGCTGACAGCCAGAGAGCAGACCTATCTGCTGTACCGCTATGGCTTTACCGATGGAATCGAGCACCCGCTGATCGGCGCGGCGCTCCATTTCCATCTCAGCGAGAGCTGGACAAAGAAGGTGGAGGGCGAGGCGATGGACAGCCTGCGCGGAAAGCTGCCGTGGTGGTTCTGATACGATGGGAAGCAGCGGCTGACGGGGGCTTTGATATACCTTTGTTCCGCAAATGACACGGCTGACAGACAGTGCTTGCCCGCACCGCCTGCCAGCCTTTTTCTGTCGCTTATGCTGCCCCGCAAGGGGCAACCTTTCCCGCCAGAACGCCGCAACTGTGGCCACACTTTTCAGGGTGTGCTACAATTCCGGCTGCCATCTGCTCCACAAAGGTATAACACACTAGACTTTCCTACGGAAAATCGTGTGCCACGAAACCGCCGGTTTCTTTGGATTCTTCCGGTCAAAGGGGAACACTATCCCCTCTGAACACCCCAGACAAAGGAGAACGCTGTTCCCTTTTGGAATCCCCTTGCCAATAGGGATGCTACCGCCCTATTGAATGATTTAGATAAAAAACAAAATAAAGCATAGTTCGCCAGCACACCGCTATTCTGTCATTACCTTACACAGACATCTTGTAACTTTTTCGTTAAGCCTATTGACTCTGATACTTCGGAAGAGATATAATATAGTTGCTACTTAGTGAACCTAAATAGCAAAGCTAAAGAGAGGCGACGATATGAATAACAAATATGTCCAGCAATTCAAAAAAGGCTCTCTGGAAATGATACTTTTATGCCTAATCGGACGCAAGGAAACTTATGGATATGAAATTATAACTGAATTGAACAATAGTGCGTCTGTTTTGGGATATGCGAAAGAGGGAACCATTTACCCCATTTTGTATCGTTTGCAGGAAGCAGAACTAATCAAATGCCGATTGGCTCCGGCTGCGGCAAATGGCGGCTCAAAAAAGTATTATTCTTTAACGGATAAAGGCAGGAATGTACTTGATGAACTAATCTTATTTTGGTCAAGCTATGAAAACTGCGTAAACGGCTTTATAGAAAGTTATCAACAAGCGAGGGTATCCAAATGAAAGAACAATATATCAAACAGGTTGAAAAGGAACTATCTTTACCACGCAAAATGAAAAAAGAGGTTGTACGTGACTTGAATGAAGTTTTTGCGTCTGCTATGGAGCATGGAGAAACAGAGCAGCAGATTATCCAGCGTTTGGGGACGCCAAAAGAATTTGCAGACAGCACCGCAGAACAGTTTGGCATTGATAACACCAAATCGAAAAAAAGGAACGGTATCATTTCTACTCTTGCTGCGCTTGTTATCGCGGCTGCTGCCTTTTCGGTATATGCTGTTACACAATCAGAAAAAGTACCAGAAGGAGCAATCGGACAAGCCGACGCGACAACAAATATACAGATTGAGGGCGCGTTTGCCTTTGATATTTCGCAAATCCTTTTGGCTATTGGGTTTGCAGCAACAGCTATTGCTCTTTTGTTAATTATCCGAACCATACACAAAAACAGGAGGTAACCAATGAAGAAATATATTTCTGTATTCACAATCATGATTATGATTTTTTTGGCTGCGTGTTCTAATCAAAATACCTCATCTACACCGACAAGCAATGAGAACAATACGCAATCTAATAGTGTTACAAAATTGGACGAGGGTGTTTGGCCTGAGAATGAGTACACAGAGGGGCTTCCTGTTGCGCCTGGTACGGTTGCATGGGCTACACTTGATACAGAACATGAGAATTGTAATATCAACCTTACCGGTATTAGCGAAAACGACTATAACGAGTATATGGAGCTTTTGAACCAAGAAGGCTTTTCCGTAATTGAAAATGTGTCAGAGGAAATCGAGGGAGAAAACTATGTTTCTATCGGGACACTTTTATCAAACGACGAAAAGTGGTTAAGTATCAGCTACATACCCAATAGTCTAACTATCTACATTTCCTTTGACAATAACTGAAAGAGATCACGGAATAGCAAAGCCAGCCGAGCCAGTCAACGGTCAAGATGAACGGCGCAAGCGCCGCCGTTGACAGCCCCGCCCGCCTTTGCAGATAGGCAATCAAGGGGCGACAGCAAGGAGTGCTGCCGCCCACAGTATTATCAGAGAGGGAGAATTCTATGAGAAATCGGATTGTAAAAGTGACAGAAGTTGTAGTCAGAAGCGCTTTTTACATCATCTCAAACTATGTATTTGTTAGCATGGGACTATCATTTCATACTCAATGGATTTCAATTCTATTTTTGCTTTCAATGGTATGGTCTACTATTGATTACGGAAAGTCCATAAATGAAATAATCGAAAAAAAGGTAATTGCTGAAATACTATGTATATGTTGCATTGCACTGAGTATAGCGATGGCATATTTTGTGGGATATATTCAAGGAGCATTCGTTTCCCTCTGAAAATACAGGGCCACAACTTTCCGCTTAATATATCAGTATGGAACAAGTTATCAAAAAGTCATGAATGCTCGTAGCTCACCGGCCCGATCGAGTAGGAGGCGGTGATTAGCCGCCGTCCTCTCACACCACCGTGCGTACCGTTCGGTACACGGCGGTTTCAATAGTTGACGTGCAGAGACTGATAGGCTGTGGCTATATCATAAAAGCCCCAGTTTATCAGTCTTTCTTTACTTAACGCCCAGTTGACCGCCTTGTTTCCGGCATTGAACCAGTATCCTTTTCGGTCGTAGGCTATCGTTGCCGCATAATGGCTATCTACTCCCAGTCCTATGAGTTTCTTCATTCTGGTTCTGGGTAGCTTCCATTGTTTCCAGATACACATCCGTATCCGGCGGTACAGCCATCCGCTTAGGCTTTCAATGTTGTTCTTCATGTCCGCTATCCCATAGTAATTCAGCCATCCTCTCATGTAGACTTTTATCTTCTCCATGGTTCGGACTATGCTTCCGCACCTGCTCCGGGAAGTGAGCTGACGCAGTTTATCCTTGGCTTTCTTCCATGATTTTCCATGGACCCGGATGTAGATTCCTTTTCCGTTCTTCCCAAAACAGAAACCAAGGAACTTAAAATTTCGGATCGCGAACACGCTGACCGTCCGGCTCTTTTCCCGGTTCACTCTAAGCTTCAGTGTCTCTTCCAGATATTTCGTACTGCTTTCCAGCAGACGTTCCGCCGCCCGTTCGCTTTTCGCCAGCAGCACGATATCATCTGCATAGCGGATGCACGGTACGCCCCGTCTGTGAAACTCCCAGTCGAATTCATTCAGATATACATTTGCTAAGAGTGGGGAGAGATTCCCTCCCTGCGGGGAGCCTTCCTCTGTCTCTGTTACAACACCGTTTTCCATCACTCCGCTTTTCAAGTATCGCTTGACCATCTGTATGACCCTTTCGTCTTTTACCTGCTTTCTCAGCATGTTCAACAGGATTGTGTGGTTCAGCGTATCGAAGTACTTTGACAGGTCAAGGACGACTGCCCTTGTATAACCCTGTTCGATATACTCTTTTATCTTGAAAATGGCGTCTTTTGCCCCTCTTCCCGGTCGATAACCAAAGCTGTCATCCGAGAACAGCGGCTCATAAATTGGCATGAGCTGCTGGAGCATTGCCTGCTGGATGATGCGGTCGATGACGGTCGGGATACCTAGCTTTCGTATCCCTCCGTCCGGCTTCGGGATTTCCATACGTCTGACAGGAGACGGGGTATATTTCCCCTTTCTGATTCTTTCTACCAGTTCATGGTTATGTTCCTTCAGCCATAGCAGTGCCGCTTCGATGGTCATTCCATCGACTCCCGGCGCTCCCTTGTTTGCCTTCACTCTTTTGTAGGCCCGGTTCAAGTTGTCCTTATCCAGTATCTTACCTAAGATGTCCGGCTCTGCACTGTCCCTTTCCTTCCATATCCGGTTGAATGAGCGGTGCGCTCTCACATACCCTTTACGTTCCGCGCTATCTCTTTGTGAGCAGCTTTCCCTGTTTTCTGTACCCATCTGCCCATTCCTCCTTTCCCAGTTGTACTAAAGACTCCTCCTAATATATAAGTGTAGGGTTTCAGTACCCAACAGCCAGTTGGGACTTAATCCTCTCATTGTTTAAGCTGTATAATGATTAGGCATCGGTCTGACGATGACTCCTAGGACCCTGAGCGTCCGTTCAATAGCCTGTCAGCCAGCCTGTCATTGCAGCCGTTCGATTTATGCAGGTTGAACTACCTCAATACGTTCGTTTGATACCCCAGGAGATGGAATCGGCAATGAGAAAAGCTGGAATCCATGCAAATATACTTTTGGAGGTACATAAGAATGTACAATGCAGTAGGTATTGATGTCTCAAAAGGCAAGAGCACTGTTGCAATCCTGCAGCCTGGCGGCACTGTGATCCGTAAGCCCTTTGACGTTTCCCACACATCCCAGAACCTGCATGAACTTGCTAAGTATCTGGACACGCTGAATGGTGATACCAGAATTGTTATGGAATGTACGGGCAGATACCATGAGCCTATCCTGAAAACTCTCTCTGAAGCCGGATTGTTTGTCTCTGTGGTAAACCCCCACCTGATCAAAAACTTCGGCAGCAACTCCCTGCGCAAGGTCAAATCCGATCCTGCTGACGCCAGGAAGATCGCGCGCTATACGCTTGACAACTGGGCGAATCTGCGCCAATATTCAGGTATGGATAACATGCGTACTCAGTTAAAAACTTTGAACTCACAATTCAGCTTCTTCATGAAACAGAAGGTCGCCGCTAAGGCAAACCTTATTGCACTCTTGGATAATACTTATCCGGGTGTGAACAAACTCTTTGACAGCCCTACCCGTGATGACGGGAGTGAAAAATGGGTGGATTACGCCTATTCCTTCTGGCATGTGGATTGTGTCCGTGGAATTGGCTTAAAAGCTTACACAGAACGCTATCAGGCCTTCTGTAAAAGACACCACTACATCTTCCAGGCTGATAAGCCAGAGAAGCTGTTTAACGCTTCAAAGGAACTGACGGCCGTCTTCCCCAAGGAGAAAACTTATAAGCTGCTGATCCAGCAGAGCATTCAGCAGTTAAACCTTGCTTCCGCGCATGTGGAACGGCTCCGCAGGGAAATGAATGAACTGGCATCCACACTCCCTGAATACAACACTGTAATGAGCATTTATGGCGTTGGAAAGACCTATGGTCCACAGCTCATCGCTGAGATTGGTGATGTGTCCAGATTTACCCACAGAGAAGCGCTGACTGCCTTTGCCGGTGTTGATCCCGGTGTCGATGAATCCGGCCAGCACAAATCCAAAAGCAACCGGGCATCCAAAGTTGGCTCTGCAAGACTGCGTAAGACATTGTTTCAGATCATGACAACCTTGCTGCAAAATGCCCCAGAAGACGACCCGGTATACCGTTTTCTTGACAAAAAGCGGTCCCAGGAAAAGCCTTATTATGTTTACATGACAGCCGGAGCGAATAAGTTCCTCCGCATCTACTATGGCAAAGTCAAAGAGTGCCTGCGTAACATAGAGCAGGAATCATAACATCTGCTTTTCCTACCACCTCTTTCAAAGCCGGCATTCATGGCGGCTTAAAAGTTGTACCTAAAAATATCAAATCAGATTTCTCAAATTTTCTTCAAAAACACTTGACTTTTTATTAGCAGGCTATTGATTCGGTCCTTCACTGAAAACTCAGCTACTATGACCTCTGCTGACCTCTGTACGCTCAGTATTACCTCTCGATAATGGTTACTCCTCTCGGAGCATTCCGTACAGATCTCCCTGGGTACCACACGTTTCTTTCCCTCCATAAATCTGCCGCATTTACCGCACATGATTCCGTGTAGCTATCGGGCTTCGTCTTGTGGCGCAGACTTACCCTCATGTACGGCCTTCTATACGGTTTCTGTCCGTCAGACCAGAGGTTTGCCCGTGGGTTAGTTAGTTCCCCACATCCGGCTTCCTTCAGATTCCACCTCACGATGGACACCCTTGCCTTCGGCTACATCCTTCCCGCTACCGGGTGGATTTGGGACTTGCACCCTTGAGAAACGTGCGCCGCCAGGCGCACGCCAGCAAAAGCAGTAAATCTGAAATTGATTTACTGCTTTTTTGCTCAATAGACTCTTAAATCATCTGAAAATATTTCAACGCATCCCTGATCGCCGCTTCCTTCTCCGGCGGACATTTTGGCACTTTGGCATCTTCCTTCTTTGACAGGTTATAATTTTGCCCCACATCCAGCCCGCACTTGCGCTTTATCTGTGAGATGTACAGGGAAGATACCTTCAAACCGGTATGCTCCAACACATACGCCTTGATCTGTTCATAAGTCGCGTCCTTCTGGAAGCCGGACATATCCATATCTTCCAGCGAGAACTCCACCCGCACCTTCTTCGAGTCGATTTCTCCCTTGGAAAGCAAAACAACCGTCTCCACATGCGCGCATTTTGGGAAAAGATCGACCGCTTCGGCGGAGCGGAGGGTGTAGCCTTTTTCCGTGAGCAGTTTCACGTCGCGGGCGAGGGTGGCCGGGTCGCAGGAGACGTAGACGACGCGCTGCGGCTGCATGGTGGCGATGGCCTCGATCACGTCGGCGCTTACGCCCTTGCGCGGCGGGTCGACGACGATCACGTCGGGCTTTTCGCCGCGCTCGGCCAGCAGCTTCGCAGCTGCGCCCGCATCCATGCAGTAAAATTCCGCATTGTTCATGCCGTTCTGTGCGGCATTAAATTTTGCGTCTTCGATCGCCTGCGGGATAATCTCGACGCCGACGGCCTTTTTCGCGTGCCGCGCAAGGCAGAGCGTGATCGTACCCGTGCCGCAGTAGAGGTCAAGCACCGTCTCTTCTCCGGTCAGCCCGGCAAGCGCGGCGGCCTTTTCATACAGACGCTCGGCCTGCGCATGGTTGACCTGATAAAACGCGGGAGCGGAGAGTCGGAACCGAAGGCCGCAGAGCGTGTCGGTGATTGTTCCGTCTCCATAGAGCGGCAGAAATTCCGTGCCGAGCACGGTATTGCCTTTTTTCGTGTTGGGGGAGAAGACAATGGTCGTGATGCCCGGCTCGGCGGCGAGGAGCGTCTGGACGAGCTGCTTTTTCTTCGGCAGCTGCTGTGTGTTGGCCGTGATGCAGACGAGGATCTGCCCGCTTTCCGCGCCGAAGCGGATATAAATATGCCGGATGTAGCCGGTATGCGCGGCCTCGTCATAGGCGCGGATGCTGTATTTGCGCATCCAGTCCAGAACGGCTGCGCGGATACGGTCGGCGCAGTCCGGCTGGATGCGGCAGTGTGCGACCGGAATGACCGTGTGCGTTTTTCCGGCGAAGAAGCCCGCGGCAGGCTTTCCGTTCTGCTCCTGCACGGGGAACTGCACCTTGTTCCGATAGCCGTCGGTCTGCTCTGCGCCGGTGATGGGCAGGGAAGCGAGCGTCTGGCCGCCGATGCGCGTCAGGCAGCTGTGGACGTGCGTGCGCTTAAGCTCAAGCTCCTGCGCATAATCCATGTGCCGCAGCGCGCAGCCGCCGCATTTGGGAAAATACGGGCAATCCGGCTCTACGCGGTGCGACGACGGCTGCTCCACGCGCAGAAGCTCGGCAAAGACCGCCGAGCGTCCGATGTGCGCAATGCGGATTCTGCACAATTCGCCCGGCAGCGCACCGGGCACGAACACGACCTGTCCGTCGACACGGGCGATGCCCGTCCCGTCCACGGTCGCGGCTTCGATTGTCACCTGAAGCGTATCGCCGCGTTTGAGTTCCTTCATAGCTGTGTGGAATGTTTCACGTGAAACATTCACTCCTCCTTCAAAAGCTCGCCGGTGGTCAGGTCAATATAATAGATATGCAGAAACTGCTGATCACCGGTTTCCGTGGAATAGGAGACGGAGAGCGTATAGCTTACGATGAGCGTTCCATTCTCCTCGGAAATGCTGTAGCCGCCGTTGACGTAGCCGATCGCGGCCTTTTCCTGCGCGGCTGGGTAAACCGTCTCCTGCGCATAGGAAATGACGGTCTGCGAAAGCTCATCAAAGACGGCGTTCGCCGCCGCAGACGCGTCGTAACTTTCCAGCGTCAGATGGGGCAGGGTATAGGTGCAGCTGACGATTTCCTCAAGGTCGGTCTGGATCCTCTCCGGCTCGTCGAGCCAGCTTGCTTCCAGACCGTCCTGCGTCTGATTCTGGTTCGGCGTGATGTGGATAACATTGTCCTGCGCTTTTTCCGCTTCTGCCGGAGCTTCCGGCACAATTGCCTCTTCCTGAACGGGCGCAGCGGGTTCTTCCTGCTGCACAGGCTTTTTTGCGCAACCCGCAGCGCTGAGAATGAGTATGGCAGCCAGAGTGGCCGCAAAAAGCTTTTTCATATACAAACCTCCTGTATGTCTGCGATTTTAACACAGAAAGACGCTTGTGTAAAGCTGGGAAAGGCGCTATACTGGGAGACAGCTTGAGCTTTGGAGTTGAGTTTTATGCTGGATTATCGTCACTGCACGCTCTGCCCGCGCGCCTGCGGCGTCGACCGGACGGCAGGGGAGCGCGGCTTCTGCCAAATGCCTGATCATATTCTTGCCGCGCGGGCCGCGCTGCATTATTGGGAAGAGCCGGTCATTTCCGGAAGCTTCGGCAGCGGCGCGGTGTTTTTCTCCGGCTGCACGCTGCGCTGCGCGTTCTGTCAGAACGGGGGGATCTCTCAGGAGAATTTCGGGAAAGAGGTTTCTTCACAGGAGCTTCGCGCCGCGTTCGAGCGGCTAATCGACGAGGGCTGTCAGAACATCAATCTCGTCACGCCGACGCACTTTCTGCCGTCCATCCTCCCGGCGCTTGCGCCGAAGCTGCCTGTGCCGGTCGTGTATAACTGCGGCGGCTACGAATCGGTCGAGACACTGCGGGCCTTGGAGGGACTGGTCGATATCTATCTGCCGGACTTTAAATATTCTGACGCAGCGCTTGCGAAAAAGCTCTCCGCCGCGCCGGATTATCCGCAGATCGCGTCTGCGGCCATTTTGGAAATGTACCATCAGGTGGGCGGCGCGGTGATTGAGGACGAGCAGATGACGCGCGGGGTCATCATCCGCCATCTGGTTCTGCCGGGCTGCATTGACAATTCGCTCGGCGTGCTGGACTGGATCGCGGACAATTTTCCGAAGAAAGACGTGCTGGTCAGTCTGATGAGCCAGTATGTGCCCATGGGCCGCGCAAAAAAGCTGCCGCCCTTTGACCGGCGCATTACGCAGGAGGAATACGACGCAGTTCTGTCGTATCTGTATCTGTTGGAGCTGGACAACGGCTATACGCAGGACTTTTCCGCCGCATCCGCGGAGTACATCCCGGAATTTGATCTTGAGGGTCTATAAATTTTAAACAAACGTTTGCATTCTTGATTGAAATGTGCTATACTGAATTCACAAGCAGGAAAGGAGCTGCCAACATGGGCCGGACCAGCAGCAAACGTGACGAAATTCTTCGCTTCCTTACGAAATTCACAGCAGAGAACGGTTATGCGCCCTCCGTGCGTGAGATCTGTGCCGCCGTCGGTCTGCAATCCACGGCGACCGTCCATTATCACCTGAACGCGCTGCGTCAGGATGGACTGATTGAAATGGACGGCATGAAAAAACGCACGATCACCCTCGCCGATTCCCACCGGGCCGACCGCATCCCCGTCGTCGGCGTGGTCACGGCAGGTCTACCGATTCTGGCAGTTGAAAATATTGAAGGCTATCTGCCGTGGGACGGAGAAGCGGGCTGCTTCGCGCTGCGCGTCCGCGGTGATTCAATGATCGGTGCGGGAATCCTCGACGGGGACAGAGTCGTCGTCCGCGCCCAGCCGACGGCGGACAACGGTGAGATCGTCGTTGCGCTGCTCGGAGACTCCGCAACGGTCAAGCGCTTCCGCAAAGACGGCAAGCAGATCTGGCTCCTGCCGGAAAATCCGGCCTATGACCCCATTGACGGCAATCAGGCCCAGATCATTGGGAAGGTCAAGGCTGTAATCAGAACCTATTAACCGATTAAATTGAGAGAATAAAACGCTCTTGCTCCAGTATCACCGGGGGAAGGGCGTTTTTCACGATACGCTTGTCAAGAAAAAACTCGTATTATAAATTTGCAACAGCCCTTCAGTTTTTCTGGACTTTTCCCACGAAGATTGAAGTAACTCAAAATTTCTGATGCAGTCCATATAAGTTCCGTAGGGGCCGATGCCTACATCGGCCCGGCGAAGTGCACCGTTTTATAGGAATCTTCGGCGAATTCGTACCGCTTTGCTGGGTTTGCCGGGAATATATTTTATTCATTCAATCTCAATGTTTCACGTGAAACAAGAAAAACAACAAATTCACATCACTTCTTGCATTTTCAGGAGCAGGACATTATAATAGAATGCAAAATGGGGCCGAAGGGGCGTGAAATGGGTATGGCGAAGGTTTTGGCATTTGTCAATCAAAAGGGCGGCGTGGGGAAAACGACCTCTGCGGTCAATCTGGCCGCTGCGCTGCAAAAGGCGGGAAAGCGCGTCCTTCTGTGCGATTTTGACCCGCAGGCCAACGCGACCTCCGGCCTTGGCGTGGAAAAAAGCACGGCTGCCCATTCGACCTATGATATCGTGATTGAGGATTTCCCCGCCGCAGACGCGGTGATCCACACAAAATACTGCGATGTTCTGGCCTCCAACGTCGCGCTGTCCGGCGCCGGCGTGGAGCTGGTGGGCGTTGAGAAGCGGGAATATGCGCTGAAGACTGCGCTCCAGCCGCTGCGGGAACAATATGATTATATTTTCATTGATTGCCCGCCGTCTTTGGAGCTGCTGACGCTCAACGCGCTCTGCGCCGCAGATCAGGTGCTGATCCCTGTGCAGTGTGAATATTACGCGCTGGAGGGGCTTTCCGATCTGATGGTTACGCTCCGCGCGGTCAAAAGGCGCCTGAACCCAACGATCTCCATCTTCGGCGTTTTACTTACCATGTACGATGGCCGGACGAATTTCTCCGCGCAGGTTGCCGAGGAGGTGCGCCGCCATTTTCCCGGTAAGGTCTTCGCCTCCGCCATCCCGCGCAACGTACGCCTGTCCGAAGCGCCCAGCCACGGGATGCCTGTTTGTGCCTACGACAAATTCAGCCGGGGCGCGGCGGCCTATGACGCGGTCGCGCAGGAGATCCTTGCGAAAGAACAGTGAGAGGAGCAACGCATATGGCAATGCGAAAGGGTCTTGGCAAGGGCCTTGGCGCCCTGATTGGGGACTATAACGAGCAGCCGGACGCGCCCAGCGAGGGTGCAGTAACGCTGCCTCTGCAAAAAATCGAACCGAATCCGCTTCAGCCGCGCAAAACCTTCAACCCGGAAGAGCTGGATTCCCTGGCGGATTCCATCCGGATGCACGGCATTATCCAGCCGCTGACGGTACGCAGGCTGCCGACCGGGTTCTATCAGATCATCGCGGGCGAACGCCGCTGGCGTGCGGCACGGCTGGCCGGGCTTACCGATGTGCCGGTCGTGGTCATTGAGGCCGACGACAAAAAAGCGATGGAGCTGGCGCTGATTGAAAATTTGCAGCGCTCAGATCTCAACCCGATTGAAGAAGCCCTCGGCTATCAGGAGCTGATGGGCACCTATGAAATGACGCAGGAGCAGGCTGCCGCCCGCGTGGGCAAATCCCGCCCGGCCGTTGCGAACGCGCTGCGGCTGCTGAGCCTCAGTCCGGCCGTTCTGGAGCTGGTCAAGGACGGTTCCCTGTCCGCCGGTCACGCGCGGGCGCTGCTGCCCGTGAAGGACGAGGCGCAGCAGCTGTCCATTGCGCAGAAGGTCATGGCTCTGGGCCTGTCCGTCCGGCAGACGGAGGCGCTCTGCAAAAAGCTCACAAAGCAGGCGCAGCCCGTCAAGGAGCAGCCGCCGCAGGTCGATTATCTGGCCGAATGTGAAAAGGAGCTGACCGCCGGGCTCGGCCGCAAGGTGCGCATTGTCTCCGGCAAGCGCAAGGGCCGCATTGAACTGGAATACTACGGGCAGGACGATCTGCAGCAGCTGTACGACGCGCTGCACACCATCCGCAAAAAGGAGCAACACTGATGGACGAAAAGAAAACCCCGCAGCCGGAGCAGGCTGCCCCGGAAACCGGAAAGCCGCTGAGCGAGAAGCGCAAATCCGCGCTGCTGCGGTACATGGCCGTTCTGTTCTGCGCCGCGTTCATTCTGGTTCTGATCTCGCTGATTTTGCAGACGCACTCGTCTAAAGCAAAGATTTCCGAGCTGAATGCCGCCAGCACAAGCGCGCTTTCCAACGCCGAAGCGCTTCAGAATGAGAACCGCGCCCTGCAGGACGAGAAGATCGCGCTGGAAAAGGAGAATGAAGAATTGCAGGCAAAGCTCGACGAGCTGACGCAGAAGCTGGACGAGGCATCGCAGGCCGAGGAAAACACGCAGGCGGCGGAAAATGAAATGATCAAATCCCTGCGCACCGAGCTTGACCGGACGAAGGAAGCGTATGAAGCACTGCTGGAGGCAAAGGCCTGCGAAACGCGCGAAGGAAACGTCACGTTCTCCCGCGCCATGCAGACGCTTGAACGGTTGAAGGATTATCTGGGCCAGACCGCGCTGGAGGAATATAAGGCGCTTGGCGGAGAATAACAGGAGGAAAAGAACACCATGATCGATATTAAGTTTTTACGGGAAAATCCGGACGCAGTCCGCGAAAATATCCGGAAAAAGTTTCAGGATACAAAGCTGCCGCTCGTAGACGAGGCCATCCGGCTCGACGCGGAGAAGCGTGCGGCGCAGCAGGAATGCGAGCAGCTGAAGGCCGCCCGCAATAAGCTGTCGAAGGCAAACGGTCCGCTTTATGGCCAGCTGAAAAAAGCGGATGAGGCGCAGAAAGCGGAACTGCAGAAGCAGATTGATGAAAACAACGCCAAGGTCAAGGCCGACGACGAGCGCCGCGCGGAGCTTGAAAAGAAGCAGACCGAGGCCGAGGACAAGCTGCGCGAGATCATGTACGTGATCCCGAACATCATCGACCCCTCCGTCCCCATCGGCCCGGACGACAGCCATAACGTTGAAGTGCAGCGCTTTGGCGATCCCGTTGTACCCGATTTTGAGATTCCCCATCACGTCGACATCATGCAGTCCTTTGACGGCATCGACAAGGATTCCGCGGGCCGCGTGGCCGGTATGGGTTTTTACTATCTGCTGGGCGACATTGCCCGCCTGCATGAGGCGGTTCTGGCCTACGCGCGCGACTTCATGATCGATCAGAAGGGCTTTACGTATGTCATCCCGCCGTTCATGATGCACGGCAACGTTGTCAAGGGCGTCATGTCCTTCCCGGAGATGGAAGCGATGATGTACAAAATCGAGGGCGAGGACCTCTATCTGATCGGCACGAGCGAGCACACCATGATTGGCCGCTTCATCGACCAGATCATCCCGGAGGCAAAACTCCCCCTGACCCTCACGAGCTATTCCCCCTGCTTCCGCAAGGAGGTCGGCAGCCACGGTCTGGAGGAGCGCGGCGTGTACCGCATCCACCAGTTTGAAAAACAGGAAATGATCGTCGTCTGCCGTCCGGAGGAATCCATGGACTGGTACAACAAGCTCTGGAGTTACTCTGTCGAGTTGTTCCGCAACATGGAGATTCCCGTTCGTCAGCTCGAATGCTGCTCCGGCGATCTGGCCGATCTGAAGGTCAAATCCTGCGACATTGAGGCGTGGAGCCCGCGCCAGCAGAAATATTTCGAGGTTTGCTCCTGCTCGAACCTCGGCGACGCACAGGCCCGCCGTCTCGGCATCCGCGTCAAGGGCGCGGACGGCAAGATGTATCTGGCCCACACGCTCAACAACACCTGCGTCGCACCCCCGCGTATGCTCATCGCCTTCCTTGAAAACCACCTCCAGAAGGACGGCACCGTCACCATCCCGAAGTGCTTACAGCCGTATATGGGCGGCAAGGAACTGCTGGTTCCGAAGCATTAAATCAAGACAATAACACTTTCTGAAATCAGCGGCTGCGGTACAACTTTTTCTTTTGCTTCTCCAAAAGAAAAAGCTGCAAAAAGAAAACGAGCCCG
>ENA-OZVN01000161-OZVN01000161.1-human-gut-metagenome-genome-assembly--contig:-NODE-161-length-20867-cov-9.600951_pt1 | contig 20867 bp, 16 predicted proteins | sample MGYA00243446_ERZ654047 | MGnify/ENA primary metagenome ERZ654047 (study PRJEB26926, sample SAMN06164884) | human gut metagenome | biome: ENVO:00009003; feature: ENVO:2100002; material: ENVO:00002003...
CAAAACTTTTTGAATTAGTAATTTATGCAGTGAATCCTAAAAATTCAAAGGAAACACAGATAAAGAAACATAAAGAATTGGAAGAACTTTTCCCATTTCATATTATTCCGGCAGAACGTCTCCTTGGAGAGGACGGAACACAGAATAGTTCTCTTTCTTCGCTTATTTCAGAATTTTTCGAAATGAATGAAGAAGAATTGGACCCAAATGTTGCAGAAAAAGTCAAGGAGTTGCGTGCTATTGTTGAGAAAGCAAATAAAAATGTTCAGAAACAAAGTGATAGTATTTTAAGTTCACTTGTAAATGATTCGGTTGGGTTTGGGTATCCAAATGGAGAAGAACTTCAACTAGGAGTTACTACTCAATTAAGTATTGATGATCAGATAAAAAATCAAACCCAGCTTTCATACACCGCAGGTACAAGTAATGAATGTCTTCCTAGTACATATAATGGATTGGGATATAAAAATCTAATTAAAATGGAGTTTCTTCTTGCGGCATTTGCGAAGAAGGTAGAAAAGTGCGGAAATGCTTGTATACCATTACTTTTTATTGAGGAACCGGAATCTCATATGCATCCACAGATGCAACATGCTTTTGCGGAATATTTAGAAGCGTTCCTTGGAAAAATTACTTCTGTAGGAATTCAGACTCTTTTAACTTCACATTCTGCTCATGTTGCTAATACTATGGCTTTCTCAAAAATTCGATATGCACAAAAAACAAAAGAAGGAGTTATTTATAGAAATTTAAATTCATTTGCGCAGGAGAATCCAGATAATAGTGATTTTATTAGGAAATATCTTACATTAACCAAATGTGATTTATTTTTTGCGGATAAAGCAATTTTGGTTGAAGGAGCATCAGAACGGTTATTAATACCTGATATGATAGATAAGTGCGATAAGTCAGGAGATTTTAGTTCACAGAAATATAAATTACCAGCTCAATATTATACTTTAATTGAAATTGGTGGTGCGTATGCTTATAAGTTTATTCCATTTATTGAGTTTTTAGGTATTCCGTGTCTTATACTTACGGATGTAGATTCTGTATTGGGGCAAAAAGGTAAAAATGGACAAATATATTATAAATCTGTTCCGGTTTCGTGTGGTGAAACGACATCTAATGAAACTTTAAAATGGTGGTTTCGAAAGAATAAAGGGTTGCAGCATGATGATAAAACCAAAATTAATTTGGCAGATATAATATCAATGTCTTCTGACGATAAAACCAGAGGAAAATGTCATATTGAATTCCAAACAAAAGAGAATGAATTATGTGGACATTCTTTAGAAGAAGCTATTCGGAATGTCAATCGTTCACATTATGGATTAAGTGATAGCCCGACTGAAGGTGATCTGGAGTTCTCTGGAAAATGTAAAACAGATTTTGCACTTAAACTCATTTATGAGTGTACTGATTATAACATTCCGGAATATATTAAATCTGGATTAATATGGCTTAATAACCAAAAGGTACTTGAATAAAAAGGATGATGGATTATGTGTGAAAATTATCATGGTGCAAATTATGAATTAGCAAAAGCTGAAGCTGATAAAGTAGACGAGCAAATTATTGAAGCATTACGGGATGGGCATAGTTTTCGCGTTGAAGCAGGTGCTGGTTCAGGAAAGACTTATTCGCTTAATAGAGTCATTGAATGGATACAAGAAAATATGTGGTCTAAATATAGCCGAAAAAAGCAAAATGTAGCTTGTATTACATATACGAACGCTGCTGTAGAGGTAATCACAGAAAGATTATCAAAAGATTCATTTATTATTCCATCTACAATTCATTCGTTTGCTTGGAATGCAATCAAACAATATCAAAGTTATCTTGTGGATGTTGTAACAACAGAACCTGATTTTTTAGCAGATGAAGGTGATTTTTTTAAGATTAATGAAGTTACATATACTTTAGGGCACCGGTATAAGGAAAATGGAGTTCAGTACCTTTATCATGATGATGTTCTTAAGCTGTTTTGCAAACTCTTGGATAATGCAAAATTTCGACGTGTATTTTCTGATAAATATCCTTTGATTTTGATTGATGAATATCAAGACTCCTATAAACCAATCATCGAACGCTTTGTTAAATATTTTATTGCAGAAAAGAAATCTCCACAATTTGCTTTTTTTGGAGATGCGTGGCAAACAATTTATCAGTCAAATAAAGCTTGTGGGATTATAGAACATAAAAATTTGGAAGTGATAAAAAAAGGTGCAAATTTTAGATCTTCGCCAAGAATTGTTCAACTTCTGAATGATATACGGCCAGATTTGCCACAAACATCTGCGATAGATAACTTTCAAGGGGAAGTAGTTGTAATCACATGTGAGGATTATGATGGAGAACGTCGTACTGATCGTAATTTTCAAGGCGAATTGCCTCCAGAAGAGTTAAAAATACGTTTAAATAAAATCTCCGAAGAAATAAAACAAAATACAGCGGATACTGATACATTAAAAATTTTAATGATTACACATAAAGTATTGGCTGCACAACAGGGATATGAACGACTTTTAAGTATCATTAACGATGGTTTACGTGACAAGGAAGATCCCTTTCTTTTGTTTTTTATGGATACCGTTGAACCAATCTACCATGCATTAGAAACGTTAAATATGCAGTTGCTTTTTGATACTCTAGGAATTAAGAGATATCCTATTACTAAAAAATCGGAGAAAGAGAAGTGGAAAATTTTTCAAGAGAAATTACGAGAAGCAAGAGAGAAAAGAGCAATTGATGTTATTGAGGTTATAAATGAAACAAAATTAATTCCTTTTCCACCTAAATTGGATGGATGGTATCATTTGTATCATAATGCACCGGGAACAATATATTCATCGAATACGTCAATTCAAGCATTTTTGGAGTTGGATTATACGCAATTCATTTCAGCAATAGAATTTTTATATCCTGAAGCGTTATTTTCCACAGAACATGGAGTCAAAGGAGAAGAATATGACAATGTTATTTTTGTCATTAGTAGGGGCTGGAATATGTACCAGTTTGAAACATATGCACCTATGATAACTGGAAAGGCTTCCATTCCGAGTGGAAAGCAGATTTCTTTTGAACGAAATCGTAATTTGTTTTATGTTTGTTGTTCAAGGCCAAGAAAACGGTTATTTTTCTTTGTGACGATTCCTATAGATCAGACTTTTAAAGAATTTTTAATGGAACTTGTTGGAACAGAAAATTATTATACCTATAGCCAATATATTAAAATGGATGAAGAGTAAACATTGTGCAATATTAAAAGGGCGAAGAAATTAAATGAATAAGGCTCATAGTCACTACATAAAGTAGAGGATTATGAGCCGATTTGGGTTAATACGAACATATTCGCCATTGTCTCTTGGGTTCAACTTTTCCGCACCCGTCACAGGTCTGTGGCCAGTTGATTTTCCATTCAAAATATTCATCTCTGGTAATCACACCAGAGCTTAATTCTTCTTTTCTGAGAATCCATTCTTTCATAAAATCATTGAGAACCCCATAATTAAACCACATACCAACAGGTGGATGAGCAGGCCAGTTATCAGAATCGTGATAACGGACAGAGGTATCTTCGCTGGAATTGCATTTCTCTCCGGGATAAGTTTCTAACTGAAAGAGATTGATAGCTGCCGGATTAAATTCGTCAATCCAGAACAGGATTTCCATAAGTTCAGAAGCATCCATAGTAGTAGGCTCATGCAGTGCCAGTGGATTCACATCCAGAATCTTAGCCATTTCAGTTACCAGATCCTTACGGGGAACCCGGTAATTTGTTTCGTATTGGGCAAGACGGTTTGCTCCTTTATCACCCCAACCGAGAGCAGCACCAAGTTCTGCCTGTGTCATATTCCGGAATGTCCGGATTTTTTTTATTTTATCACCGATTGTCATATCAGATTTCCCACTTTCTTTTTGATAAATCCATTTTACTACCAAAAACAGTGAATGTAAACAGAAAGATTCGCATGAAAGCGAACAAAACACTTGACATTCGCATGAATGCGAATTAAAATGGCAGTACGATAAAGATTCGCATGAAAGCGAATGTACAGATGAGGATAAATACTTTTTGCAAATTATTGCAAAATGAGGTTGGTAAAATCCTTCTGTCAGGCTTTATTAGTGAGAGGATTTTTTTGAAGTGAACAACATTTTGGTGTTTCCAGGCTGTAATAAGTGAAAGGATATTCAAAAAATCTCTTTTGTACCTTGAAAATTACATGAGCTGTATAATCTGATTCCACAGATGCCATAACTCCGTAAATGATTTTATGGGCGAGCGTCGAAGATACTCCGGAAACGACTGGCAGGCTTGCGAAGAAGCTGGCAGTATTCAGAAATACTCTGATAGAGGTTGACTGTGACGTTGACAACAGGTTATACGAATGGAAGCCAACACGCCGAACAGAATATGCAATGTCACAGCAATAGATAAACTTTGAGAACAAAATGCGAAAGGTAAGGTGATGTGATTGAGAAAATTGTAGTTATAGGACAACTGATACAAAGAATATGTTGGAAAAGAGGTGAGCATCATGGTGAATCAGTCAGTGATAGATTCCAGTGTTGATCTGGAGCAGTTAAAGGACATTGAAGATTTAATTCCTGATATGGATAAAGCTATTTCTGAGAAAGTGGAAACTTTTTTGGATAAATCTGGCGATCAGCCGTATGCTCACATGAATGAAGGGTATGTGGTGGTTGTGGAGATGACAGGAGAAATGGATGCTACAGATGCTATTAGTGATTATCTAAGAAAAAGAACGGAGTTGATGTATTAGATGCAAGTCTTGAAAAAATATCTTGCGAAGCTACGGATGTTATGTTAATGTGAGGTCAGGGAAAATGAACGTGATACATGGTTTCTGACTTCAAATACAATGGAATAAGTAAGTTGGGAGCGATGTAAAATGGAACAGATGCAAATGAATATGCCAGATATATACGATGCTGCATTGTATCTTCGGTTATCGAAAGATGATATGGAAGAGGGCGGTGCGAAGTCAGAGAGCAACAGCATTGCAAATCAGAGAGAGTTACTTCGGAGCTTTGTAAAAAGCCAGCCGGATATTCAGATCTTTGATATATATGTGGATGACGGATACTCAGGAGGAAATTTTGACCGACCTGAGTTTAAACGAATGACAACTGATATAGAAGCTGGAAAAGTAAACTGCGTGATTGTAAAAGACTTATCCAGATTCGGAAGAGAGTATATAGAAGCCGGGCGATGGATCGAAAAGACCTACCCGGCTTTAAATGTGCGTTTCATTTCAGTTACAGACCAGTTTGACAGTAAAACAGCAGATTTTTCAGAAAAGTCATTTGTTGTTCCAATCAAAAATTTTGTAAATGAAAGCTATTGCCGGGACATTTCCGGTAAAGTGCGGAGCCACCAGAAAATCAAACGTGAAAAAGGTGAATTTATTGGAGCGTTTGCCCCGTATGGTTACTGTAAAGATCCGGAGAATAAGAATTGTCTGGTGATTGATTCTTATGCAGCGGATATTGTAAGAAAAATATTTTCGTGGAAAATTGATGGGTTCAGTCTTGGAGCAATCGCAGAAAAACTGAATGTACGTCAGGTGCAGTCACCAAAGGAATATAAAAGGGCAAATGGCGAGAATTATAATTCCGGATTTCACAGTTCAGACACACCAAAATGGTCGGCAGTGCAGATTAAAAGGATTCTGACCAACGAGGTTTACATTGGAAACATGGTACAGGGCAAGCAGGAACGAATCAGCTATAAAGTAAAGCAACGCCTGGATAAGCCAGAATCAGAGTGGGTGAAAGTAGAAAATACGCATCCGGCAATTATCAGGCAGAATGATTTTGATGTGGTTCAGAAGCTGCTCCAATATGATGGCAGGGCATCGAAAACATCAGACAGTGCAAACTTTTTTTCGGGATTTGTGTTTTGCGGAGATTGCAAGACAACGATGATACGCAGGGTAAATCAGTATAAGGGGAAGAAAAAAGCCTTTTATATCTGCCAGACAAAGAATAAAGGTGGAGATTGCACCAGACACAGCATTCCGGAAGATGTGCTGAAAAGAATTGTGTTGAAAGAGATTCAGGCATATACGGCACTTTTTGTAGACTATCAGATGATTATGGAAGAACTTTGTGAGATGCAAGTCAGCTACGATCAGGTAATCGGTTATGATACGCAGATTAGTAAGTTGCAGGAAGAATATAACCGCTATTACAGTCTGAAAGCGTCTTTAGGTGATGACTTGAAAGAGGGACTGATCAGCAAAGAAGAGTTCGATGATTTTCGGGAAAGTTACGGAAGAAAATGTGAAGAACTGGAGCAGATGATTGAAAACCAGAAAAAGCTGGTAAAGCAAATGTTTGAGGGTGGAGTGTCTGCAACTGTTCAGTTGGAGGATTGGAAGAAATCACTGGAAATCAAAGAACTGGATCGCACATTGCTGGCACTGACCGTAGATAAAATCTATATTTATGAAAATAAGCAAATTAAAATTCACATCCGTTATCAGGATATGATTGAGAAAATGAAAGTCATAAGACGGTTTTATGCGGAACACCGGACAGAGTGCAGGAAAGAGGTGGGATAAATGGCAAGGACAGCAAAAAGATATAAGAAAAACACAGAGAAGAAAGTTCTTGGGATTCCGGTATGTATGGCTGCAATTTATGCCAGATTATCCGTAGACAGTGATGAAAAAAAGTCAGAATCTATTGAAACACAGGTTACGCTGATAAAAGAGTTCATTCAGAAGCACAATGAAAATCTAGACAGAGAGTATGAAATTGCTGTATATGACATTTATTCTGATCTGGGAAAAAGCGGAACAAATTTTGACAGACCGGGATTTGAACGGATGATGAATGATGTCAGGGCAGGTAAAATAAACTGTATTCTGGTAAAGGATTTCTCACGATTGGGAAGAAATTACATTGAAACTGGTAACTATCTGGAAAAGATTCTTCCTTTTATGAAAGTGCGTTTTATTTCTGTATGTGACAACTATGATTCATTTGCACCGGGTGCTAAGAATCAGGAATTATCTATGAATATAAAGAATCTGGTGAATGATGCTTATGCGAAAGATATTTCTGCAAAAGAACGGGCAGCGAAACGTATTGCACAGAAAAATGGTGAGTATGTGGGATCTACAGCTCCATATGGATATTGTGTGGAAAAGATAAATGGAATTTATAAGTTGATGGTGGAACCGGAAGCTGCAAAGATTGTCCGCAGGATTTTTGAAGAATATGCTTCGGGAGATGGTATACAGAGCATTATTGACAGGCTGTTTGAGGATAGGGTACATCGGATTTCAGATTATAACCAATATCACCATGTGTACTGTCAGGACGGAGAGAACCTTCATCAGTGGGGAAATTCTTCGATACGTGCAGTGCTGAACCGGAATAATTATTATGGCGATCTGGTTCAGAGAAAATATGAATCCAGATTTCAAAGAGGTGAAAAATGGTGTGACATATTGGACGAGAGCCAGTGGATTATTACGCCAAATGCCCATGAGCCGATTATCAGCCGAGAACTGTTTGAAAAAGCACAGGTCAGGCTAAAAGCAGCACAACAGAAAGCAACAAAAACTACTGTAGGGTGGGAAGATGATGAAAGAGCCTTTTACAATGTATTCTATTGTGGTGATTGTAAGCGGAAAATGTGTACACGTAGATACAGAGGCAATGTGTATTACTTTTGCAATGCTGCCTGGTATCGGGATGAAAGAAAATGTAGTCACAAATCTATTTCCGAAGAGAAGCTGCAGAAAATTGTCCGTTCGGAGCTGACCAGACAGTTTCAGTTATCTGGATTGCGGAAAAAGGATATGTCTGCTATAAGCAGTGCGGTATTTCTTTCCAAAATCAATGAGATTCAAACTGAGATCAGAAAACTGAATATAGATATGGAAAGACATTCAGAAAAACTGGCACAGGCATTTATGAAATATAAAGAGGGTGAACTTTCCAAAGAAGCCTATATAGAAATGAAAGATGACCGTAATAACTGGAAAGCATTCTGTGAAGAGAGAAAGAATGCTCTGGAGCATACCATGCGAAAGCTGGAAAAACAGCAGAAAGAAGAAGCCAGATTTTTACGAAGTCTGCTGGAACTGGATGGGACAACCAGAATCAATGCGGAACTTGCGGAGGGCTTGATTGAAAGTATGTATCTGTATGGTGATGGCAGACTGGAAATCAACTTCGGGTTTAAGGGGGCGGTAGAACATGAGTGATCAGAAACTGATTATTGGATATTACCGTCTTTCCATGGAAGATGATTCAGAGGGAGAAAGTAACAGCATTATCAATCAGAGAAAACTGGTAAAAGATTATATTTCCAATATCCCGGAACTGGCTTCTATGCCATTTCAGGAGTTCTACGACGACGGATATTCTGGTTCCAGTATGGAGCGTCCGGCAATTAAGCAGGTTTTGGAACTTGCCAGAGAGAACAAAGTGCAGTGTATTGTGGTAAAAGATTTTTCACGTTTTGCCAGAAACTATATTGAGATGGGAACTTATCTGGAACAGATTTTTCCATTCCTGGGAGTACGATTTATTTCTATCTCAGACCGATATGATTCTAAAGATTATAAAGGAAAGAGTTCCGACATCGAAGTACAGTTTAAAGGACTGATCGCAGATTTTTATGTGAAAGACCAGTCTGTAAAGGTAAAATCGGCAGTCAGTACCAGACGAGGAAAAGGTGAGTATTGCTGTGGATCTGCACCTTATGGGTATCGAATCAATCCAGAAAATAAGAAAGAACTGGTGATTGTAGAGGACGAAGCGGAAGTGATTCGCAGAGTATTTGAACTGACCAATCAGCGATATTCCAAGATGGAGATTTGTAAGTTATTCAATGAAGAGGGTGTATTGACTCCCTTGCAGTCTATGAGCAGACGACAGAAATCAGACAGTAAGAAAGCTTCATCAAGAGGATTGCAGTGGACGAGTGATATGATACGGAAGATTGTGGATGATAAAACTTATATAGGCTGTATGGTCTATGGAAAGACAAAAATTCCAGATCCCGGGACAGGGAAAGAAGTACCGGTGCCGAGAAATCAGTGGAAAGTGATGGAAAATCACCACGAGCCGATCGTATCAAAAGAAATTTTTGAAAAAGCACAGTCCTTGCAGATCAGATACGCCAAGAAAAGCAAATTCGACAGGGAAACAACATTGTTAGGTGGCTATGTGAAATGCGGAAATTGTCGCAGAAGCCTGACTTCAAGCAGTCCGGTTCATGGTCATATCCTTTATAGCTGTGCTTACAGTAAAGGAAAAGAAGATACAGGATGCTTTGCCGGAAAAGCTGATAACAAAATGCTGGAACATATCGTGCTGGCAGAAATTAAGGCATATTTACGTCAGAATATCAGCCAGGAACAGATGCAGCAATCTATGAGAAAACAGCATACGGACAGCATAGAAGCCTATGAGCTGGAAAGTACGGACTGTGAAAAACGTCAGGAGCAGATAAAGCTTCAGAACCGTCAGAACTATGAGAAATATCACGAAGGACAGATGAATCAGAAACAGTTCATGGAAGAAAAGATGCAGTTGGAAGAAGAAAGAGAACGACTGCAGAAACGTGTACAGGAACTGGATGAGTTGATAAACAATGAGAAAGAAATCCTGATGAAAAAGAATGTTCCGGTGGAGCAGATGTTGATGTATTTAGGATATGAAAAGCTGACACGAGAGATGCTGGAAGAATATGTGCAGGGAATATATGTGTATGATGATGGGAGAGTGGAGGTGGAGTGGAAATCACTGACTTGATTTGTAGCAATAATGTAACGTCCACTACTACTGAACTTGTAGCAATGACGTTACATCCTCCCTGCTGATTTTGTGACAACAATATAACGTCCTCTGTTCCAAAACAACGGTTTTATGGGAAAAATCGAGGGAAAAAAGGTCAAAAAGTTTGTAGCAATGACTTGACATCCTCGGGGTGGTTGTGTATAGTACAAAGTCTCCCTCAGGAGTGAAAAATAAATGGGAGCAGGTGCTGTAGATTATATTTCTCATATATTAAATAAAAGATTGTAAGAAAAAGTTTAGGATATGAAAATCGAGAGATAGCGAAAGAATATGTCTAGGAAATATATATGTATGATACTGGGAGAGTAAAGATGGAATGGAAAATAGTTATAAAATATAGAAGGATTTGATTGCTCTTTAAAGTTACATAAGATAAAATATTGTGTATAAAACTGGAAATATGCTATGCATTATAGAATTTGATGGTTTGAATGAGGGCGAGTAAATGGAAGATACTACACTTAAAAAAAAGGATATTGAAGAATTAGAAAAGTTAGTTGAGCTGGCTAAAGAACAAGGGAATAATATTAATCTAAACTTGGTATATATGGTAATAGATTCGGAAAAAATAGATTATGCGAAGGCAATGAGATATTTTGAAGACAGAGGAATTACAATGATAGAAGGGGATGTTGAACCAGATATTACGGCATATTCATGTGAAGGTGAACGGATTAGACCTTTTGATCCTTCTAAAATAAGCATTACCATGAAACCTATGACGTTGGATGCATTAATAAAGAGAATACAAAATGAAGAAATTGAATTTGATACATCGTTTCAAAGAAAAGCTGGATTGTGGAGTAAAAGACAAAAAAGCCAATTGCTGGAGTCAATTTTTTTGCGAATTCCTTTGCCAGCATTTTATTTTGATGCTACTGATGAGGATGAGTGGTTAATTATTGATGGTTTACAGCGAGTATCAACTTTAAAAGAATTTGTTGTAGATAAAAGCTTAAAGTTACAAGAATTAGAATTTTTCCCGGAATTGAATGGATGTAATTATGATAGATTACCAAGAATGTTTCAAAGGAGAATAGATGAAACGGTTATCAATGTTTATCTAGTTAATCCATCTACACCAGAAAATGTTAAATTTAATATTTTTAAGAGGATTAATACAGGGGGATTAATGCTTGAACCTCAGGAAATAAGAAATGCTTTATTTCAAGGGCAGGCAACAGAGTTTTTACAAGAGTGCTCAAAATTAGAATGTTTTATTAATGCAACTGCGGGAAGCATAAAAAGTGAAAGGATGCTGGACCGGGAATTTGTTCTTAGGTATGTTTCATTTTGTTATTTGGATTTACAATTATATAATGGAAATATAGATGAGTTCTTAAATGAAGGAATGAAATTTCTTAATCATGCTGACGAGATGTGTGTTAGAGAAATAAAGAATGAATTTACCTTTGTTATGAATGCTATGTTTGCAGTAATGGGAAATAACAGTTTTAGAAAAATATGTGAGGATGGAAGACGAAGACCAATTAATAAGGTGATCTTTGAGTCGTGGTGCTATGTATTTAAAACATTGACCCCAGAGATAGTAGAGCAGTTAGAAAAGAAAAAAGAAAAAGTGCAAAAAGAATATATGAAATTATGTGCGTCTCAAGAGTATTTATATTTGTTAAAAGTTCCAGATAAAAAAGCATTATACGCACGTATCAGAGCAGTTGATGAATTGATCCATGAATTTATTTAAAGAGGAATTAGAATGATTGAAAAAATTTCATTAAAAAACTTTAAATGTTTTGAGCGAATTGATGTTACATGTCGAGAATTGAATTTATTTACAGGTATTAATGGCATGGGAAAATCGACATTGATTCAGGCATTGTTATTATTGCGACAAACATATGAAAAAAATAATTGTTTGGAAAATCAGCGTTTGATCCTTAATGGATCCTATGTTGGACTGGGAACCCAAACTGATATTATGTATTGGTTTAGAAAAGATGATGTGCTTTCTATAGAAGTAGAGGAAAATGATCATAAATGGATGTGTCAGTATGATAAAGTTGGAAATTTGATTTCAGAAAGTCAGGAACCTTTATTTGAAAGAGATTCATTTCTTACAAAAAAATTTGAGTATATATCGGCAGAAAGATTGGGACCTCGCCGTTATTATGACACAATAGAAAATGAAAATTCTTTGCATTCAGAAATTGGAGTGAAAGGTGAAAAAACCGCAGTATGCTTGTATGAGAAGGGGAGTGACGTAAAAGTTTATCCAAATATGAAGCATAGTTCAGAAACAAGTGAACGACTTGAATTGCAGATAAATGCGTGGCTATCAGAAATTTCGCCAAATATAAAGGTAAATGTAATTCCTTATTTAGATGTGAATTTAATGGGCGTGAGATATTCGACAAGTAACAGTTTAGGAGAAGAATCTACAAATGCATTAAACATGGGATTTGGAGTTTCATATTCGTTACCTATTATTGTTGCATTATTAAGTGCCAGAGAGGGAGATATACTTGTGCTTGAGAATCCAGAAGCACATTTACATCCACGTGGTCAGAGAAAAATTGGTGAATTAGTTGCTTTAGCTGCTGCTAATGGTGTCCAAATTTTTATGGAAACACATAGCGATCATGTTTTAAATGGAATTCGATTAAGTGTTCGCAATAAAAAGATATCATCTGATAAGGTAAAAATAAACTATTTTTATGAATACTTATCAGAAGAAGGAATTCAAAAACATGAAAAAACATCTCCGGAAATTTTAGAAGATGGCAGTTTATCGAATTGGCCGGAGGGTTTTTTTGATGAGTGGGATAAAGCAATTGATGAATTATTTTAAGAGGAATATAAATGGTATTTAATGAGATTTCTTTGAAACAACAGGTTGCAAAATTACCATTAACTGAGCAATTTTCGGGCTTTTTAAAAGTGTGCCAAGAATTGAAACATAGGAATAAGGACAATGACTTCTACTATACGGATGAATTAATGACAGAAGAAATTGCTAATGAATATACGGTATATGATTGGTTGAAAGATCGAAATGTGCCTCAAAAAGATAAGCAGTTTTTTAGATCTCTGATTCAGAGAGGACATAGAATAGAAACAGGAGATTTTCTTGAGAGTGAACTGATTGTAGAATTAGAAAATGAAGGTTCTATTTCTGCTAAGGGTGCTTTAATGGCATATGAATGGGATAGCTACATAGTTAGTTTGTTATCATCTGAATTATGGGAAAAGGAATGGATGGAGGGAAAATATATATCCATTAATGCCGAAGAAGATGAAGCAGTTAAAGTAAGAAATTGTGGAATTTTAGATCATGTAGATCAATTGATTACAAGTGAAAGAAAACGACAGTCATTAATTATTTCTTCAGGAACTGAGTTATGGGAAAAAAGAGAACAACTATATCCACATTTGATTTTTTGCAAAGAGGTGAAAAGGCAATTAGAAGAAGCTCGTGTTTCAATACAAATTCAAACTATCATGAAAAGAATCCAGATTTTAGAGGATTATTTTGCAACATACGAAGGAGTGTTTGATAAAAATGAAGTTGGGTTTGGATGCAGAACAGAATCCGAGTCTGTGAAGAAAGATAAAGAATTAAATGAGTGTAGAAAATTTGTAACACCATATGGAAAAGAAGAATATTTTTATTGGCATATAAGTTTTCCTGGAAACTATCCAGGCAGAATACATTTTTTACCAGACCCGGAACATAGGGTGGGAATTGTTGGATATATAGGAAAGCATTTGCCAACACCAAAATTTTCGACCATTTAATGTAGCAATGACGTTACATCCTTCCCACCTACTTTGTAACAATTATATAACGTCTTCTATACAGAAATATGCGGTTTTAAGCCATTTTCGTGGCAAAAAAACCGCATATTTTTTGTAGCAATGACTGGACATCCTCGGGGCGGTTGTGTTTGGAAAGTAGTTTGCTATAAAAAAAGCGTATTGAGGAAAATACAAAATTATGGTATAATAATGAAAAGAAAAATGAATGTTTTAAAATTAAGTAAATTAACGAATAATAAACAAAGTAACGAAAATGGAGAAATGTAAGATGAAAATAACAACAGCTGAAGTAAAAATTCTGATAAAAGAGTGTGTTAAAACGTGTGGAATGTATACTGCCGCTGATTTTAAAAATTATATAATTAAAAAAAGTGGGAAGGACGTTACAAGAAATCAGATAACGGGAGCAATTGGACAATTAATGGATACGAAAGATATTGTAAGGGTTGAGAGAGGTTTATATGCAAAAGATATAAATCATATTGATAATAGTGTAGAAGCTAATAATGATACAGAGATGAAAAAGGAAATTTATCGTACCTTAAATAAGATGGAAGATGACTTAATAAGTAAGCTGGGGTCAATTAATGTTTTGGGTTTGGACAGTGATGACTTTATAATTATAACAAAGGTCAGAATGTTAAGAGAGTCTATAGAAGAAATTAAAAAAATGTGTAAATAGATATTCGTAATTAGTATAAAGGGGGAAAAGAATGCTCCAAGAAAGTAATCGCATAGAATTTAAAGTGGAATTGAATGATAAACTGGAAAAAGAAGTGGTTGCTTTACAAGAATGGGGACATCATCTCAACCAATGCCAACTGCAATGCCTGATGATCTTTATAGCAAAAGAATTCATAATACATTGCGAAATATTACATCTCCCAGACCGGATTTTACTTTTGCACAATTGAAGATATATTATCAGAAAAGAGGATTGGAACTGAATGAAAAGTTTGTAAATTTACTGGAACTTTTAACTCCTGAGGGTAAGTTTCATTATGTTGCATATTTGCTTGCTGATGAAAATGGAGTATCTATTAAGGTTGCAAAATATGCTGGAACGGACAAAGTAGATTTGATTGAGAATGAAGAATATGGTTATTGTTCTTTGATTAAGGCTACACATCAAGTATTGGAAAAGTTAAAAATCGAAAATGTAACCAGAGCAAAGGTAACGAATACCAAGAGAATGGAGAAAAATTTAATTGCACCCATTTTAATGCGTGAAGCAGTGATAAACTCAATTGTACATTCTGATTTTACAAGAGAGATACCACCTGTTTTTGAAATTTTTAATGACAGAATGAGTTTTACATCTTATGGTATAAGAGTAGAATCTGACCGAAAGGGATACTGGAAAATCATTCAATAGAAAGATGGAAACTGATATAATGAGTGCAGTGATGCTCAAAACTGGATGTGAGGATAACGAAATGGGACTTATTAATATAATTTCAGATAGAAAAAATGTAACTTTGGATTCGGATGTGATTCTTTATATTATAATGCACGGAAAAATTGCGGAGATTCATATTGTGGGGGGAAGCGTATATGAGACGAGAGCTACTTTGAAAGATCTGGAAGGACTATTGAAAGAAGACTTTGTAAAAATACATAGAGGCTGTATTGTGTCTGTAAAAGCGATTCATGATGTGACAGATACGGTAGATCTCAGCAATGGAGAAGAATTGTTGTATACTGTCCGCAAGAAAAAACAAATAGTGGCCGAGATTCAGGAAAAGCAGAAAAGAATGATTAATGCTTTGGGAAAAAGAGGTATTCCGGCTACAGAAGAAGAATATCGACGTTATTATAGTTCTTTTGAATATCTGCCTATTGCATTTACGGACATAGAAATGGTGTTTAATGAAGAAAGTCATGCAGTAGACTGGATTTTCCGTTATGCAAATCAGGAACTTGCCAGATTAGAAAAGCTTTCGCTGAATCAGTTGCTGGGAAAATCCTTTGGCAGTTTGTTTTCCAATATGGATTCGAAATGGCTGCGAAGTTATGAACGTTCGGCACTTTATGGAGAAGTATTGGAACTTATGGATTATAGCCCGGAGATAGACACCAACCTGAAAGTAATCTGTTTTCCTACCTTTAAGGGACATTGTGGCTGTATCTTGTTTGATCTGGATAGGATTAAGGCAGTTGACAGTAGTAATAATGTCCATAAAATATGGGATACATATCTGAGAAATAGTACAAAACAGCTAACAGATATGTCGTTTTAAGCCGCTTGGATGTCGTTTTGTTCCATGTTTATTGACTGGAATAAAGCGATATTTTATTATATAAACAAATTACGAAGCGAGCCAGGAGAAAGTATCAGGCAGCAGAGAATATTTGAATTTTTTATAAGATAAAGGGGGAAAGATATAATGAAAAGAAAAAAGTAAGTGCTTTGATTGCCGCCGCATTGGCACTTACCATGACTGTCTGCAGCAGTTCGACCGCAATTGCAGCATCAGAATTAACAGCGGAAAGCAAACCGGCCACCCAGTATACGATTGACGCAAATCAGGAAGTTTATGCATTGCTGGACTTTGAGGATACTGCGGAGTTTGAGAACGCGACCAAAGGTCTGCTTGCTTCTCCGGATACTCTGGATATTTGTGATGAGAACGGGAAGGTTGTATGGAGTCAGACGGCATATGCTTTTCTGGATCAGGACGCTCCGGATACAGCGAATCCCAGCCTTTGGAGAAACACACAGTTGAATCATATTTATGGCCTTTTTGAAGTAACCGATGGAATTTATCAGGTGCGTGGCTATGATATGTCCAATGTCACATTCATAAAAGGTGATACAGGATGGATTGTAGTAGATCCATTGATGAGTATAGAGTGTGCACAGGCGGCTTTTGCCCTGGTGGAAGAGAATTTAGGCTCTTTTCCTGTAAAGGCAGTGATCTACAGCCATTCCCATGTTGATCATTTCGGTGGAGTCAAGGGAATTGTTTCAGAAGAAGAGGTACAAGCCGGCAATGTGCAGGTAATTGCACCGGAAGGCTTTGAGAAGTATGCTGTCAGCGAGAATATTTATGCAGGTACTGCTATGGGACGAAGAGCAAGTTACCAGTATGGAACAATGCTTGAGGGTGGTGAAACAGGATCCCTTGCCATTGGTATTGGTATGGGACAGTCCAAGGGCAACACAAGTTATATTTCTCCTACACTTGAAATTACACAAACTGGTGAGAAGCATACCATTGACGGAGTGGAAATTGAATTCCAGCTTACTCCGGGCACCGAAGCACCGACAGAGATGAACTTCTGGATTGGATCGAAAAATGCTTTATGGATGGCTGAAAACTGTACAGGAACACTCCATAATCTGTATACACTCCGCGGAGCCCAGGTGCGTGACGGAAACGCATGGGCAGAGTACATCATGGAATCTCTGTCTCTTTATGGTGATAAGGCAGAGGTGGTATTCCAGTCCCATAACTGGCCACATTGGGGAAATGACATTATTCATGAATATATGACCAATACTGCAGCTGTATATAAGTTTATTAACGACCAGACATTACTTTATATTAATGAAGGTTATACGGAAACAGAGATTGCCAATATGATCCAGCTTCCCGAGGAACTGGAGAAAGTCTGGTATACCCGTTAGTATTACGGTACAGTTTCTCATAATTCGAAGGCAGTATATGAGAAATACATGGGCTGGTATGATGGTAATCCTGTCCATCTTGCTGAACTTACACCATCGGATTATGCCAAAAAGCTGGTAGAATATTTCGGTGATACAGATGCGGTTCTTGAAAAAGCAAAAGAAGATTTTGCCAAGGGCGAATATCAGTGGGTAGCCCAGATTACCAATACGCTGGTTTTTGCTGATCCGGAAAATACGGATGCACGTTATCTGTGTGCGGATGCATTGGAGCAATTGGGATATCAGGCAGAATCAGGTCCATGGCGCAGTGCTTACCTTTGTGCTGCACAGGAACTACGAAATGGTACAAATACCGATGATGCAACGCGAAGTAATGGTAACGGTGATGTTTTCTTACATATGACACCGGATATGATTCTGGATTATCTGGGAATTTTTGTAGATACGACGAAGATTTCGGATCTGACCTTTACAGCAAATATTATATTGCCGGAAGGCAATTATTTACTCCGCGTGAAAAATGGCGTACTTCTTTATCAGAAGGATACACAGGATCCGGATGCAGATGTAACATGGACTACAAAATGTGCCGGACTGTTGTCTGTTGTTCAGAAAAACGCAGAGAATGTTGCTGCTTTAATCGAACAGGAGGGTGATGAGACCTGCCTGACACGATTGATGGATGCGGTTACTGTTTCGTCAGAGTATAAATATTTTAATATTATTGAACCATAGTAACTATTGTGACATGCCTGTTGATGCAGGCATGTCTGTTTCTATAAGTTCGCAGGGGAATTGTAAATAGTTACAGGAGGATATGGATATGAATATGAAAAGATTTGCAGCATCTGTTGACAGTGAGACAGATGAAAATATATGGAAGACAGTGGAAGATGCCTATGTTTATGCCTTTCCGCTGGTGATTATGGATGCGACTAAGATTTCGGCAACGAACACAGAGGAAGCTGTTACCGAAAAAGCACCTGTAAATCAGTTTATACACAGTGTTGCACTGGTAGATGCACAATTCAGGACTGTGGTGACTCCTAATGTGGATACGATCTATTCACAAGTCTGGTATGATCTGAGTGAGGAGCCGATGGTCTATGAACTTCCGGAAACAGATCGTTTTTGTAAGGTTCAGGTACTGGATGGATGGACAAATACTGCCGCGGTTCTTGATAAGGCTGGTGCATATGCAATTACTCTTTCTACGTGGGAAGGGGAACTGCCTGAGGGAGTTACCCGTATCGATGTTCCTACATCCATGGCATGGTCTATCACCAGAATCATTTTATCAGGAGAAGAGGATCTTCCAAATGTGCATGCCATTCAGGAAAAAATGAAACTTATGCCGCTTTCCGATTATATATCCGGAGACACTTATGAACCTCCTAAGGGAAGCTACAGCGAAGAGAATGATTATGTTCCTGTTGATAAGGTCCTTTCCATGGATCCAGTCACATTTTTTAATAAGGCCAATGAGTTGATGGTAAAGAATTCTCCGGCAGCTGCAGATAAGGAAATGCTTGAAAAAATAGCAGCTGCAAATGTAGGTCCTGGTATGGAATTTGACACTTCTGTTCTTACCGGTGATGTTACAGAAAACTGGAAGACAATGCTGACAGAAATTCGGATAAAGATTATCAAAGAGGGCCAGAAATTCTCAAAAAAGCTTGGTCAGTGGGACTATTTTGGTGAACCGATCGGAGATTTCAATACAGCATATGCTTATCGCGCACTGGTAGCACTTGCAGGGCTTGGCGCCAATACAGTTGAAGTTGCACTGTATCCAAAGATAGAGCAGGATGCGGATGGAAATCCTCTCACAGGAGAAAAATCATATCTGCTCCATTTCGAAAGCTATCCGCAGGTTCTTGAAGGGGGATTCTGGTCTGTGACTGCATATGGAGACGATGATTTCCTGATTGATAATCCTATTGATCGTTACTGCATAAATGACCGTTCCGGTTTACTGGCAAATGATGATGGTTCCGTTGATGTTATTCTGTCTGAAGATGCCCCAAAGGACACTACAAACTGGCTTCCTGTGGGTGTTGGAGGTTTCCATCTGTTTATGCGTATCTATACGCCTGATATGGAAGCCTTGGAGACGTGGATGGCACCGACCATTACAGAGATTTATCCATCAAATGTGAACTAAATATTTTCACATTGTACAGAAAGAGGATTGATTCTTCTGAAAAATGTGCTAGAATAAAGAAAAGACGAATATTAGATACCAGAGATTTGAGCAAGGTAGATGAAACGACAGGCAGTCGTTTTATTTGCCTTGCTTTTTTTGTGTGATAAAGGAGAGGAATGGATATGTTTGATGTTGTTATTATTGGTGCAGGAGTGACAGGCAGCGCGATTGCCAGAGAGGTTTCCAGATATAAGTTGAATACGTGTGTGATTGAAAAGGAAGAGGATGTCTGTAATGAGACATCCAAGGCAAACAGTGCGATCATCCATGCGGGATTTGATGCAGTTCCGGGAACGATGAAGGCAAAGTTAAATGTGATGGGAAATGCGATGATGGACAGAATCGCAGAAGAGCTTGACATTCCATTTAAGAGAAACGGCTCTTTGGTTGTATGTACGAAAGAGCAGGATCCGGAAGGACTTCAGGTTTTAATGGAGAGAGGTAAGAAAAATGGGGTTCCTGGACTTCAGATTTTAGACAGAGAGGCTCTGATTGAGAAAGAGCCGAACCTGGCAGATGATGTGACATGTGCACTGTGGGCTCCAACCGGAGGAATCGTTTGTCCATTCCATATGACAATGGGATATGCGGAAAATGCATACGAGAACGGTGTTCGGTTTTTCCTGAATACAAAAGTTGAAAAACTGGAAAAGACAGGAGAAGGATTTAGAGTTCAGGTTCATCACGCAGATACCGGTGTTGATGAGACAATCGAGACAAAACTTATTATTAATGCAGCAGGAGTTTATGCTGATGAGATCAATAATCAGCTTTCAGACAGAAAGCTTCATATCACAGCTCGTAAAGGGGAATACATGCTTTTGGATAAGACAGTTGGAGATTATGTGAAGAGTACAATCTTCCAGCTTCCGTCGAAAATGGGAAAGGGAGTACTGGTCACACCGACAGTTCACGGCAATCTGCTTGTAGGTCCTACAGCAGTAAATGTAGAAGATAAAGGTGCTGTAAACACGACAATGGATGGTCTGGATCAGATCGCAAGAGTTTCCTCTCATAGCGTTAAGAATGTTCCGCTTCGTCAGGTGATTACTTCTTTTGCAGGTCTTCGTGCACACGAGGATGGAGATGACTTTGTAATTGGTGAATCAGCGGATGTAAAAGGACTGATCAATGCAGCAGGCATTGAATCTCCGGGACTTTCTTCAGCACCGGCAATCGGTGTTACGGTTGCAGAACTTGTAAGAGACCTTTTGAATGCAGAAGAAAAGTCTGATTTTAATCCGGTGAGATATGGAATTTTAGATCCGGATACGCTTTCTCTGGAAGAGAGAAATCAGCTGATCAAAGAAAACCCGGCTTATGGAAATATTATCTGCCGCTGCGAGATGATCACAGAAGGAGAAATCCTGGATGCAATTCACCGTCCGCTTGGTGCACGCT
>ENA-OZVN01000172-OZVN01000172.1-human-gut-metagenome-genome-assembly--contig:-NODE-172-length-20080-cov-8.169189_pt1 | contig 20080 bp, 13 predicted proteins | sample MGYA00243446_ERZ654047 | MGnify/ENA primary metagenome ERZ654047 (study PRJEB26926, sample SAMN06164884) | human gut metagenome | biome: ENVO:00009003; feature: ENVO:2100002; material: ENVO:00002003...
GAGATCATGCCTAGTCTCGTGGGCTCGGAGATGTGTATAAGAGACAGCTACTATCATCAATTTTTCAGATATTATCAACGCATAATCAATGCTATTAGCTACAATACTTCCAGAAAATTCATCATAGGTCTGTGTTGCCACAAAGAAACGCTGCTCTGAAAATCAAAGCCGTCGTTCCAAATTGTCTGCTTTTTCTTTTGCCGTCGTCCGGCAGATAATCAATTCATTCTATTTTGAACTTCTTTTATGCTACTTGATGTCTGCAATAGGAATGAATCGCCAAGAATGTAAACACAAATAATTCAATTCCTGCCGAAATCAAAATAACATGCGGTGTCCAGAAACTCATTCCACCGATATTCAGGTAATTGAAATCTGCAAGCTGAGAAAGGAAATTGTTCTGCATACCAATTCCGGCAGATGGAAGTATGGTAGAGAGCCATGTTGCTCCCATCGCCACATAAGCAAAAAGCGGCATGAGAAGAACTACAATAGAGATCAGCAAAACTGTCAATGTGTCTTTACATTTTGCAGACAGGAACAACGTACAGCTAACCGTTGCTAATACAGAAAGTAAGCCCGCTGCTGCGAGAATTATCTGCAACTGCCCCAGATTGATGTTTGGCAGATTAATGATAGAGTATCGCATCTGAAACGATGTTTTTAAGCAATCCGTCCCGAACGCTGCATCTAAAATCAGAATGTGTACCGTGATCCCGACAAGGAAAGTAACAACGAAAAGTGTAAATGCCGCCAGAATTTTGGTAATTGCTAATTGTTTATGCCCATATTTGGTGGTTCGCAGGATGCTATCACCGCCCGTTTGATATTCTCCGGCGAAAGTAGGTGCTGCGATTGCCACACACAAAATAGCAAGGAACAAAATATAAAACTCAATATAATCAAATGCATCTTTAGAAATTCCAGAATGAAGATAAAATGGCGTATCAAGTTCTGAATATTTTTCAAGAGCTTTCTGCTGTGCGGTTTCGTTTTCTCTTTGCTCATTCCGCATGACATCCTGTAAATGTTCTGCGCACTTTTCATAATAGGCTCCGTCAATGTCATTCGGGTCAATATCCATTAAATCAGCACCAATGCCTGTTGATGGATCAGCAAACGCTTCGGACAGACCCATCAGCAAGTGACGGAACGGGACGATTTTTTCAATATATACCGTCAGAGGAAAGCCATCTTCCTCGACCGGCCCATATTCTCGAACGCAGCTTTGATAAGTTTCCAAAGCCGATTTGATCCTATCCGGGGTCACTTCACCAGCGGATGTTTTATATAAATCTTGTTTGTACTTGATAGCTGCCAAGCCATCTAATTCTGTAACCGTGCCATCTTCGTTTGGACGGTTAATACCCTCAAATGAAATAGGCAGGTATGCCATGGCTACGGAAAGCAAAAGTGCGATTGCAAGTAAAATCAGGGTGCGCCGTGACTTCAAAATACGTTTTAGTTCAAGTCTAAAGAGCCGCATATTATCTGTCCTCCTTTTCCAAGTCTGTCTGCGGGAACAACCACAGATACAGATCTTCCAATCGTGGCTCCGTTGTAACAGACCCATCAATTTCCGAATGTTCGGACAGATAACGAATAGAAACCTGATTGTGATCTTCGCCTCGCTGATTGATAATGCGCAGCCGCATTTCACATTCCGGCAGCTTTGAGGTCGGAATTATGCAATTCCAAACCTTGCCCTCAATCCGCTTGACAAGTTCTGCGGTAGTTCCGACATCAACAATTTCTCCGGCTTTCATAATTGCGTTGCGCGTAGAAATATATTCTATGTCAGATACGATATGGGTGGAAATCAACACGATTCGATCATGCGAAAATTCGGAAATGAAATTCCGCAGACGCACGCGCTCTCCGGGATCAAGTCCTGCTGTCGGTTCGTCCATGACAAGTATCTCCGGGTCGTTCAACATAGCCTGCGCAATACCAACACGACGCTTCATGCCGCCTGACAGATTGGAGATTTTTTTCTTTTTCACATCGGAGAGCGAAAGAATGTCCAACAAATAATTGATCTTTTTGGTAGTTGCCCTTGTAGGAATATCTTTCAGCGCAGCCATATACTCCAAATAATCTTTGACCGTAAAATCCCGGTGATACCCAAAATCCTGCGGTAGAAAGCCAAACTTGCTTCGGTAGACTTCACCTAACTCTCGAATGTCTTTTCCGTCATAGTAAACCGCTCCGTTGGTTGGTGTCATAATATCAGCAATCATGCGCATGAGCGTGGTTTTCCCTGCACCATTCGCCCCCAAAAGTCCCCAAACGCCGGGAGTCAACGTCAGATTGACATCATTTACTGCTGTTTTGTCTTTGAACTGCTTGCTTAAATGCTCTATTTTCAGTTCCATGCTTACACTCCTTTCTTTTGCTTCAGCTGAACAATAAAAAGCCCTTGTTCGATATCATTGTACCGAACAAAGGCTTTTCAATCTCAAAAATCACACGCTTAAATTCCTAAGTAATTCCTAAGATCACATTCTTATTTTCCTAAGCGGAAAGGGGTAATGTAATCACAAAGTCTATGGTTTCATTTTGACTGGATGCAGTAATCTTTCCACCATGTAAATGTATAATTTCTTCCGCAATAGAAAGGCCAAGCCCCGCACCACCTGTATTAGAAAGCCGAGCATCATCCAAGCGATTGAATTTTTCAAATATACTGTTAAGCTGTTCCTGTGGAATTGTTTTTCCACGATTTTCAAAAGTGATCTGTATATCATGCTCTAACCGTTTGGCGGATATAGTAATCTCTGTCTGCGGGTAGCTATATGACGCTGCATTTCGTAAAAGGTTACTGAAAACTCTCGCCAGCTTTTCGGGATCAGCGTTCACAGATAAGTTGTCCTCCGCAGTAAATACCGCCGTGTTGCCATTTGCAGAGAGTGTCGGGTATATTTCATCTATTACCTGCGCAATCAAACAATGTAAATCTATATTTTCTTTTTTGATAATGACCGTATGTGCATTGTACTTGGTAATTTCAAAAAGTTCATTGATGAGCTTTTCAAGGCGTTCTGCCTTATTCAACGCAACTTTTACATACTTTTCCTTTTGCTGTTCAGGCATGTCAGGGGCTTCATGGAGCAGGCTCAAATAGCCGATTACCGTTGTGAGAGGGGTGCGTATATCATGTGCCAGATACATAATAATTTCATTTTTCTTTTCTTCTGCCTGCTTTGCAGCCCGTTTGCTCAACAGAACAGACATTTTGATTTGATTGAGTTGTGCCTCCAATTCTTTCAGTGGGTCAGACAATGATACGGTATGATTGTTCTGCTCATAGACCGTTTGGGTCGCATCAATTACTTCATCCAGATAGCCCCACGGTTTTTTCCAATAGTAATTGAAAATACATACAAAGCCGATCATCAGATACAAAATAAAAAGCAGATCGAGCCGCCAGTAGAGCCATGCAAAAATACCGTTGTCAAATTTTGAAAAGATGTAGTCCAAGATAAGGGTCAAACCATATCCAACAACGGTATAAACCAGCAATGATAGGTATAAGCGCACTTTAAGGCGCTTTTCTGTTGTCATTTCTTTCTTCGACATGAGAATACACCTCCTACCGATTAGCAAACAGAAGACAGCCAAGTAGGCCAATCACGACAACACTTACTATGCCTGCCAGAATGGAAAACAGTCTGTTTGCTTTTATTCTATTTCCGATTAACCGGGCTGCCATCGAATATACAGCAAGCCCCAAAAGACCACCTGCCGTATTTGTGAGTACATCAGTAATATCAGAACGTCCGACTGCTAAGATATACTGCATAGTTTCCAATAAAAAACTTGTTCCAGCAATCAGCATGAACTTCACATATAATTTTGTTCTTGGCAGAAGCATTTGAAGATAAATGCCCATAGGAACAAAAATCAAGAAATTTTCGAGTACCTCTGTTAAGTGAAATGCTGCTCCAATTTCCTTGTCATAGTGAAAAGGAATAAGGTTTATACTCCTTACTTTATCCAGATCACTGATTGAAAACTGTAGTTTGAACAGTATGATCCAAACCAGAAGTGCCAGATAAATTAAGAATAAAATAGTTGCCAAACAATTTGATTTTCTCTTCATAGCGTTCTCCTTTCGCTTAAATTTTGTAGCCGACACCCCAAATCGTTTTAATATACTGCGGAGTATCGGAAGTATCGTTCAGTTTCTCGCGCAGATGCCGGATATGCACAGTAATTGTGCTGCTGTTTTTAGAGTAGTATTCATCTTTCCAAACCGCATGAAACAGTTCCTCAATGCTTACAACATTTCCAGCACTTGACAAAAGGACGTGGAGAATAGAAAATTCTGTCGGGGTTAGAGAAACAGGTTCCCCATCCAACAAACATTCGTGGGTTTGAACATTCAAGCACAATTTGTTATAGGAAAGTTCCGATGGAACTTTCTCTGTGATGATACCGGGCGAATATTTCTTGTAACGTCTTAACTGCGCTTTCACTCTGGCAACTACTTCAAGTGGGCGAAAAGGTTTTGTCACATAATCGTCCGCGCCCAATGTCAGCCCCGTTATTTTATCCGTTTCCTCAATTTTAGCCGTTAGCATTATGATTGGATAAGTGTATTTCTTTCGGATAAGCTGGCAAAGTGAAAAGCCGTTCATATCCGGGAGCATAATATCCAGAATGGCAAGATCAATGTCGCCGCTTTCAATACACGACATGGCATCCGTTGCGCAGTAAAATTTATAAACGACGTAATTTTCGTTTTTCAAGTAGACCTCCAACAGATCCGCTATATCTTGCTCGTCATCTATAATCAATATCTTTTCAGACATATTTTCAACTCTCCTTTTTGCTTGTATTCGATTAAGTATAACAAATACAGCATCTAAATTCACAATGGATTGCATGAGAAATTATTAAGATTTTCCTAACTTTTTTTCATGCTAATATGATAATGCACATTAGCATATTAGCATGAAAGTAATCACAAATAACACCCATGAACAAATTTAATTATAACAATGTCCCTTTGCAAATGCTTGTTTTATTGCTTTCATTATGGAATACTATCGAAAGTAGACATTTTTTTGTGCAAAACCACGAACTTGTCCATTTATAAGAAAAAGAATAAATTATTAGGGATATTTTTGATTTCTGCACGTCTAATAGATGTAAAGAAAATGCTGGCTGGCAAAAAAAAGGTGGTGTTTAAATGACAAAGGAACAACTTGGATCTCTGATCCAAGATTCAGAAAGACAATTATACTCAACTGCAAAAACAATTTTATTTAGTGACTATGACTGTGCAGATGCTATTCAAGAAACAATTGTGAAGGCTTTTTCCAACGTCGGCACATTAAAAAACGATAACTATGCCCGGACCTGGTTAATCCGTATCTTAATCAACGAATGTTACAGCCTTGTGCGTAAATCCAGTAAATTTATCCCATTGGAAAATCTGGCTGACAGACAGGAACCGGAATCAGAAAAAACAAAGAATTACAGTGAATTGTATACAGCCGTAAATTCCTTAAAAGAGGAACTGCGTTTACCCGTTATTCTATACTATATAGAAGATTTCAGTGTAAAAGAAATCGCCCAGATCCTTGAAATATCGGAAGGTGCCGTTCAAAAGAGACTTGCAAGGGCAAGAGGAAAATTAAGGCAGGAATTACAGGAGGTGTCAATATGAGATTAGAAGATATGAAAAACGATATTCCCGAAACACCGGATTTTATCCATAATATGATTCAAAATGAGGTAGCAAAGCAGCTGGCGGATAATAAAGTGGCGAATCTGCGAAGAAGAAAACGATGGACAGCTCCGAAAGTTGCCGCAGTGGCAGCTGCGTGTACGCTGGCAGTTTCCACGGCAGTATATGCAGGAGTAAATCTGTATCACTGGTTTTTGGAAAAACAGGGTTCTTATGGTGTTTCAGTCAAAATTGATGCTGGTGATGCAGCAAAGAAGACCGTGCTTCCAGATGAGGTCCCAGAGGTAGATCTGTCTGCTAAATATGTTCCGGAGGGCATGAGCTGGATTGACGAGTACCATCTCCAATATCCTGAGCATGGCATGACTGGCGGGTTCAGTTTTTCATTTGTCCTGTTGGATAAAAATGATCTGGGACAGGTAGTACAGGATCAGAATGTTATTGATAGTGAAGAGCGTACATTTGGAAAATACCAGGGGATATATCTCAAATATAATAGCATTACCGAAAACGGGGCTCTTAACCAGAGAATTTATCTTGTCTGCCCGGATTTATATCGTGTGCTTATGATTTACATCGGAGATGATGTGTCAAAGGATGAAGCCATAAAAGTTGCAGAAAATCTGGTGATTGAGGGAAACACGACTATGGTAAAGACCGCCGGATTGCCTACATGGAGCGGAGAGATGATATCTGAAAAGACAGAAGATGATAATGATGAAATAAGTACTTCTGTAAATGAGAAAAAACTACCCATTTACCAAATTGGTGACACCTTTGATCTGGATGTGATTGGTGAAAACACAAATGGTGAATATCTGGAAAAAACGATTTCTGCAAAGGTAGATTCTGTTCAAATTTCTGATGATCTTCAGCTTCTCGATCCGGACAAAATACCACAAGAATGGGCGGAAGCCATTGATGCTGATGGAAAGCTATCTACAAACACATTGAATTATGTGAAATCTGGCGACGGAATCGATTCCCTGGATGAAATTGTGAAGTCAGAGGAAGTGAATCAGAAACTGGTCTATGTTACAGTTACCTATACCAATCATTCAAATGAGGAAATCGACCATATGCTTTATCTTGGTGCTTTACTGACCCTGACTAAGGGAAATGGAAAAGTACAGCTTTACATTCCAACAGAACAGGCCGGCGATGGCTATGACTACATTAGCTGGGACGGCGTGGCAAAGACTGGAGAAATGGTATATTATAGTGTCTCTGAAAATTATGGCAATGGTGGAAACTACATTTCCTCTATAAAACCAGGCGAAAGTGTACAGCTGAACATGGCCTGGATTGTAAATGAAAGCGACCTCAAAAATCTGTATCTGAATGTGACTGGAGACGGAGCTTCATATGAGTTCTCTGAATATATACTGAAAAAGGGACTAGTAGATATTCGCAAATAATATATGCTATCGTTTATGATCCCATTTTTTTATATGTCATATATGAAAAAGCGTTTTTCGATTCCTTTTGGTTTCGAAAAACGCTTTCTTTGCTTCTTCGATCTCTGCACATGAAGTGTAATCTGTGGTATCCAATACGATTTCCTCATTCTTTCCATTGCCGGTTAATAATTATAACGACAGTGTACTATATGAAGCAACCGACAACAACAAAAATCATTAGATGAGTTTCGACAGAAAAAGAGATTCCACACTGTAAGTGGAACCTCTTATCTATTAACGCAATGGACAATCAGATACTTTTATATTTTGAGCCAGTTTATGCAACCCAAGATGTCTGCAGTAGTTTTCCAAATCTTTTGGATTCTGGGATGAACGTGGTCCGATAATAATTGAATTGATAATATCTTCCCTGTGCATATTTTCTGTTTCTAAGACTTTTTGTAAATCTAAAATGTAGAACTCTTTTATTATATTGAATGTTTTGTATTCGATATGAGGATCGTTGTCCGTTACAAAATATGGTGCGATTCGGATTTCCTTTTCAGCAGTAAATGTAGGATGTTTGTGAATAAGGGCACATAATGCTAAATTATCAATGAATCCATCTAAGTTGGAAAATCCTTCCAGAATTCCAGTGGAAATATATGAAGGCAATAATTTGTATAATTCATGATCCCTGGTCTCCTGAGTATAATACTGTTCGCCAATGATCATCCCATGATAATATAACAGATTGTGCAATGCTTCGGTATTGAATTCTATTGCAACACCACGTCCATGATCGGCATAGCGGTCCCATTGAGCTGCATCGTCTAATGCCTGTGACAAACAGAACATAAAAAGGTGTTTTTGCGATGTTCTGTCATATATTTCTTTAAATATTTTATCAACATCACATTTGGGTTTTATATTGCTTTGGGTAAGACCGTTCTCAATGTTCTGCTTCAGGTTATCAATAAACCCAATCACTTCTTTTGCATCATTCACATTCGTTGCGCTGCCAAACCAAATCTTTTTTTTCCTTAAAATTCCATCCAAGGCTGGAAAAGAAGTGTAATGCCATAAAGTTTTACCAACTTTCTGAACAAATTTGTCAGTAGATTCCTGTCTTTTCTGAATTTCTACTAAATTGTAGGTCATATACAATACCTCTTCTGAAATAATAACATTTGAATATGCATCGATCGGACAAATCCTTTATTCTGTATAGATGTTCCCATTCTCATCCGTCCAGGTGCCGTCACCATTGTCTGTGTATCCGACCCCATCTGCGTCACAATAATAATAATCTCCGTTTGTTGTTTCTATTACATTAACAGTACCGTTACTGCCCTGAAGTTCATGCTGTTCCAGTTGGTTTCCGAAATGATAACCTTCGTCATTCCAAGTACGATATGAATTTCCATTGGCATCTGCCCAGTTTCCATCTCCCTGATAACTGTATCGGCTCCCATAAGCATCAGAATAGGTCCCATCTCCGTTATCGTAAAGAACTCTGGATTCTTCATCTCCTTCACCCGGTGCTACAATTGATGCTACACCGGAAGTAGTAGTGAATCCACTGGTATATGGTACGCCTGCTGGCAGATTTTCATAAGATGAAACAGACTCGTTGTTGTCAGAGGTAATTCCATCATCGGTCGTTTCACTTACCTGTCCGCTGTTTTCCATGGCAGGTTCATCGTTTGTTTCCGCATCTGCTTTTTCCTCTTCGTCTACAGAATCCTCTGTATCTGTATTCTCTGTCACTCCTCCTTCGTCCTGTGTTTCAGCAGCTTTCTGCATAGTTACCATTTCAGAAAACGGTGCATAATCCGGTACATTATTTTTCTCTGGATCTGCATTTTTTTCAATACCAGACTTCTCCGTCTCTACTGAAACTGTATCTGTCCCGGCAGAGACATTAAATACCAGATTACCGCCTGCAAGCAGCAGCGTCACAAGAATTCCCGGAAGAATTCCTTTGCGGAGTTTCCGAATGTTCACCATATACAGAATCCGATCTTTAAACACCATTTCGCTGTCATTAAGACTTGCTGTCACATATGGAATCTGATTTTCCATGGCCACTGTCCTGAGAAGCAGCTGTCGATATAATTTATGTTCCTTTTTATTAACTCTGCGAACAACCGCTGTATCACACAGATTTTCAATATCCTTATCCGCTTCTTTCAGCATGATAAGAAGAAAGGGATTGAACCAGTATATCGATGCACAGATTCGAAGGAGCATCTTATACCAGAGATCCCGATGGCAATAATGTGTAAGTTCATGGTAAAAGATAAGTTTTCTTTCTTCTGCTGAATACCCGGTTGCTGGTAGATACAATTTTGTATGTAAAAGTCCTGCAAGAAGCGGTGTGGTAAGACCTGCGTTTTGCCTGAGTTCCGGTATTCTGCGTACGTGCTTCTTTTGACACGCTGCACGGTACATCTGAATACTCACCGTATCACTTACCTGTAGACTCATCCGTTCCAGATTCCTTATAGAAAAATAATATGCCAGCAATTCTCCTGTCAGTTTAAGTACCGCTACGCTCAGCCAGACAGCAGCAAAAATCAAAGCCACAATTCCCAGCCATTTATCTGATTCGTACCTGACAGTTCTCTTTTGTTCCGGGATTTCTGTCAGATTTTTCATGTCATTGCTCGCAGATGATACGTTTTCTGTTATCTTCTGACTTTCCTCTGGTCTGACTGCGTAATCCGTTATCTTCGGGTTTTGCGTATTCTGTTGACTGCTTCTAAGTACTTTGAAATCCACCAGTGCCAGATTCGCCGGAAGGCGCACCGGAACACAAAGGCTTATCGTAATCAACAGCCAGATAAGGTACTTCCATCTCGCTGATACACGTCCTTTAAACAGAGTCGCAAGCACTTTTACCAGTAAAATTACTACTGCTGCAATAACATTCAGTTTCAGAATGTGTAGAATGAAAACCTCCATAATTCGCTATTCCTCCCTGTCCTCCAGGTTCTTAAGAAATTCACTGAGATCCTGGACTTCTTCCGAGCTGATCTTCTTTCCATGATAAAGTGAAGTTACAAACTTTTTTAGTGAATTCCCATAAAGTTTCTCAAGAACACTCTGGCTTTCATGTGCCTGATAATCTGACTGCGAAACCAGGGGTGTATACAGATTCATTTTTCCCTGTTTCGTCACTTCCACGAAATTTTTGTTCTCCAATCTGGTCAGCAATGACAAAATTGTTGTTGATGCAAGTTTTTTCTTCATAGTGATCACTTTCTCAATCTCCGGTCTGGTCATCGGCGGAGTATTATTCCAAAGAACGAGCATAATATCCAGCTCTGATTCCGGAAGTCTCTGGTAAGTTTTTTTCACTTTTTCATACCTCCTGTTACATATTTTCTACAAATGTAGGAATAACTCTATTTTACCACGGTTCACGGAAATGGCAAGGGCTTTTGCACAATTTGCAAATGCCCTTGCCATTCCTGCAGCTACTGACCACTATCAGTCTATTTCTGTATAACTGCTGCCATTTTCATCACTCCATGTCCCGTCTCCATTGTCCGTAAATCCTGTACCATTTTCGTCCTGGAAATAATAATCACCATTTGTAGTTTCCGTAACCGTCACAGTATTACCGTTTGCATCCTGAAGGTCATGCTGTTCCAACGTATGTCCCAGATGATGAGTATCATCATTCAGAGCTGAGTAGGTATTTCCATTTTCGTCGGTATAAGTCTCATCCCCATTATCGGTATAGTTCATTCCATCATCTCCACGATATTCACAAGAATAATCTTTGTGAAGAATGTAATTAATCTCAATGGTATTTCCATCACTGTCAACTAATGTCATTGGTGAGGTAGAAAGGATATCGGAATCATCATTGCTGTCCGAGGATTTTGCAGAAGCATTTTCTTCTGTATCGGAGGAATCTGAATCTCCTCCTGACTTCTGACTGGCAGTATCTGTAGTTGCCTTATCAGAATCATCAGAAGAATCATCGGTCTGGTTTTCATTCTCCTGTCTGGTAAGTGAAGGATTTCCAGGATACGAAATATATTCTACAAATTTTCTGACGTCACTGATGTCATCTGCATCTTTTGCATATCCCACTGCCATATACAGGCTGTTTCCCTCTGAATAAATTGTCTGATAGCAGGCATCGTATGTGTCATTGCATTTGGCAATCCCTGTTTTGACATCCTCCAGTGAATATTTATAGATATTTACATAATCATTTCCGTTCGTATAGCTTGCATAGGTACCTTCCGTATCTGCTTTTTCCCATTCAGATCCAGCCGGCGGCTGTGTATAGAAATCGTTATTTCCTGCTGCCATAACCGTTGCAGCTGAAAAAATCCCAAGTGTTGCTACCGTCATAAGTGTCATAAATTTTGTCTTCATCGTGGATTCTCCTAGAATTTTATTTTCTACATCTGTAGAAGTTAATTGTATTCTACAACTGTAGAATACAATTGTCAATTCTTTTTTTATATTTTTTTACCATCTCAGTTTAATTTCTATTTTTCCTTCCACTGGGCTATATAAATCCAGAGGATCTTCATCACTTTCATAAACACATCCTTCGCCTTCTCCAAATGATTTGCGGCATACTGGACATGATAGTCAGAACTAACATTTCTTTTTTCATTTTTCTGCAATCATATTTCCATCAAAAGAGCCATTTTACGCCATTCCTGCAATAAAAAAAGGCCCTCCCGGATAGACCATGATTGTTCCTGTCCATCCAGAAAGACCTGAAAATAAAAATGTTATATTTTTTAGAAATTATCCATTAAATTTCTGCAAGCATTTAAATAAAATCATGGGTTTTGTTTTCCCCAAACTCCCCATCAAAGAAAGCAAGAGCATCCGTGGCTTCCTGTACTTCTGTTTCCTCGTCAGAATATTCTATCTGTTCACCTTTCTCTTCCTGCCTTTCACACCATACGACCAGACGTTTGGAGGCATCTGTTCCACAGGTAGAAAGCAGAAGCGTCGGAACTTCTTCCTGCGTTCCAAGTAAAAAAGCATCTCCATCTGCCGGTGTATACTCGCATTTTACGATCACAAAGATCCATACCCCTTCATCCGGAAGATACAGATAGAGGATATGGTGTTCTTTTAAAAACTCATCGTCAAGGAAATTTCGAAGTCCGCGGAACATGCTGCCATCTTTCATATTGTGGCCATAAATGATGTTCTTGTCATCAGAAAAATCGGCATTGTTATCGGAATCCAGGAAAATGGCCCCTGCCACATGTTCTGTCTTCTTAAAAGTATGCGTCAGGTAATAGGAGTCATCGTTTCCCTGGACTACCGGATAATCAATGCTGGTATCCGGGATCCGGATCCATGCAACGATATCCGGATTGATCTTTTTTAATGCCTTAAAATCAACCACGGTCTGTTTCCCATCGCTTCCGTCTGTTCCTTCTGTGTGGTCATCCTCATCTGTTTCCTTGACGTATGTACGCAGGTCTTCATATTCCTGCACACCTTCCCGGTACATAAAGTAAATGCCAAAACCGGTACATACGCAAAAGCTGAGTACCATCAGGCAGACTGCCACGATCATGATTTCTTTTATGTGTCTCATACAAACCTCCGATTATTCTTCCTGGAAAGAGGGCTGCCGGTAAATCGAGCAGCCCTGAACCGTATTCCTTAATTTCCTTTTTTCTTCTTATACCAGATCACGCCGCCAATGCCGCAGGCAGAAAGGACTGCCAGAAGGATCGGAAGCCAGATGTTGGTGCTGTCCCCTGTTTTCGGGCTGTTTCCTGTCGGTGTGCTGCCGGAAGGGGATTTGGTGTTTTTGATCTCTTTTACGATCTCGATCACCTTGGTTTTTCCGTCTTTGTATTCAAAGCGGATCTCTTCTTTTTTGCTGCTTAATTCATAACCATTTGGTGCTTTGGTCTCTACCAGGATATATTCCACGGTTTTCTCTACTTTTCCATTTTTATAAGTAGCAATCGGAATCTTGCCGCTTGTCGCTGTTCCGGTCTTATCCGTTACCAGTTTTTCTACGACTTTTCCGCTTTCCTTTTCACGCAGTTCAAATTCTGCTCCTGAAAGGGCTGCCTTACTGGTGGAATCGGTCTTTTTGATGACCAGTTTTCCATACGGATGTGCGTCCTTCATTTTGACTTTCTGGACTTTTCCAGTATCTTTTACCGTAAATTTCACATCTTCCGCAATGAGGTATCCATCCGGGGCCTGCTCTTCACGAAGGGTATATTCGCCTACCGGAAGTTTTTCGACCATATGCGGTTTATCCGTGGACGTCCAGCTTTCAACTTTCTTTCCATCTTTATCCAGGATGATCAGTTTTGCTCCCGGTACCTCACTGGAATCCGTAATGTCTTTCTTGCTGATTTCCACTTTGGTCACATCATCAAGCATCTGGTGTTTCTGTACTTCTTTTGTGTTTTCGACGGTAAATTCAATACTTTCCGCAGTCACATAACCATCTGCCGGCTTTGTTTCTGTCATCTTGTATTTCTTTCCTACGATAAGACCCTTGATGATATGTGCTTCCTCTTTGGATACCCATTCATCCACCGTATTTCCATTCTCATCTGTTACCTTTAAGGATGCTCCCGGAAGTTCTTTTTTGTCCGTCAGGTCTGCTTTGGAAAGTTCTACCGTAGTCTGTTCATCTTCAAAGGTGAACGCATACTCTGCAACACTGGTTCCACTGCCCTGGTACTCAAAAGTGAATTCCTGCGGTTCCTGGTCTGTTACATAGCCATCCGGGGCGGCAAGTTCCTTAATGTAGTACCTGCTGTCAACCGGGAGATCTGCAACAAACTGGATCTTTCCATCCTCATCTGTGGTCTTCAGTTCGATCAGGGTGTCTTTCGCAAGGAGTACTTTTCCTTTAGAAGATACGATATCGTCTGCTGCATAGAGGCCAAAGATTGCCCCGGAAAGTACTTTGTCACTGTCCTTTTCTTTTTTCAGGACTTCCACCTGTACCCTCTGGCGCGCATTCTGCCAGTCGGCACTATAAGTAACCAGAGGTGTATCCTGGTCACGGTATGTAAGATCCACATATCTTGGTTCATTATCCAGAACGTAGCCATGTGCGGTCTCTTTTTCCACGATGTAATAACGTCCAAGCGGAAGGTTATCCATCTGGGCGATGCCATTTCCATCTGTTGTAATGGAGCCGACCAGTTCATCTGCCGCATAATAATCTGCACTTACCCCGTCAGCTGCACGGATGGCTTCTGCCGCGTAAACATTGAAGGTTACATCAGTCAGGTTTCCGGTCACATAGTTGAACAGGTGCTCGATCATGCCTTTTGCATTGTCAAGAAGGGATACGCTGTCTAAGAATTCCCCTTTCTTGTTTACCAGAAGTCTTGCTACCGGGACTTCATCCTCCATTTTGACTTTCTGTACTTCTGCAGTATCAGAGATCGTAAACTCTACGTCTGTTGCACGTAAGTAACCGTATGGTGCAAGCTCCTCACGCAGAATGTATGTTTTTCCAACCTGAAGTCTCTTGATCACATGAGGGGAATCTTTTACGGATGTCCAGGAATCGATCACGTTGCCATCCTTATCCAGTACACTCATGGAAGCCCCGTCAAGTTCTGTTCCAGTCGTGATGTCTGCTTTTGTCACTTCTACCGTTGTCGGCTGGTTTTTCTTCACGGATTTTAATTTGATCGTTTTTACGTCCTGGCCCTGGTATGTGGCATCAAATTCCAGGATCTCATCGGAAGATACATAACCCGCCGGCGCCTGCAGCTCTTTTACATAGTATCTGCCAAGCGGAAGATCCAGCGTAAACGCTGCCTTACCTTTTTCGTTGCTTGTGATCTCCTGAAGCAGTGTATCTGCTTTTACGATTACCTTGTCGCCGGAAGAAATTGCTTCTTTATTGTATAATCCAAAGGTTGCACCTTTTAAAGTCTTTCCGGTCTCGGCATCCTGTTTTTCCACACTCAGCTCTACTTTCTGGCGTTCATTGGAAAATTCCAGTTTTTCTTCGATCTCCGGTGTGTTCTGATCCTTATAGATAAAGGATACTTCCTGACTGTCTGGATTTAAGACAAATCCGGCCGGTGTTTTTGTTTCTTTCACACGGTATTTTCCAAGCGGAAGATCTTTGATAACAGCTTCCCCATTTTTATCAGTGGTCACTGTTTTTACCAGGGTATCCTTTGCATAAATCACGTGACGGTTTCCCTGCTCGTCCACCTGATGATCCGGTGTGAAAATATCTTCTGCTGCGTAGATTTCAAATTCTGCCCCTTCCAGGGAAGTTTCTTCGTATACAAAATCCTTTTTAAAGGATTTTAAGGTTTCACCGGATTTATGGATCACCAGTTTACCTTTGACCGGATGGTTTTCATAGGTCACGGTAATGATGGCATCCCCGCTGACAGAATCCATCTGATAAGCTGTATTCTTGTCAACTTTGATCTCCACATACTGGGTATTCTGGGTGTAGCCATCCGGCGCGCTCACTTCCTCGATCCTGTAATTTCCGCATTTTAAGGATTCCGGAAGGATCAGGTAACCATTTTCGTCCGTAAAATAGGATTTATGGACAACCGTATTTGGATAGGTCGTTACCTGTTCCACATACTTTTTCGCATCCAGGTCATACACTTTGAATTCTGTATTGGCAAGGAGGACCGGCTGTTTGGTCTCATCATCCTGTTTCACGATCTTAAGCTTTGCTTTGAACTCATCGTCCAAAAGGACTCTCCATACCTGCGGTGTGCTGCTGTTCTCGGTTACGGTTACGATAAAATCATCTACCGGCATAAAATTATGCGGTGTTGTAGTCTCACGGACAATGTAGCGTCCATAAGGAATCGGGATGCTGCACGCATAGCCGCGTTCATCGGTAAACATTTCTGTTTTTCCGTCTTCCGTAAGAACGATCGGGGTCGCATTTGTAAAGTCATAACTTCCATCGTCCTTTACAGTCAGGCTGCTGATCAGATAAGCAGAGAATCCGGCACCTTTTAAAAGATCCGCATCGGTCTTATCATTATCCGCTGCTTTGATCAACTGGAATGGCTGTTTGATCACGTCTTCTTTGGAAACGGTATTTCGTTTTACCGTCTCTACCTGATCTCCTTCGTAGTTACAGTTTACATCATGCTCCTCTTCGTCCAGAAGATAACCTACTGGAGGCGTGATCTCCTTCAAATAATACTTTCCAAGATACAGGTTGCTTACACTTGCTTTTCCCGCTTTATCGGTCGTCAGGGTAGCTACCTGCTCGTCCTTTTTATAAAGGACTCCGCTCCTGCCATCCGGATGGTTAATGTCTTCCCTTGCATAGAGCCCGTAAATGGCTCCTTCAAATACGGCATCTCCCTGTGCGCTGTTTCCTGTCTTGCTGTCTTCTTTTACCAGGTCGATCGTTGCATTTACACGTTTATTTGTAAAGGTATAGCTAAAGTTTACCTTTTCTTCCTTATCATTGGTAAACTTAAAAGTAAAGGTGTAAGTATCCTCACTGTTTCTAAGGTAAAGTTCCGGTGCCTGGATCTCCCGGATGCTGTAGCTGTAATTGATCGGAAGTTCCGCTTTATAAGAAGCTTTTCCATCGGCTCCGGTCGTTGCTTTTTCAATCAGTGTTCCTTTGGGAACAACGGTCTTACCATCAACTTTGATATCTTCTGCTGCATACAGCCCGTAAATACCTCCAGAGAGCGGATTTTTGGTCTCTTCGTCCTGTTTTTCCACACGGACTGCTGCCTTCTGGCGTTCATTTAAAAATGTTGCACTGCCAGTCTGCACTTCTACGGTCTGGCCTGCATACACAAGCTCGATATTCTTGGACTCTCCTTTGCATACATAATTATCCGGAGCCTTCGTCTCGGTTACTGTGTAGGTGCCAAGATAGAGATCTTTTAACGTAACGCTTCCGTCATCTCCGGTAACCAGATTATCCTTGACAAGCGCACCTTTTTTATAGATGAGGGTGCCATCTGCCGCCTTGATATCTGCACCTGCATAAACACTGTAAACGGCTCCTTTCAATTTCCGTTTTTCGTAGGCAAAGGTCACACCATTTTCCGTGACGGCAGCTCCGGTGAGCACTTCTCCTTCTTTATAAATGGTGAGTGCACCCTTTTGCTCTTTATCCGTTAAGTTCTTGGAAGCGGTCTGCCCCACGACCAGCTTTACCCCATAGGCTTTCGTATCCAGCACATATCCGGACGGGCCTGAAATCTCACGAAGGTAAACGGTATCCTGTGTTTTGGTGATCTTTACTTCGGATTCCCCTTTTGCATTTGTTGCCGGCATTTTTTTGATAAGTTTCGTGCAGGCTTCATCTGCATAGATGCCGTAAACGGCACCTGCAAGGAGCGCGTTGCTTCCCTTATCTTTTTTGATGATCTTGACCGTTGCTTCATCCGGCCAGTCTACCTCCAGGTTCAGCTCCAGTGTATCGGTATAATATCCAAATCCGATATCCTGGCTGTTCGCCAGCTTTAAGAGCATGGCATGGAAATTAAGCGGATAGTTGGATGTGATCGCATATTTTCCTTTCAGGCTTCCAATATTCTGGGTGGTTGCTTCCAGATGGAATTTTTCACCGCCCTTTACGCTCACATTTCCGGTCCCGGTTTTTCCTGTCGTCTCATTTACAAGGGAGACCCCGTTTTCCAGATGGATCGTGATCACAAAAGCTGCATTTGCCTTCCATGTAAATGTCGGGCTCTGGTTTCCATTTGCAGAAGCACTGAGCCCTGGTGTCAGTTCCATGGTCGTTGGATCCGGCATCTTTGAAAGGGCTGCCTTGATCTCTTTTAACATGTTTTTGGCAGTTGTCGAAAGGGAGCCGCCAAATCCGGATTCCCCGTCATATAAATAATCGACCAGATAATGCTGCATTGCACGGGTCTCGGAGGAACAGCCGTATTTTTCCATGATGGATTTGATATTATAGCCGTTGAATGTGCCGCCCCATCCGGGACCGCCATATCCGTAAAACATGGCCTTCCTTAAATAACGGTCATCGCCGCCTTCATCCAGTTCGACCATATTTTTATAAGTCGTTCCACTTGGCGGGGACTGTTTACTGTGCTGCATACAGTATGCATAGACGGTATAAGTCTTTCCGCCTGCTTTGTAACGGATATACTTATAGGAATCATTTCCGCCCTGTCCCATAACAGAATCAAACGGATGCAGTTTTCCATCTGAATAATAGTAATAGGTATTAGCTTCAATGTCTGTTGAATCATCCCACAAGTCTCCATCGGAAGCTGCCACGGTACTTATACCGCCCTCAGCCTGGTCATATAGCACACTTAATGCAACATCATCCTCCGGCATCTCAAAGCTGAAGGAATTTGTTCCCTCATCGTAGCTTACTTCTGCATACAGAAGATCTTCGGTATTCTCTGTCTGGTTTGCTTCGACAAGACTTGTTCCCACTGCGATCAGGCTTCCCTGCGGGATATCTCCGGAAAAGTTGACCGTCTCCCCCGTCTGGTAACGTCCGTCCTCGTGGTCCAGTTCAATATTGAATTCATTTCCCTGTACGATGTCAACCTGATGGCTTCCATCCTCTGGTTCCTCATCGGAAAATTCTTCTGCTTCCTCTTCTTCTGGCTCCTCCGTTTCTTCCGGCTCTTCCAGAGTTTCCGGGGCATCTTCCGGGCTTATAGTCGGGAGGACGGGGTCTGCCTCCGGTTCGTCATCGCCGCTTTCCTGTTCCTGACCGCCATTGGATCCGTCTGTTTCTGCTTCCCTTGGTGTCACAGTAATGTTTCTGGCAACCAGATAGGCTTCCCCGGATGCGGGCGTAACAAGATATACGCATTTATAGGTTCCCGCATGGTTATAATCAAATACAGTCCCGTCTTCCATTGCTGCTTTTTTCAGTTCCACATGGTCTCCGTCAGAGAGTTTCAGTCCTGTAAAATCATTCTGAATATCAAAGGCTTCCCCTTCGGTAACCATAAGCGCAAGTTCCGGATCAGCAACGGTTTCCTCGATCAGTTCCTCCTCGCTTTTCTCCGTCTGCGTTTCTGTCTGCGTTTCTGTCTGCGTTTCTGTCTGCGTTTCTGTCTGTACCTCGATCTGCGTCTCGCTCTGTGCGGAAACGCCTCCCACCTCAGCGGCAGATACTGCAGAAGCTCCCGTCTGCAAGAGCGTAGTGCAGCACAGAGCAAAAGCCATCGCACCCGCCATCCATCTTTTCTTCCAGTTTTTTTCCAAGTGCACGTTCTCCTTTCATGATTGCTTTTTTCCCTGCAGTTTTCTTTTGGTCCGTCTCTTATCTGCATCGCTTTCTCCTTTCTTCCGGCTTTTTCAGCCAGATAAAAAGGAAACTGAAAAAAATTCCAGTTTCCCTTTTATCTGACCAAACATTTTATGCCGTCTTCCTGTGTCCTTTTTCCTCTTTTCGAAGGATCCAGTCATCCACGCCTTTGTAGTGTTCCATCCAGGTACCGGATGCATCGGTATCCCAGGTGACTCTTTTGCAGGATACATTCAGTTCCTCACAGATCTCATATAGTTTTATACAGCCTTTTCGGATCATGTCCCGTTTTCTGCGCTTTTTGGGGCATTCTCCATGATACAGATAAATTCCATGTTCACATTGCCGGCACGCACTTTTTTCATCGTGCTTACAGGACAATTCCATCATTTTATCCATGTCGTAACATTCGTAAACTCTTTTTAACCCCTGCTCTTTCAGTTTTCGCAAGACAGTTTCCAATCCTTTATGATTGGAAACTCCAGGGACTCCGATATAAGGATTTCCTGTACACATCCATGCGATCTCTGCCTTTAAGATCCCTTCTGTTACGTAAACCGTGCCATCCTTTATTTTCCCAAACATTCCTGCCGGGCTGCCGCTTGATGTGCCTTTTTCTAAGCCGCTGCTGGTAAACCAGAGGTACTTCCGTTCTTTTAAAGGAACATCCAGCCGGATCTGGAATCCTATGATCCGTTCCTTCCCATCCCGGACCGGGCAAAGATACCCGTTATTCTT
>ENA-OZVN01000196-OZVN01000196.1-human-gut-metagenome-genome-assembly--contig:-NODE-196-length-19154-cov-7.716163_pt1 | contig 19154 bp, 23 predicted proteins | sample MGYA00243446_ERZ654047 | MGnify/ENA primary metagenome ERZ654047 (study PRJEB26926, sample SAMN06164884) | human gut metagenome | biome: ENVO:00009003; feature: ENVO:2100002; material: ENVO:00002003...
GAAAATACAAGATTTTGAAGGGAGAACTGTTCATAATTGCTTACAATTCATAACGTCTCAGGAGACGGAAGCTGCACACCGGACAATCGCTGCTGCGTCTGCGCATTGAGCTGAGCCAGAACGTCGGCCTGCGGAATGGGCGGGAGATACCGCGCCAATAGCTTCTTTCCATCCTCACCGAGTTCTTCAATGAAGTACAGGGGATTGAAAATGGAGAGAAACACAGCCCGTTCACCGAACATCTCGTTGAGATCCGTCTGCCGGATGGCGTAGCCGTCGTAGGTGATGCTCATGCGATCCTTCTGCCGGCTGCGGGTCAGCTCGTGCGCTCTGCCGGTATCATCCGTAAAGCGCATCGTGATCTGCAGGTCCGGATTCGTCTCGTTGTGCAGACGGTCAATGCCGCGCTCGCCGAAAAACGGAAGTCCTGTGACGGCGAACGCAATGGCGTCCGCAAGACTGGATTTGCCGCGGCCGTTGCCGCCGGTCACAACGGTTGGATTGCCGAACGTGATCTCCGTTGGTTCTTCATAGCATTTGAAACCGGAGACGATCATGCTACTGATCTGAAATCCTTTGATTTTTTCCATTCTGCCTCCTTACGCTGCCTGCTGCACGACCTGGTAGCCGTCCAGCGTATAAAATGCGACGTTTCCCTGTTTCCGCATGGTGACCTGCGCGTCATAGAGCTGCGCACCGGGCATAAGCATGGGATGACTGCCCTGTGCGTAGACCTTCGCCTGCTTGCCCTCTGCGTTTTGCAGAACGGCGCAGACCAACGGCTGACCGGACATATCCTGCTGATTGCTTACCGATACCACAACGTACTGGCAGACCTGCCGCGTCGTAAACGGGAGCGGCTGCTGAGACTGCTGTGTTGGCCGCGATGATTGCTGCGGTGCTTGCTGCTGCGTCTGCGGCATGGCTGTCGGCGCTGTATGCTGCGCCTGTTGTCCAGTCTGTCCGTCGCGCTTATAGCTGAGCTGTGCCTGTGCTGCACCCGGAGACGTGGGAAGCTGATGCAGCTTATCCAGCAGTTCCAGATACGCGGCATTCAGCTTCGGCCGCTCGGTATCGCAGATCACATAGGAGTTGCCCTTCTGCTCGATCTTGACCCAGAGCGGCTTCGTCATTTTGTAGAGGACACGTCCAATGCCCCATTGCACGGCGGAGCGTTTCATGGAGTCCGACAAACCGCCCTTGATGGGTTCAATGTCAGAATCCTCCGCACCGTCCCACTTTGTAATAAAGCCTTTGTCCTCAAAATAGATGGAAATGCCGCAGATCTGTGCGTCCTTCTTTCCGTTGCCATGCCACGGCTTGTAGTCGTTGTACCAGTTCTCCGGCCCCACGACTTCATCCAAGCGGTCCTGAATGGCGCGGTTTGTGACATACGGAATGGCAAGGCCGCTGGTCTTGTCTTTCGACGTCACCTGAATCCGCCACTCCAAGTCCTCCGGCGCAAATGGTCGGGCCAGTTCTTCCCGGATGGTTTTTGCGTCTTTTGCCATACGTTACCCTCCAATAAAGTCTTTCAAGGTCTTTCCGTTGGGGATCAGCACGTCGGAATAATAGTACGACGGGTCTTTGTCCTTCAGGTGCTCCAGAAGATCGCGGTATTGCAGTCCCAGCTTGTTGTTCAGCGCATTGAAGCTGTGATCTCCATTTGGGATGGACAGCAGGAATGTTGGCAAATTGGCAAGTGCGTGCGGCGACTTATACCGCGGAAGTGCATTTGAGCCAATGCAGATCTCTCCTCGTGTACCGCTGACGTTGGAAAACGGATAGCGGTACATCGCGGTTTCCATCGTCGGTCTTTCGTCCGCAGCAACACCCACCCTGCATCCGCTGATCTTACCCTCTGTGTCAACATGGAACGCAAAGACCAGTCTTGGCAGCGGAAAGTTCGGATATGCCGTCTCATGGTAGCTGATGTCTGCGTATAAGCGCGGGTACCAGAGACAATATTCCTTGTTCCCGTTCGGATGGATTTTGACATGGATACAGTCTGACGGCAGCAGTCCGCTGTTGACATAATCTTGCATGGCGCTGTTTTTAATGCAATCCAGAAGCGCATCTTCCTGCACCGCTTTACACTTCACGATACCATCCGTGTGCGTCTCGATGAGAACCTGTCCGTCCTCTGGAATGATCCGGATCCGCAGTTCATCTTTGTTCATGCCGCCTCCAATTCCGGAACGTACCGCTTCGCAAGCACACGTTCCTTTCTAAGCAGGTTTTCCAGCTTCTGCACTTCTTTCGTGTACCATGCGTCAATGGAAAGCAGCGCTTCCAGCAGGTCAAGTTCATAGTGAAAATAACCGTCTGTTTCTACAATAAGGCCGCTCGACCACTCTGCGCTGATCTTTTTCTGATAGCTCCAGCCCATACCGCCGTTCAGACAGCAGGAATAAAGCGTAGCAGAGAGCATTTCTTCGGCTTTTTTGACGTACGGATTTTCCGAGAGCTTCATGCTGTGAAGGCTCCCGTATTCCCGGATCAGCCGGTAATACTGCATCATGCTGCGAAAGCTGAAATACCAGTGATCGTATTCATAGTCCTCATTGAATTTCTGATCCATATAGTCCGTGGCGGCGATCAGAAGCTCATAATAGACCTCATACAGGTCATCGCTCGATGTCGTGATATCACGCTCCAACAGCCGATCCAGTTTCCCGTATTCGTAGAACATACGAGCCGCTCTGACTGTTTGAAGTGAACCGCATATAGATTCATAGTCCATAACTGTGCCTCTTTCAACAGAATTTTCGCTGTGCAGCGGCGTTCGGCTTGGAATGGTCAAAAGTGCTGCGTAGGTGATTCAGACGGTGTTCCCGGTCCTCTGCTTCAGACAATGCACCGTACAAGCTGTCAATATCTTCTTCGGTAAATGCCTCGAAATCAAGATCAGCAAAATGGATGTAATCATCATTTTTCAGTGGAGCCAGAATATTTGTCAGCACATACGGCGGAACATTTTCAGGTTCCGGTGTCGGCGTATGCGGCAGCGCCTCCAGTCCCTTTAAGAGCTTGGAAAGATCAATCTTCATCCGCTTTCTCCCATACCAGCTTCACCACGCAGATGGCATAGTCCTTCATATTGCAGAGGATCTTTTTGTGCTCATCCTCTGTCATATACGACCGGCCTTCGCGCAGGAAATAGATCCCGCAGTCCGGCATCAGCTCTCCAAACATGCTGGCGATGTGCCACTCCATGTGGGAACGCGCTTCGGCGGTATCTCCCTTGAGATAGGCCGTACACATCTTGGTATCTCCGACGGTCTGCTCGTTCCCGATCTCCAGATGCTCCATGAAGCCGTCCAGATGTGCCTTTGCGCGCTCATCCAACTGATGCTTCGCGGATGCGTAGAAATACAGGAACAGCGCCGGTTCGTTTCTGCCCAGGATGACGCTGTATGGACTGGATACTTTCTGTCCCCAAGCGCCGACGGACGGTTCGAACCGCGTGCAGAGCTTTCCCATCTGCGGGACGATCCGCTCCGTGACCTGCTGCCAGACAGCTTCACGCGCCGCCCGGTCATCTGCTTCTGTGACGTGTGTAACGATTGCAAGATTTGTAGTTAACATAATTCCTCCTAGCTCAACGCCAAAAATCCATTCGGTGTCAGAACGTTGAAAATCATCTTGTTGCTGACGACCTCATGCACCTCTGCGCCGATATGGTTCCCACGTTGGTCAAATTGTTCTTCGCGTTCTACATTTTTGACTTTCACAATACGGCCCTTGATGATATGCGGGGTATCGCATTCAATCAGCCCGTTGATCATCCCGGAGCCGCCGATGAGACCGATCTGCCCAATGGAAAGCGGCAGAAGCGGATGCTTTTCCGTGCTGTCCAGCGCGCTTTTTGCGTTCAGCAGCCGTGTAAAGCTGCCGGAGCGCGTCAGCTGACGTTCCAGCTCCTTCTCATTGAACCGTTCGCCGCGAAAGACATCGACAGCCTTTGCAACGGCGGGCAGCGCATAGCGGTGTTCGTCCAGCTCCGTGACACACGGGATCATCTCCGGGGTCAGCGTCTGCGCACCCAGCCGGTCGGCTGTTTCGTCATCCTCTGTGGGTTTTCTGCGAAGCCCCAGAACGACTGCCTGATGGAATCTGGCAAACTCGCCATCGGTGAACTTCCAGACAGAAAGGTCCGAGAAGTTCTCCGCGAGAATGTTACAGATGTCCGGCGTCAGGCGATAATACGGCACGATGTAGATGAGCAGGCCGCCCAGCATGAGTGTACGGATGCTCTGCACCAGAAACTGCTTTTCGCTGCGTACCCGGCTGCCGCCCTCGGTTAGAACGGACAGATACGGCGGATTCAGAAACAGCACATGGAACGCCTCGCGGCTGATCTGGCTGTGAAAGAAGCTTCCGAAGCCGACACGGTGGAGCCTGGTTTGCGCTTCCTCCGCGCGGTGTTCGTCCAGCTCCATGCCGTAGGTGTAGCAGTTGTTGCCGTTGGCAAGCTGCCGAAGCGCCTTGCCGCAGCCACAGCACGGGTCGAGCAGATTCGTCGTCACGCCCTCCGGGAATTGGATACCGCGCAGAATGTGCGTGATATTTTCCGGGTCTGTCGGGTAATAACCCATGCGGACATGATTCATCAGCCGCCCGATCACCGCCGCGTTGACGGTGTCCGTTTGCGGAAGAGATTTCGCAAAGCTGGTCAGGACTTCATACACAGGCTTGTACGCTCTGGACATGAGATCAAAGCGTCGCAGCCCTGCTTGAAGCTGCCCGGCTTTTTTGGCCAGCGCGGATTCCTCCAATTCCAGAAGATTCCGCTGTGCGTCGCCGAGCACTGCAAGAAGCGCGCCTCGCGTTTTCTGCAATTCCAGATAGTACGCATACGCGCGCTGCGGCTGCGCCGTGCGGTATTTCTCCACACCGGCGCGGCATTTAAGCAGGCGCTGGCTGCCGCGCAGAATGGCTTCTGCCGTCTGCCGAAGCTGTTCCAATGCGTAAAAGGAGCATTTGGACTCCTTCTGCAATTCCTGTTCCATGCTGCCTGCCTCACGCCGCGGGCTGGATGCTCTCAGCCGCAAAGTCAAAGACCGGTGCGTTTTCTTCCGGCGTGCCGGGGAGAATGCGCATGGTGTAGCCTTTGGTCCGCAGCAGCTTGAATGTGCCAATTATGCGCTGAAGCTCAAAATCATCCACATCATTTGCATCGTTCTCGCAGGCGGCCTTTTCCGCCGCCTGCTGTGCAAGCACCTCCTGCACAATTTTTGCGATGTTTGCTTTTGTTTCAGCATCTTCCGGTGTGTCAGACGGTTCTTCCGATTCCGTGCGCGGCTTCTCAAACCTGCCCTGCGGTCGGCTTGCCGTCAGGCGCAGCCAGAATGTACGAAGATTTGAAAAAAGCAATGTCAAGAGCATACCGCGCGGCTTCGGTGTCAGATGTACGATCTCATCCACGTCCGCTTCGCCAATCTCGCTGACCGCCACGGTCAGGCTGGGAGCCTTGACGTAATTGGCGGAGAAGAAACGGGAAACAGCGGCGCTTTCTGAGATCATGGCTTCGTTGCAGCTGACGCGCTGTGCCAGCACTCTCCGGCAGATGACCGTGCCGCATTCCAGTTCTGTCACATCCACGACATCTGCGGAAACTTCACCGGCGGTAATAAAACCTCGGCCGGAAATATGCTTCGCTTTCAAGCCGTTTGTGACATGAAGATGTCCATGGACGATCACGTTATCCGTGACGAGCGTTTCATACCTGCAGGTCGATCCGGCGGGAATATAGACTGTTTTCATGTTCAAACTTCCTTTCTCTTTTACGCTGCCTTTTTTCTTGATTTTTGTAGTGTCGCACGCATATTGACAGAGCCCGTTGCAAACGTGATCTGCCGCACGCGCGTTTCTCCGACGGTCAGGATGTTGTAGATCATGTCCACGACGGCGGTAGCCGCCGTAATGTTGGCGGCGATGCTCTGAGGCGCGGAAACAGACGCCTCGGCGCAGCTCAGCTCCGTCGGGAATTTGTCTGTATCCTGCAAAACCTCCGGGAATGCCGCGCCGACGGGACGATAGAACGTGCGCCCGCCGCTGCGGATGCCGCAGACGATCTGCCCGGTGTGCATCCCGTTGCCGCTGTCGATGTAGATAAGGTCATCCAGCTTGTAAAAGACTTCGTGGCAGAGTTTTCGGCTCTTGTTGTTGTCCACCGCGCCGATGAGGATCACCAGCTCTTTGACGGTTGGTGAATGCCAGTACGGCCCGGTCGGGAACGTCCGTGCCCGCAGCATGGAAAGAAGCCGCTCGCCGGACTCGATAAACTCCGGTACATACTCCGTTTCCATTCCGAACACGGAGGAATACCGCTCCGCCAGCACCCTTGCCTTGTTTTCGCCTAAATCCGCCGGTGTGAAATTCTGCCGTACAAGGTTCTTTTCTTCCACGATATCCCCGTCACAGATGATAAAGCGGACAGGCCGTTCCAGCGCGTACAGAAGCCGATACAGATGCGGCGCGATATGTCCGCCGGTGCCTCCGGCTCCCAGCATGACGATCTTTACGGGGCGGTTCTCTGCAAACCTCATCCCGCACCTCCAAGCAATCCGCCCAGGAACGAGCGCACGCCCGCGAAATGTGCGGACGGCGGTTCCGGGAGTTCTGGAAGCTGATGGACGACCTTGCCGCTCCATTCAGTGGGGAAGCTGCCATCCAGCCCTTCGAGCACCAGACTTGGTTCAATAGGGACGAAGCTGCCGCCGCAGGAAATGCGGGCGGAGATCTCCGGGAAAAAGCGCTCCAGGCGACCAATCACGAGATACAGCCGCGTACCGCGTTCGTCCTGATCGTCGATGGCGGAAAAGACCGCCTTCATGCTGTTGTGTGAGTGGATATCCGCGTAGTACAGATACCGCGTACCGTCCGGAAGATCTTCGTCCGTCAGCCGAACTGTCACGCTGTCTTTGGCGACGCGCTGTTTTGGTACGAACGGAACGAATTTCTGTTCTTTGCGATCCCAGTAGATGCGGACGAGGGCTTCAAACTCCGTGCCCGATTCCATCTGGCTTCTGAAGAAGCCGATGATGGAGCGCAAAAGCTCCTGCGGAATGCGAGGAAGAGCCGGGCGAAAGCCGGCTCTTACCTCTGAAAATTCCGTGATCTTGTGCTTGGGCGCGATAAACTCGCCGAGCTCGCTCCGGCGCATCTCATACGTCTGCCCATCCCGCGCGGGGATGAGGCAGATGACCTTGTTGGACGCGCGTGCAGCTTCCAGCGTCGGGAATACGCCCTTGTAGTCCGCGATGCCCTTCTTCTGCATCCGGATCTGCGGCTTCACGACGCACTCCGGGTCCTTGACCTTGCCTTTTTTCAGGCTGTCCAGGAACGCTTTGGATTTCTCGATCTCCGCTTTCATGGCCGCGATGGTGTCTGTCTTGGGCGCGGCGACGGTTTTCGTAATATCTCCGTACCGCACCTGCCATGTGACAGCTGACGCATCCTCCAATTCGGGGAAATCATCCGCTTTCTGGATACGCAGGGCCTCGAAGGTCATGCTGGCATCCGTGATCTGCTCTCTGGCGCCGCCGTACTGAAAAACGGGCGGCTTGTCAAAGAGCGACAGTTGTGTTTGGGGCCTTGGCGCAATGCTTTTGACCGCGGCGGCCTCTGGGACAGGGTCGCTTTCCGCGCTTGTAAACGCCGAAAAGAGTTCCAGAGGCTGTTTTCCTTCTGCCGGTGTTTCCTGCGTCTTTGCGGGGAGAGTATGTTCCGGCTCGGGCTGTGATTTTGCAGTCTCCGTCTGAACCTGTTCCGGCTCAGGCTGAGACTTGACTTCTTCTGCCAACGTTGGCGCGGGAGGAGGCGGCGCGGGTTCATCCGAACCGCTGCCGAAGATCTTATCTACGTCAAACTCCTCATCATCGCCCAGTAAGGCAAAGCCGTCAAATACGTTTTCTGTGTCTGTCATGCTGTGTCTCCTTTCTTTTTGTGTCCGGACGCAAAAAGGCCGCAACTGCCAAACGGCAATTACGGTCTTATGAGTCCATTATTTCATTCCATGTCCTGCGCGCGGAACCGGGGGCATACCTGTCCCCAAGTCTTCACCTCCGCCCTGAAATAGCTCCGCCCTTGATCTGCTCTGACCTGGAATACAGCTTTATTGTAGCGCAGCGGCAGATGGATATAAACTTGCGGATATTTCAGGAGAACGAATGTCTTAACTTGCCTGTCCGTCTACAATATGCTATGATATGCAGGTGCGCGAAAGGAGGGCGGCAGGTATGCAGTATTCTATTGAGGAATCCGCGCTTATTGGCGGCCTGATCACAGAATATTTCTCAAGAGCAAGTGTTTCTGACTCCGTGCGTCTGGCATACCGACAGGTGTACCAGCACTTGATGGATGGTCATTTGACGCAGGACGATTTGGGTCGGATTCAAGCGGCACTGGACTTCCTGCTCCCGGTCTTTCCCACTGAACGCGAAGCACAGAAAACCTTCCGCGCGGCGCTTCTGAAAACAAAAGCCATGCTGAGAAGAAAAGCCTAAAAGTGAAGCAGGCAAACCAAAACATTCCCGTTGACACACTTCCAAAATGGAAGTGTGCCAGTGCTATTGGCGTGATTAGTCTCCCATGCCATCTGCATCTGCGATGGTATGGGAGATTTTCAGCTCTGTCGGCAGCTTCCAACGCAACTTATAGAACACGCAGATCTTCTACTGGCGGTTTGTGATATACAATCGCACCTGACCGGCAGCGTTAGGGCAGCGATCCTCAGTGCGCAAAATCGCAGCATCCCCGTCACCATGATCTGCCCGGACACCGCCGAGATTTCGCGTTTGAAAGATGGCGCGCCAAATCCTGAAATTGTCTGATTTTCACCATTTTATAAGGGCAGTCATCCCATAATCTACTCTCCCCGTTGTCGGAATCTTATGATATAATAGGTTTATCATGGGGAGGATTGTCGAAACATGATTGTATACATGCAGCTTATTGACATCGCAGAAGATCGCTCAAAATTTGAGCGGATTTATGAGCAGTACAAGCAGTTGATGTTCTATACTGCTTTTCAGATTCTAAAACGCCCACAGGACGCCGAAGATGCGGTTCATCTCGCCTTTTTGAGCATCGCAGAAAATATTTCAAGAATTTCTGATCTGGACTGTCCAAAAACGCGCGCCTACATCGTTACAATAGTTGAGAGAAAAGCAATCGATATGCTCCGGGCAGAGCGGCGGCACCCATCCGTGCCGCTGGATGAATCAATCAATGGCGTTTCTGTGGAATACAGTGGAGACAACGCGCTGGCAAAGGCAATTCTGGCACTGCCGGCTGCTTATCGTCAGTGCATTCTCCTGAAGTTCTATCATGGATACAGCACAAAAGAAATCGCCGGGATCATGCACCTTTCTCTTGCAAACACAAGTAAGCTCCTTCAACGGGCAAAAGCAAAGCTGAAGGAAATTTATCAGGAGGGAGGCGAAAGCCTATGATCACGGATGATGCGCTGCGGGCCGCTGCGAAAGAAGCCAGTCTTGCGCTGGCGGAGGCGCTGACACAGGGCAGCAAGCAACAGCCGCCTTACGTCCCAAGCAAGTCCTTTACATGCAAAATGAGCCGTCTGTGCCGCCGTGAACGCCACCCCGTTTTTTATCGGACACTGCAGCGCGTTGCCGCTGTGTTTCTGGCGCTGCTCCTTACCGGAATCGGCTGGCTTACGATTGATGCCGAGGCCCGTGCCGCAACAATCGCATGGTTTAGAAGCATTTCACAGGACAGCATCGTCTACCGTTTCCTGAATCCCATGCCGCAGCAGACGTTGCCGGACTATACTCCGACATGGCTGCCCGAAGGCTTCGAGGAGCAGGAGCACCACAAGGATGATCTGCGGTCCAGTTGGTATTACGTTTCCGGTTCAGACTTCATTGTCATTGAAGTTGACGCATATCACAGTGGTACGGTTCTATCGTTGATAGGAGATCATTCTGGCTACGAGGAAGTCCATGTAAATCAATTTACTGCGTTGTTTGTCCCAGTTGATGGGAATTCCGGTATCAGCAATCTGGTATGGATGGATGAGCAGAATGGACTCATGTTCTCAGTCGGCTCAACTCTTGAAAAATCCGTCATGTTGCACATTGCCGAAAGCATAGAGTTGTTACAATCTCCAAATCAAAAAAATCTTGAAAATCATGTCCAAAAGCACCTCCTTTCTGCGTTCTAATAGATAGGGCGAAGGAAGGAGGTGTTTAGTAATATGAAAAAGCGTATGGTCGTTCTATTGCTCGTAATGATTATGATTTCTGGACTATGTGTAAATGCCATGGCAACCGAACGTGCTTCGCAAATCAAACCAAAACTTTCGTTCAGCGGGAAAACGGCAAATTGCAGTGTAACTGTGGTCGAAGTCGGAAAACTGGATGTCACACTTGAACTGTGGAATGGCAGTGAAATGGTTGATAGTTGGAGCGATTCTGGGACGAACTACCTAAACGTTTCTGGCAGCCATGCAGCAGTCAGCGGAACAACATATACTCTGATTGCGCATGGAACGATTGGTAGTAGCTCTTTCCGAGAGTCTACTACTGGCACTTGCCCGTAAAGGAGCAAGTCCTACAGGCCGATGCTACGTATGCACCATCTTAAGTGCATTGAGATCATCAAACGTAATTACAACATTATTTTTACGACATCATTTAATAGCAGTATATAAAGTCTGCTATCAGTAGAAAAACATTGTATCGACTGAATTAACGTGAATTTCATTGGAAAAAGAATTCTTCTGTGATAGAATAATATGCAGCAATACCGGAAGTTTTGAGGAGAGACAACAATGAAAATGAAAAAGCTCAGTGCGCTCATCCTATGTTTTACAATGCTCCTTTCAATGTCCTTCAGCGCCGAGGTATATGCCCATGAGGAAGATATAATGAGGACGGAGAATTATCAAAAGACCAAGGCGTTTGTTGACAGTGGCGATATTTATGATCTTGGCCTGTACTCCATGGAAGATGCCGTCCGCATTATTGGTCGGCAAGACCCGGATTTTGCAGATTTGTGCGGCGAGCCACAAACCGTGGCCTCTCTGGCTGTCCTAATCTCTCAAGAAGACGATGAATTCTTGAAAAATTTGATGGTGTTCTGGTATAACTATCTTTTGATTCAACATGGATTTCCCGTTACCTATAGCAATACCAGTGATTACGTTTCTTACACTCTAACATTGCCAGGGGGAAAAACAATTGATGCTTTGTTATATACGGGGAATTCAACCCCTGACACATACGCCAACGCGTCCAGCTATACCAGCGCAATTTTACTATCTCTGTCATCGTATAGGTATAACTGCCATTCATATGCGTGGTATTTGCATGGGGATATCAACTCTCAATCCCCGCAGCTTTGGTTTGACTACCATTCTGGTTTTACCCACGCAACACCTTCCTGTGCAACCCAGGTCTATTCTCCTCAAGTGGGGGACATTGTTACTTACACGGACCCTGAAGATTTCGATTCTTTAAGAGCTAAGCATTCCGCTATCATAACCTCAGTAAGTGCGGGAACTGGGGTGAATCAAATTGTAGTGGCCTCAAAGTGGGGGTACTATGGCGTTTATTCACACATTTTGTCGGACTGCCCATATTATACTGACGCGGAACATGGAACGACTCATTATCTGACCAATGTCAAGTATTACAGATTATCTCATCAGTATATCTTGTCCGGAAACTACTATTATTGTAAATGCTGCGGATATAAAAATCCCACCATGGTGGTCAGCGGGGTGACAAAATGAAAAAAACGCTGCTTCTTCTGTTCTGTCTGGCCCTGACGCTTTCTGCTTGTGGGCAACCGGCGATGACAGCAGGCGAGGAGGTTTCGCCTGCTGTAGATGTGACGACCCCGTCTGTCCCTGGAGCATTTGAAGAGCCGCTCCCATCCTTCCCGCCTGCCGGGGAGATGCTGGAGGTGGACTGTGGGGAGTATGCTCCCCTGGAGGACGACGGAAGCCGCCGGGTAACCATATGGTACGCCTATGCCGATGGGACGGAGGCCACGGATACCTACGACCTCTCCAGCACGCAGGCAGAGAAAGGCGGTCCCACGCTGACTATCAGTCGCGAGTGGGCCACCGGCGCTGAGGCCCCTCATACCTGCATCCCCATCGATGACCAGGCGGACCGGACTTATCTGCTGGGGCGGCTGGAGGCGGCGGTGTTCCAAGCCCCGGAGGAAGAGCTTGCATACGCCTCCGGAAACCTCCGCCTGTTCATAACGGATGGAGACATTCAGTTGGTCTATCACGTCTTCCCGGACGGTACGCTGACCCGGCAGAGAGAGGATGACTCTCTCGAGGCGGCCTACGGGGCGGTGGACTATCTGCGGCTGAGCGCTATCACCTACAAATACGCCAGCATTCCAAGTGATGTGGGCCCATATCCCTATGAAGACTTGTTGGTTTCAATCCAGCTGGAGCGGCGTCAAGAAAGCATGATCCCCGAGAAGCTGGCCGACCAGTGGGATGACATCTTCCCCACTCCGCCGGCAGAGCACTATCGGCTCTGCATACAGGGCGAGGGCTTCCACGCGGACCTGGACCGGGAGCAGGCCCTGCTCCTGTTCCGCACCCTGTTCAGAGAAGCGGATACGGGAAAGATGGCTCCGCTGGACTTCGCCGTGGCGGACTGGGACTGGACGCCGGGGGAGGAATGTCTCCGTCTGACGGAGTATCTGGATACCACGGGGACCCCCTATGAAAACAGCAGCCGGATCGTTCTGGAGCAGACCCTCTTCCTCTACCCGGACGGCACAGCGGCTCGGGTCCTCATGTCGCCCCATAACACATATTACTATTCCTGGGCCCGGGACATAGGCGGTATATCGGAGGTGGAGGAAATCACCCCCTCCTGGACGCGGGTCCACATTGCGGAGGACGTTTTTTCTTGGGATAACTTGAACGCCTGCCTGGAGGCTCTAAGCGTTGCCTGACTATAGCAACTGGAATACTGTTGAGGTAACGTACTCTTTGTTGTGCTTTATACTATGCAGCCTCCCTTTTCCATTGGCTTGCTCCGTTTTGCCAAAGCGGAAGACGAGAGAGCTGCTGGAACGGAGTGGGCAAAAGACCACGGCCATTTGAGCGGAAACGGCCCGGAAGCCTTGGAAATGAAGGGATTGACCCGCCCAAATCAGATGGTAAATATCTCCCATGTTGCACTGGTAACCTACGGAGATACACATACAATTAAGTATACAGCTCATTCGCAGCCAGCGGAGAACGTTGTCTATTCAACCAGCGTTCCTGCAAACTTCTATATGTATAATTAACCCGTTAAGGAGGTGCGTATTTTGAAGAAGAAATCACTTGTGTGTCTTGCGTTCCTGTGCTTTTTGATGAGCCTTATGGGCGTCGGGTGTTCTGCCACGCGTGAAAGCACAGATTCGTCGGTTTCCAAAGCGCATGAGGACACGCAAATTACAGAGCATACCGGTCACGGCTCTGAGAGCAGTACAAAGGCTGAGACGGAAGAACCTATCCTCCAGACCGTGATTATCCAACAGGTACGCGATAATTCTATTACGGTCGAACACATTGTCCTTCTAAACTCATATCTTGAGGAAGATCTGCAAACACTTAAAGACCTGAACATCCCACCGGAGGAATATCAATACGGATATTATCGAAAAGACTCCGGCGAAATTTACACCTACGATGTAGACCCAGGCACACCCGTCACGATTTACGACATCTCTCAGGAATACGGTGCGGGAGAAGACCGGCTGTATACGTTTGAAACATGGCAGGAATTTGTTTCGGCCGTTCAGGCCAACGAAAGACTGCTCATCCAACCTTATACGCTGACCATACAGGACGGCGTTGTAACCAAAATCGCGGAAAAGTTCTACAATTAAACATTTTGATGCTGGAAATATATGAAAAATAAAATCATCCGCACATTTTTAACCGCAATTCTCGTGCATATTCTTCTTGCCATCACGCTTTACTACACACTGGGATGGACAGACGAACTACCAGATGAACTGACTGCCAGACCTACGCTTGTGCTGCTAGGTACATTTGCATCCGCAGTACTATGGTTCAATAATTTCCGCGTGTTGTTTTACGTCATCGATGTAAGCGACAGAAAAAGTATAGATTGCAAGATTATATTGGGGAGCTTGGGTAAAATGAATACTATAGTAAGGAAGAGCTTCGCGATTGTATTGGCGATTTGTATTTTATTGCCAAGCTTTATTGCAACGGCGATTGCAGCGGATGTGACAGATGGCTTTTCTCAGAAAGCATCTGATAGCGGATATTTCTGTGTGGATGATTTGGAGAAAAACTCCGATATTTTAATTAAAACGGATACTGATGCTGTGACCTTTGTTGAGGATGGTCTACAAATTTATTTGTCAATCAATACTCCATATATCTATAGAGACACATATATTATTGGAGCAATGAAAAGCAAGCCGATCCGACAAGGCGGAAAATGGTATGTACCGAAAGACTTTTATGATCAATTTCTCTGCGCAGGAAACGTAAAAGTTCCATCAATATTCAATGGAGCACATTTCTTTGCACAGGAAATTATGACCGCATTGTATGAAAACTGCGATGGTTCATTCTCTAAAAAACTTCTCGATGCAATTTTATTGCCAACTTCTATGGGTATTGGTGAGCCTCATTTGGACATGAGCCGAGTTTTTGTTGAAACGCCGTTAACTGAATACCCTAATACGCTAATGTCCGAAATGAAACGTCTCGGAATCAAGAATCCAGAAAAACTTACATACGGGGAATATGCTGTTATCAATGGAACTCAATCATTAGCTTCAGCTGGTATGGCTGCTGTAACAGAAAACAATCCAGAATTGAGTGGAATTGATTCAAATACGATGACTGTTGCGGAGTACACCGCGTGGCAGCAAAGTAACGCTTTGCAGAACTTCAAGAAAGGTTTAAGTACCGAGGCAATGGATTTTGCTGCAAAGAAAGGAATAACGCTCTCGGATTTGTCTTTTTTGAATCGCTATTTTTACGGCAACTATATGGAGGAAACGGATAATAACTTAAGGAATGCGTTACTTCAATTTTATTCAACAGATGTTGAATACTTGCAGAATCAAGCAAATCCGTTTGCCGATATTGCTGAAAGTGATTGGTTTTATGATGATGTTCTGCATAGTTTTTTCGGCGGACTTATAAAAGGAACCTCGAATGATACGTTTAGTCCAGATACTACTATTAGCAGGGGGCAAATAATTACTATTCTATATAGGCTAGATGGGGAGAAAAATCTTCCAGATAGTTCGGAGGTTCTACCATTTCCTGATGTGAGTAATAGCTGGTATTCTGACGCAGTTCACTGGGCAACACATGAGGGTATCATAAATGGTTATAACAACGGAAAGTTTGGCCCGAATGATCCAGTTACCCGAGAACAAATAGCTGTTATCTTGTGGCGATATGCTAAATATGCCGGATATGAAATGGGCACAGGGAAAACTATGAATATGTTTTCATTTGACGACGCTTCTGATATCTCTGAGTTCGCAATCGCCCCTATGCAATGGGCTTACGGCTATAGTATTATCAATGGCACCTCATCAACGACCCTTTCTCCACAAGGATATGCTACTCGTGCTCAATTTGCAGCTATTATATGCAGATTCTGTGCAAAAGTTATGAAGTGATTAAAGCGATGGCGCGAAGCCCAGCCGGATGCTGGGCTTCCAACAAAATTTCGTATTATTATGATGATGCGTCCAATGCTGAAATGAACACAGCACTGATTTCTTCGTACGAAGGAGAAAATCAAAAGCTTGAGGATTTTCGTAGTGAGGTGCTGGGATTTGGGGACGATGCTGACTATTACGCACTATGGATGTATTTTTGGGATGAGCTGCTAGGCGAAAAAGCACCAGACCGATATGTTGCGTAATTCTGAATGGAGGAAATCTAATGAAAAAGTTACTTGCGTTAATCTCATGTATTGTAATCTGCAGTATATGTGTAATTCCAGTAAATGCAAACGCATATCCAATTCTAAGCGACTGGGCAAAAGAAGAGGCCTATCTTGCTGAGGCGAATGACCTTTTTCCAGGTGGTGAGATGCATGACGATTTGCGTTGCGCTGCTTCCCGTGGACAGGCGGCATGGTATGCGGTGCTGTTGGCAGAGACTCTTCTAGGACATGAGATTGAAAATGCTGCATCGGGTGTTTTCTCGGATATGTCCAATTCCTTTTTCAAAAACATAGTGGATAAAGCATATACAGCTGGTATTGTGAACGGCCAAAAAGACGGAGAATTTCATGAAAAAGATATGGTGACCCGTGAGCAGTATGCAGCTATGCTTTATCGAACAATAAAGTATGTGGAACAGGAACGAAATACAAGTGTATTAACTCAAGTGCAAGGCACAATTCAATTTGAAGATGATGAGAAGATATCAAACTGGGCCAAAGAGTCGGTTCATGCATTAGCTTCTCTTGGTGTCATTCAGGGTACATCGCAAAGTAATTTTGAGCCGCAACGAGAAGTTAGCTTTGAACAGATGCTTGTACTTTCTTACCGGTGCTTTTCGATTTTTAAGACATGAAGAGTTGCTACATGGCGGGTAGGTTGCTTTCGACTACTACTAATACTTGAAGAAGAGAATTTGATATGAAACACAATACTGTATATCACGCAAATTGGACCGGAGGGAAAGTCTGCGAAACGTTCTTCTCTTATGAGGATTTTGCGAACAGGTGGTCAGAAATCAGCTATATGCAAATCCCAGATTGCAGATATTCGGCATGGAGCCAGTTTAATTCAACAAATCATGTCAGGACCTGTTTAGATTGCGGAAAGAAGGAGTATCGTGCACACTATGCGCAAACCACGGGATATGGAACGTGCCTAGCCTGTGGTTATGTAGGAAATATTTATGTTGGCATACAAACCGTGCCAACCGAGAAGCAATGAAATATATGTCAAAGCGAAAGAAAACACCTACTGCCATTCGTCTGCTGGCAATCCCTCAGGGGCTTCTGTGCATGCTGACGGCGTGCAGCGCAGAAGAACGGTATACAGATAAAAGAGAGACGCACCATGGCTCCGGGACGGAGGCCGCCGTAGTCTCCGAGCCTCAGGCGCAAACAGTGGAAACACCGGGCATTGACCAGAGTGATGCAGAATATGACAATGTAAAGACTTGGAACTGGGCGCCGTATGAAACGCTCTATCGGACGGATGGCACCCGCATGGGTCTGGTGCGGGATGCCGATGGGACGCGGCACATCGGAGAAATCCCGGACACAAAGGTCTGGATCCGGCTGCAGGACGGCACGCTTCTTTCTGACGAGCCGTTTGACGTCTGCATCGACTATATGGACGAGCCAGCGGGCGAGGTCTACTGCATCCGGAGCGGCACCGGCTACCGCTATACCGTCAGCGCCGGGGACGGAAGCTTCTGGCTGAGCGAGGTGGACGAGCCGGAGATTTTGGACGAAGACCAGTTCGGCTATCGCCTGCGCGTTACCCGCTGGGACAGCCGCGAGCCATGCTATGGCATTGTGACCGCGGACGGAACCGAGGTGATCGCGCCGGTCTATGAGCGCGTGGAGATTCCCTTCGCAGATCGCTTCCTGCTCTATGAGGGCGGCGCGTCGCAGGGGCCGGTCATGGGCTGGTGCAGGCTGACGGACGAGACCGGCGGCACGCTTTGCGCGCGCTTCCATTGGATCGACTACAGCGTATTTGACGACGGGTACATCGGGATCGCGGTATGCTATGGCGAGCGCGCGGCGTATCCGTGCTATGACGAGGACGGTCAGCCGATGCCGGAGGGCTATTGGCTCGTAGACCGGGACGGAAAGCTTTGCAGCGAGCGCTTCGTGAAGCTTTCCTTTGGGGACGGTGATGAGACGCACGCGGCGTCGGAAGACGATGTCCTGCGCGCCCTGCGTGAAGACGGCACGGAAGAACTGCTGCCGGTCGCAGAGTTGCTGCTCCCATAGGATGACGAAAGTGTCTTTTAGAGGATGTAGATGTAAGTGTTTTTTAGAGGAGGATTTGCCATGAATAATTCTTCAGTATCTCGCTCAAACCATTCCACAAGAGTCCTTGTGAGTATTTGCTTTGTCATACTACTGTGCGTCGTTATAGCATTATGGTTCAGTAAAGTAAATGCAGCAAATATCGTCCGTCGAACTGTTTCTATGTATTTGGATGAAAAACAGATTTCCTACACATCTGTTCATGTTAACAATCAAACCCTGTCTGTGGAGCTTCAGTCCAGCGGAGAAGGCCGTTGTACACTTGATGATGTGAAAGCCATTCAAAATATTTATACAGTAATCCACGCGCAAAGTTTAGCTGATAAAATCAGAAACGTTAAAATTGAAATCGTCGATCGAACAGGAACAGTTATTTATGATGAAACAGAAGCGGATGTTTCTTCAAAAGTCGAAAACGATTTAGCTCAAACGACTACTGCGGATACAGAGATCATTGCAGACAGAGACATTTTACAAGCGGCCCGCAATGTTTTGGCGGATACTTCCTACTCGATTCAAAGTGTCAACATTTCAGATGCCGAAGAAATTACGGGAAAATGTCTGAATTTAACGCTTACATTAAGCAATGCAGATGACAGTTCTGTGAGCCGAATCAGCAGCGTGTATGATAACTTGGAATCTTATTCTTTGTCGACAGGGGCAATTACGCAGTGTAATATCACATTGTTGAATGATGAGCAAGAATGTATTGCATACATGATTGGCGATTTCCAATACGGAAACTGTATCGCGTGGATTAGTCCTGACTACGAGAACGCATTTGTGGCGCAGGAAGGGCCTCAACCAGATAATTAACACATAGATATAAAGCAAGCCGTGAAATCCACACATATTGAAGCACGACCGAATGAAAAAATGTCTTGGTGAAGCCTACCAGAAATACGCAGTAATACGATTACTACTATTTTAAAATGTGCTTATCGGCTTTACGCAGTTGAACGAAAAATAGATACAAAAGTCCGAAATATAGGACAGCAGAAGTGCTACAATGATCTCAGAAAACGCAGGAGGTCATTGGCATGGCACGAGCAGAGAGCATCACGTTTAAAGAATTTCGCACTCGTTTCAGCACGGAAGAGAGCTGCCGGGCGGAATTATTCCGGCTTCGGTTTCCAAACG
>ENA-OZVN01000223-OZVN01000223.1-human-gut-metagenome-genome-assembly--contig:-NODE-223-length-17815-cov-6.129054_pt1 | contig 17815 bp, 10 predicted proteins | sample MGYA00243446_ERZ654047 | MGnify/ENA primary metagenome ERZ654047 (study PRJEB26926, sample SAMN06164884) | human gut metagenome | biome: ENVO:00009003; feature: ENVO:2100002; material: ENVO:00002003...
GGAAACGGTATTATTTCATTTCGCTGCTCATTCTGCTCGAATGTATGCTGCCGTTTTTCCTGATTTTCGAGGGCAGGAAGCCGCAGGCGCGCGAGCTGGTGCTCATTGCCGTTCTGGTCGCGCTGAACGTTGCAGGCCGCGCTGTCTTCTTCATGCTGCCGGAGTTCAAGCCGGTCGTGGCGATGACGATCCTGGCGGGTGTGGCCTTCGGCGGAGAAACGGGATTTCTGGTCGGCGCGATGACCATGCTTGTCTCGAATATGCTGTTTTCCCAAGGGCCGTGGACGCCGTGGCAGATGTTCGCAATGGGCATCATCGGCTGGCTGGCGGGGATTTTGTACCGCAAGGGCGTCCTGCGGCGGTCGAGGCTCAGTCTGTGCATCTTCGGCGTGATTGCCTCGACCGTGGTATTCGGCGGCATTATGAATCCTGCGTCAGCGCTTATGTGGTCGAATACGATCAACTGGAAGATCATCATGAGTTATTACATCACCGGCATCCCGGTCGATCTGGTGCGTGCGGTTGCCACGTTCGTCTTCCTCTGGCTCGGCGCGGAGCCGATGCTGGAAAAGCTGGACAGGATCAAAGTTAAATACGGGTTGGTGTACTGATGATTCAAATAATCTATAACATCCGACTATTTTGCTGTGGGCCTTTATTGCAAACAGACGCGAGGCTGGCGGTTTCCCACTCCCCTGCTAAAGCCACAGCATTTTTCGTGGAATCGTTCCCGTTGACCAAGTTCATACTTCCTACCCATGCAGGATGAATATTGACAGCCACCGGATATCGTGCTACCATACAGATGTAATTGAGTTTTGCGCCCGTCTGAATGACAACGCGATTTTTCGCATTGCGCACGAGAATCAGGTTTGTATGTTATGCCAGCAATTTGCTTCGCCCTTATCCGGGCGAAGGGGTTGCTGGCATTTTTTATATAGATAATATGGCCAATGGCAGAAAGGATGAAGCAATGACAGAATACGGCCCCCAATTTAGGACGAGCAGTTTGCTTTCCAGTAAGGAAAGGAATTGCGGCAGTGAACAAGGATATCATGTGAGTAGACTGACAGTGCGCAGCAGAATGCGCTGTCGGTCTTTTTATTTCAGAAAGAGGTACAAACATGAATTTAGTAGAAAAAATCAATCAGGTCGAAATCAAGGCAGATACACGCATTTCAGGAGCCGACAGAGCCTTTTGCGAACGCCAGCAGCGCGCCTATGATGCAGCACGGGAGGCGTTGAAGGAACTGGATTTTACATGGACAGACTGCATCTCACAGCAGAAAATGATTCTGGATGGTGAGCAGGCATATACATACTATTTGGGAAACGACCGCAATCTGAAGCTAGCCTGCTTTCGGGATGAACTGGAACGTTTACATGAACACTTCATCAACAGATTGACATCATATTTTGCACGTACATATAGTGTCGATCTTTCCGCGCAAAGCATCACAGAGCGATTACTGCCATCTAACAACAGCAAAGGTATCTTTGAACGGGAAAAAGCAGAAGAAGCAGAGGCTGCATACCATAACGCCATGCGTGAGCTTGCGCTGCGCTACACCGACGTGCTGGATCAGATCTTCATTCAGCTTGGTGGACGCAGTTTTCAGGAAAAAGCGTTTTGGGAACTGCAGCAGCGCTGCTGCAGCGCAGTATGGAACACATACAAAAACGAACCGCAGTATGTTCAGCAAAAGGATATCATTCATTTTTATTGTCACTTCTGCAGCTGTGACGCAGATTGGACACCGCCGCGCTGGAGTATGACTGACCGCGCAAAGAATGTTTTGTGGGGTGTCGTCCATTTTGAAACCGGAAGCTATACAACGGTGCCTGCCGTACTTTCTGATTTTTTCTCTTATCGGGATGTAAGGCAAGCCTGCACAGACTTCCACGGATACAGTAAACTCCGGCAGATTCGCCTGTTCAAAAACGGAAGAATGGATATCCGGTTCGCAAGCAGCGCGTTGGCAGAACAGTTTATTGACATTTACTTGAGCGCTGCATATTCGTGAGGTGCGGAATATGAAATATCCTTTAACAACAGAACCGATTCCACAGTCCGCGCGCAAGCAGATCAATGAAAAGCTGCTGTATCTGATCGATAATGATGCCTGCGCGACATATGACGTATCCAAAGCCGACGTGTTTCAGGCGTATACCGGACGTGGCGGCTTGCATGGACTGCGGCGCAGCGATTATAACAGCTATGCGGCATACAGCGAAGCAAAAAAGGAAGCAGAAAATGGGCAGGTGTTTACACCTGCGCGTCTGTGCCAGTTTGTTGTGGATTGCCTGCACATCGGGCAGGACGATCTGGTTGCAGATCTGACCTGTGGGATGGGGACATTTTTTAACTTTCTTCCGAATGAACGCAATGCTTACGGGTGTGAACTGGATATAGACGCCTATAAGGTGGCGTCGTTTCTGTTCCCACAGGCACATCTGGAAAATAAGGATATCCGCCGCTATGCGCCGGGCGTGCAGTTTGATTATATCCTTGGTAATCCACCGTATAATCTGCGCTGGTGGGTAGAAGAAGGGAAAAACTGCCTTTCGCAGTTTTACTACTGTATCAAGGCTGCAGAGCTTCTCAAGCCGCTCGGTATTCTTGCAATCATCATACCAGCATCATTCTTGAGCGATACGTTTTCTGATGGCGCAATGATCTCGGCGATGGAGAATGCGTTCAGTTTCCTTGGGCAAGCCGTTCTGCCAGAAGACGCATTTCGGGATATGGGTGTCGCACAATTTCCGGTCAAGCTGCAATTCTGGCAGAAACGCAGCCAGACCATGCCGGAGGTACACCGTTATCAAATGGAAAGTATGGATTTATCCGATGGATTCTCTGCGGAACAGGCGCTGCAGATCTACAGCGAAATGATCCAACCGGCGCAGGAACTGCTGAAGGAGAACCGTGCGAAGATCCTGCGAGAGCTTGCGCAGCGCAGAGATACGTCTGAGCAATTCTTATATCAGGTTCAGAAAATGCTCTATCAGATCAAGGCGCATCCGCGGATACGGGATTCTTACGCAAGCTGCATGGAATATGTACGCCGCTTTTATACAGAAACGCAGCCGAGCAATATGGATTATAAGGAATGGTGCCAGAAACGTTTGACTGAAGCCAAGGTGCTGGCATATCTGCGCAGAGTGCTGAAAAAACAGAATGCGCGGCCAGGTGAAGATGTGATCCGATTGATAAAGCGTGACGGCTGCTTTGCATATAAGGCTTATAGCGCAGCAGCGCGGCGGCAAATGCGTGAGAACCAGCGAGAGGCATTACCAATCTATCAGGCGGTAATATCCGGCAGCACAGATTTGACGCCAGAGTATGCGCGGCTGATCCGAAGAAAGCATAGAGCATATTTGAATCAGAGCCAGAAGTTTTCAGAGATGCAGCAGGATACGGACATTGCAGAATGGCTGGAGGATTTTCAGCTTTGGGATCAGGAGAATTGTGAACTGATCTGCTTGAATGAGAATCAGCGCCGGGATCTGAATTTGGTGTTGCAAAAACGGTATGCACTTTTACAGTGGGAACAGGGCAGCGGAAAAACGCTTGCCGGAATTGCGGTAGGGCTATACCGAATGCAGCGACAGCACCTATATTGCACATGGGTCGTATCCTCGGCCATCTCGATTCGCAACAACTGGGACGGCGTACTTACCAACTACGACTTGCCATATGTATTTGTAGAGCAGCTGCGTGATTTGGAGCGGATTCATCGGGGCGATTTTGTCCTAATCACAACAAATGCACTTGTAAAATACAAACGGCAAATCAAGCGCTGGATGCGGATACACGGGCATAAAGCAAATCTTGTGCTGGATGAAAGCGATGAGATCACAAACCCGTCAAGCGCCCGTACAAAGGCAGTGCTGTCCTGTTTCCGCCGATGCCGGGCAAAGCTGCTTACGACGGGAACGAGTACGCGGAACAATATTGTGGAATTTGCGCCGCAGCTGGAGCTGCTTTACAACAACTCGTTCAATATGATTTCATGGGTGCCTTACATATACAGCACCGAACGAGACGGCGATATGACGACAAAGAGCAATCCGTATTATGGCGCACCAATTCCAGCGTACCGAAAGGGCTATGCACTGTTCTCTGCGTCTCACCTGCCGGAGAAAATCACGGTGTTCGGCGTCGGGCAGTGGACGCAGGATATCTACAATGCAGAGGTGCTGCGTGACATTCTGGACAAAACGGTTATTACCCGTTCCTTTAGGGAGATCGTTGGACGAGAGATCCGGCGACTCCATCAGGTTCCGATTTCGTTTACCGAAGCAGAGCGGGCTGTATGCAAAAAGGCAATCGAAGAATTCAATCAGTTGCGGGCAAACTATTTTGCGACGACGGGAAATTCCAGAAAAGACGCGATGATGCGGCTGATTCAGCAAATTACGCTCCTACTTCGGATCAGCGCTGCGCCCAATACGCTGATAGAGTACACGGGCGATCTGCCCGGAAAGCTGAGAAAAACCACCGAAATGATTGCACGATGGGATCAGGAGATCGTCGCGGTCGGTGTGCGCCATGCGGTAATTCTGAACGCTTACGCGGATGCAATCCGAAAAGCCATGCCGGAGCGCCCCTTGTTTCTGGTAACAGGCGCGACGACAAGCTTTGCCAAACGGCGTGCGCTGCGAAAAACGCTCCGGGAGAGCAAAAACGGAATCCTGCTTTGCACACAGCAGAGCCTTCCAAGCTCTGTCAACTTCGAGTTTGTGAATAAGATCATCATTCCGGAGCTGCATTATAACAATGCGCAGATGAGCCAGTTCTATATGCGATTCGTTCGCTATACCTCGACCGAATGGAAGGACATCTACTTTTTGACCTATGAAGACAGCATCGAGGCCAACCTGATGCAAATGGTGTTGGCAAAGGAGCGGATCAATCTGTTCATGAAAGGTGCAGACACGGATCTGGACGAGGTTTACAAAAAATTTGGAGTCGATTACAATTTGCAGGCGCAGCTTCTCAGCCGTGAAGCAGATGCGGACGGCCGGATGCGGATTCGCTGGGGGCAGCAGCAAATTGCCTAAGCGCTTTTTACAATACTGGCATTCAAAAAATGTGCAGTTCTCAAACGAGGACTGCACATTTCGTATGTAAGCGTGCCAGAATAGAATCTTTCTCAGCGCATAGAAAAAATTTGCCGATAAGAACGAATAAAATCAGGTCTGTCAATAGAAAAAGCCGCCTGGTTTCTCATGGAAACCAAGCGGCTGTGTTAGAATATTTGCTTTTAAGGAATGAAATCAGATCATCCACACAGGGACGATATATGTGCTGCTGTCGATTGCGCTTAATGTCTCCCGAAGGCAGATGATTGCGCCTGTGCCTCTCGGCACGGAGGCCTTATCCAGCAGTTTGAAAGCGCCCGTAATCTGTGTGGGCGGATTGATGCTTTTTTTGATCTCTATGGGATGAAGTTGTCCGTCGCTCTCCATAATCAGATCGATCTCATTGCTGTTCTTGTCCCGGTAATAATGCAGCAGACAGTCCCTGGCGTTGTTGCTGTAGGTTTTTCTGATTTCCGACACAACATAGTTCTCCAGAATCGCTCCGTTGATTGCCCCGTTCATCAGAATTTCAGGGTTTGAGTACCGAGTCAGGTAGCAGACCAGCCCTGTATCGAAGAAATACATCTTCGGGGTTTTGATCGTCCGCTTCAGAAGATTGTTGGAGTAGGGGTGCAGGAAGAATACAATACCGGATTTTTCAAGTTCCTTCATCCAGCGTTTTGCGGTATCGTCACTGACGCCCACATCCCCGGCGATGTCATGCAGGTTCAGCATCTGGCCGCTTCTGCAGGCGGCAGCACGGATGAAATCGGCAAACATCACCTTATCCACGCCGGGAATATCGGTGGACACATCCCGGTCGATATAGGTCTGAATATAGCTGCTGTAAAACACATCCCGGTCTTTATACTTGCCGCTCCTGTGGCCGGGGAGTGCGCCGTCCCAAATCCTCTGATAGATCTCATTCGGTGTGGCAGGGGAAAGCAACGCCTTGCGCTTCTGCAATTCGTCAAGCTCCAACGAAAAGGGTGAAACCTCCACCGCGCCGCAAAGCTCCGACTGTGACAGTGCCGACATATGAAGAATGGCGGTTCTTCCGGCCAGCGACTCCTGTGCCAACTCCATCAGACGATACGCCTGAGAGCCGGTCAGCCAGTAGGAGCCGGGTGCAGCGCCGTTATCCACGGCGATCTTGATATATGAAAACAGCTCCGGTGCATACTGAACCTCATCGATGAGAACCGGCGCGGGATGCAGCTTCAAGAACATTGCAGGATCGGTTTTGGCAAGCCTGCGTTCCTCCAAATCGTCCAGCGAAACCTCGGCTCGTGCCGCCCCCTCCATCAGATGCCGCAGCATAGTGGATTTTCCCACCTGACGCGGACCCGTCAGCAGCACACAAGCGTACTCCTCGCTTACCGCTATAAACTTCTTTTCAAGCTGTCTCTCAATATACATTGCCCTGCCTCCTTTAGGCCAAAATACGATGCGCCTTTATTATAGCCTAAAAAAGACGAAAAAACAATATTTTTTAGGCCAAAATACGATGCACTTGTATTTTAGCCTACACGGGCAGCAATTATGCGTGTCTGCACAGGCTTTCACCATTCATGCAAAAGCCGCCCGATTTCAAATCAGGCGACTGAACAGATGGTACCTGTCATTCTCCCCATCAAAGAGCGTCGGGATTTTCTTCATGATCGTTCACCTCATCACCTTGATAATCAGCTCATTCACATCCTCTGTCGGTTTTCCGGCAGAAAGAAGCTTGTTACGAAAAGCAAGAAGCGCTTCCCACATCAGCCGCGCCTCGTTAGGGGACAGCTCAACCATTCGTTTCTCTGCTTTACGGCGGAACATTTGCAGCACCTCCATTCCTCTCTGCCTCCATTGTATCCGCAGATGCGCATCATGGCAAATGTGCAAATGAGAATCTTCCGAAAAGCGAATAAAGAGGAAGAATTTCAATATGTCAAAGGAGAGTTTGAAGCCATTGTGCCAGAAAGCCTGTGGAATCAATGCGCAGAAATTCGCAACCAGAAAAGCGCCTCACGAATAGACGCAAATGGGCGCATGCAAAAATTTGGCTCTCAGGAACCGCAAGGTGTCTGGAAACAGAAGCTGCGTTGCAGCTGTGGATCTTCTTTCCGCAAATATCTTTGGCATAAGAATGCGAATGGGACAAAGACATATGGCTATGAATGTTATCGGCAGAAACGCAATGTCAGTGCAGCTTTTTTGAAAAGAAACCACTTGGATGTAAAGAATGTCTGTCAAACGAAAAGCATTCCCGCGTGGCAGCTTGATTTGATGGCAAAGAAGGTTTTTTCATACGTATGGAAGGACCAAAAGGATGCAGTTTTACTGGCTTGCAAAATGTTGGAGGAGTGCAGCCGTCAGGAAAAGAACAGTGAAAATGCGGTGGCAGACAGCATCTTAAAACGTATGGGGATGTTGGAGAAAAAGCTGGAAGGGCTTCGTGAAATGCGCGCACTTGGAGACATTACGCGCGAAGCGTTTCTAATAGATAAGCAGAAAGTTGAAGAAGAATGCAAAAAACTAGAGATTCAATTGCATGACTTGGAACAGACGGAACAAGGCAAGAAAAACAATGAGCTTGATATAAACGCAATTCGGCAGACGCTGAACCGCTGGATAGATACCTCTACGCTCACGATTTCCGAAGAATTGGTTGATGAATTTGTCCTGCAAATTGTAGTGGTAGACGATCAGACATTTAACTGGACACTGGATTTGACAGCGCCAAATCAAACACGGGCAAAGCGTATGAAGCCGAGTGAAATTGCGTTGCTGCAATACCGAGAAAAACAGACGGGCTGTGACAGCCAGTTGGATCCCAGAATTACAGATCCACAGATGCTGCTAAGCTTTTCTATCACAGAGGCAGAAGCAGAGGAATATTGTCATGCAATCGGGATGAAGTTTTTTCGAAAGAAATGGGAAGATAAAACGGTAATCATCAGCATCTGAACAAGAAAAGCCCCCAACCAGCTGGGCTGGTTGGGGGCTGCTTATGACGGATCGCCTTTTATGCGAATTTATTTCCCAGCGTTTCTGATCGCGGCCTGCGCGGCGGCAAGTCTTGCGATGGGGACGCGGAACGGGCTGCAGGAGACGTAGGTCAGGCCGATCTTGTGGCAGAATTCGACCGTGGACGGGTCGCCGCCCTGCTCGCCGCAGATGCCGAGCTTGATGTCCGGGCGGGTCTGACGGCCCAGCTCCGCCGCCATCTTGACGAGGCGGCCGACGCCTGCCTGATCGAGCTTGGAGAACGGGTCGGATTCGTAGATCTTGCGGTCGTAGTAGGACGCAAGGAACTTGCCCGCGTCGTCACGGGAGAAGCCGAAGGTCATCTGCGTCAGATCGTTCGTGCCGAAGGAGAAGAACTCTGCCTCGTTGGCAATGGCGTCGGCGGTCAGCGCGGCGCGCGGGATCTCGATCATGGTGCCGACCTTGTAGGTCATGTCGGAACCGGCTTCCTTGATGATCTTCTTCGCAGTCTTGTCGATGACGGACTTGACGAAGGCCAGCTCCTTCTCCTCGCCGACCAGCGGGACCATGATCTCCGGCGTGATCTTCCATGCCGGACGGCGGCTGCGGACAGCCAGCGCGGCCTTGATGATCGCGGCGGTCTGCATCTTGGCGATCTCCGGGAAGGTGACGTCCAGACGGCAGCCGCGGTGGCCCATCATGGGGTTGAACTCATGCAGAGAGGAAATGACCTGGTTCAGATGCTCGACGCTCAGGTTCATTTCCTTGGCCAGTTCCTCAATGTCCTTCGGGTCGGTCGGGACGAACTCATGCAGAGGCGGGTCGAGCAGACGGATGGTGACCGGGCGGCCCTTCATGGCCTCATAGATAGCCTCAAAGTCGGCCTGCTGGATCGGCTCGAGCTTGGCCAGCGCCCGTTCGCGCTGCTCAGACGTTTCGGAGACGATCATCTCACGCATGGCCTTGATGCGGTCAGCCTCGAAGAACATATGCTCGGTACGGCACAGGCCGATGCCCTCTGCGCCGAAGGCGGCTGCCTGCCGCGCGTCGTGCGGGGTGTCGGCGTTCGTGCGGACCTGCAGACGGCGGAACTTGTCGGCCCAGCTCATCAAGCGGTCGAAATCGCCGGAGATGGTCGCGGCAGCCGTCTTGATCTTCTCGCCGTAAATATTGCCGGTGGAGCCGTCGATGGAGATCCAGTCGCCTTCCTTATAGGTCTTGCCGGAAAGCTCAAAGGTTCTGGCTTCCTCGTTCATCTTGATGGCGCCGCAGCCGGAGACGCAGCAGGTGCCCATGCCGCGGGCGACGACAGCCGCGTGGGAGGTCATGCCGCCGCGGACGGTCAGGACGCCCTGCGCGTAGTGCATACCCTCGATATCCTCGGGAGAGGTCTCCAGACGGACAAGCACGACCTTATGACCGTTCTTGGCCCAGTCTGTTGCTTTCTCGGCGGAGAAAACGATCTGACCGCAGGCAGCGCCCGGAGACGCGGCGAGGCCCGTGCCGACGACCTTGGCCTTCTTCAGGGCGGCAGGATCGAACGTCGGGTGCAGGAGAGAATCGAGGCTCTTCGGGTCGATCATGGCGACGGCCTCTTCCTCGGTGATCATGCCCTCGTCCACGAGATCGCAGGCGATCTTCATCGCGGCGGCAGCGGTGCGCTTGCCGTTGCGGGTCTGGAGCATATAGAGCTTCTTGTCCTCAATGGTGAACTCCATATCCTGCATATCGCGGTAGTGATATTCGAGCTTGGCGCAGATATCGGTAAACTGCTTGTATGCCTCAGGCATGACCTCGGCCAGCTGGTCGATGGTCTGCGGGGTGCGGACGCCGGCCACGACGTCTTCACCCTGCGCGTTCATCAGGAACTCGCCGAACAGCTTCTTTTCGCCGGTGGCAGGGTTGCGGGTAAACGCGACGCCCGTGCCGGAGGTATCGCCGGTGTTGCCGAAGACCATGGACTGGACGTTGACAGCAGTGCCCCAGTCGGAGGGAATATCGTTCATGCGGCGGTAGTAGATCGCGCGGGGATTGTCCCAGGAGCGGAAAACGGCCTTGATGGCGCCCATCAGCTGCATTTTCGGGTCCTGCGGGAACTCCTCGCCGAGCTTGTCCTTGTATTCGGCCTTGAACTTCTCAGCCAGCTCCTTGAGATCGTTGGCATCGAGCTCGGTGTCGAGCTTCACGCCCTTCTTTTCCTTCATCTCGTCGATGAGCTGCTCAAAATACTTCTTGCCGACCTCCATGACAACGTCGGAGTACATCTGGATGAAGCGGCGGTAGGAGTCGTATGCAAAGCGGGGATTGTTGGTCTTCTTGGCGAAAGCGACGACGACCTCGTCGTTCAGGCCAAGGTTCAGGATGGTGTCCATCATGCCGGGCATGGAAGCGCGTGCGCCGGAGCGGACGGAGACGAGCAGCGGGTTGTACAGATCGCCGAACTTCTTGCCGGTCATTTCCTCGAGCTTTTCGACGTACTCCATGATCTCGGCCTCGATCTCGGCGTTGATCTGGTGGTCGTCCTTATAATACTGTGTGCAGGCTTCGGTCGTGATGGTGAAGCCCTGCGGGACCGGCATACCGAGATTGGTCATTTCGGCCAAGTTTGCGCCCTTGCCGCCGAGCAGCTCGCGCATTTTGCCGTTGCCCTCGGAGAAAAGATAGACATACTTGTGAGACATTTGGTAAACCCCTTTCCAGTGTTGCGGCTGGTCGCCCTTTGCGCCGCCGCCATGTCATTTTTTATCCTTCAGATTCTTCAGACAAATACATACTATACCATATTTCCGGGGGTTTGCAATCTAAAAAGTTTTTATTTTCGCTAAAAAAATGTTAGATTTCGAGACAGCCTGCACCTGAAAAACTGGCGAAAGTGCCATATCAGCAAATACGGCTGCAATATCAGAAATCATATTGTAAAAAACATTCATGATTTACAGCGATTTCCTGATCCGCACGTGCAAAGCCCGCAGCCGGGCGTTATCCGGCTACGGGCGGCTTTGCCTTGGGGATGCGGATGGTCAGGACGATCTCGCGGTCCGTTTCCTGCCTGTCGCGGCTGGCGCTGACACCTGCGGCGCGGACGAGGTCGAGCTGGTGGTCAATGGAGTTCAAGAACACGCGCACGTCGCGCAGGACAAACGTGCCGAGCTCGCGCCGCTGCGGCACTTTGGGCGCGAGCCGCGCGTCGATGTACTGCTCCGTTTTCGCGACCGTCCACTCTCCCTGGACGATCAGGCCGATCACGCGTAGGCGCTCTTCCTCGTCCGGCAGGCGCAGAAGCGCGCGGGCATGGCGCTCGGTCAGGTGATGCTCACGCAGCGCCTGCAGAACGGACGGCGGATGGCGCAGGATGCGCAGCTTGTTGGCAACGGCGGACTGGCTCTTGCCGATGCGGCGGGCAGCCTGCTCCTGGCTCAGATGGTACTGCTGCATGAGCTTTTGCAGGCCCTCGGCCTCCTCGATGTAATCCAGATCGCGCCGCTGCAGATTTTCCACCAGCGCCAGCATCCCGGACGCCTCCTCGTCCACGTCCGCAAGCAGGCACGGGACCTCCGTCAGTCCGGCCAGCCGCGCTGCGCGCAGGCGGCGCTCTCCCGCCACCAGCTCATACGCACCGCCCGCCTTGCGGACGGTCAGCGGCTGCAAAACGCCGTACTGCCGGATGCTCCCGGCCAGCTCCTGCAGGCCGCCGGTATCAAAATGCTTGCGCGGCTGCATGGGATTGGGCCGGATCCGCGCTGTCGGCAGATACAGGACCCGGCCAGACCCCAGTACCGACGGACTTCTCGTCTTTGGCATAGCTTCTCTCCTCTGCAAGGACTTCTGACACCTCTATAGTAGGACAAGCCAGGCGCAAAAACGCGCGAAAAACGGACGCCCGCCACAATAAATTGTGGCGGGAAATCGCCAGGAAACACAAGATGTGGACAACCGTGTGGAAATTGTGGAGAACCTGCCGAATCGTGCCGCATAAACCCCGCCGCCTGCCGTTATTTATAAAAAGAATAACGATACGGCGGCACATTCCTTGCAACATGCAAAAAAATATTGTATAATGATAAAAGATTTTTAGGAATTATGTCCCGTGGCCGGGAAACTTCGGAATTACGGTGGCCATGTGCCGAGAACAGCTGCGGCTGTGACGTGAGAGCCGAGATTCAAATGAAGGGAGTTTTTTGCCATGGCCGTATTTTTTGTAAACGGAACGGAAGTCACGGTGGAGAAGAACCAGCGCCTGCTGCGCTATCTGCGCGACACGCTGCACCTGACAAGCGTCAAGGACGGCTGTTCGGAGGGCGCCTGCGGCGCGTGCACCGTGCTCATTGACGGCGAACCCATCCGCGCCTGCACACCGTTCACCGATTCGCTGGCGGGCCGTCATGTGATTACCGTCGAGGGCCTGACAGACGAGGAGAAGAAACTCTACACCTACGCCTACGGCGAGGCCGGAGCCGTGCAGTGCGGCTTCTGTATTCCGGGTATGGTGCTGTGCACAAAGGCGCTGCTCGACCGGAACCTGAGCCCGACAGACGATCAGATCCGCTATGCCCTGCGCAACAATTACTGCCGCTGCACGGGCTATGTGAAGATCATGGACGCTGTGCGTCTGGCAGCGAAATGCCGCCGCGAGGGCGTGATCCCCGAAGCGTCGGAAAACGACTGGAAGCTCGGCTCGAGCGTCCACCGCATCGACGTGGAGGAAAAGGTGCTGGGCTACGGCAAGTATCCCGACGACTGGTACCTGCCCGATATGTGCTACGGCTCCGCCGTGCGCAGCCAGTATCCGCGTGCCAGAGTCCTTGCCATCGACGCGTCGAAGGCGGAGGCGCTGCCCGGCGTCGTGCGCGTCATTACAGCGGCAGATATCCCCGGCGAAAACAAGGTCGGGCATCTGAAGCACGACCAGTATTCGCTCATCCCCATCGGCGGGCTGACGCATTATCTGGGCGACGCGATCGCGCTGGTGGTCGCGGAAACGCCTGAGATTCTGGAAAAGGCGAAAAAGCTCGTAAAGGTGACCTATGAGCCGCTGCCTGCCGTCCATAACCCGCCCGAGGCGTGGGCGGAGGACGCGCCGCGTGTATTTGACGAAGAAGAATCGAACGTGCAGGCGTATAAGCATATCGCGCGCGGCGACGCGGATACGGCCATCAAAAACTCCACATACGTCATTTCGCAGCATTTCGAGACGCCGTGGACGGAGCACGCGTTTCTGGAGCCGGAATGCGCCGTCTCGTACATCGACCCGGATGGCTATGTGATGGTGCTTTCGACCGACCAGTCCTCGCACACGACGCTGCACGAGTGCAAGCTCCTGCTCGGCTCTGACAAGGTCCGCGTGCAGAACCAGCTCGTCGGCGGCGGCTTCGGCGGAAAAGAGGACATGAGCGTCCAGCACCATGCCGCGCTCATCACGTACTTGACCGGCAGGACCGTCAAGGTCAAGCTCACGCGGCCCGAATCCCTGCTCATCCACCCCAAGCGCCACCCGTTCTGGATGGACTTCACCATGGGCTGCGACGAAAACGGCATCATTCAGGGCGTCAAGGCCAAGGTCTATTCCGACACCGGCGCGTTCGCCTCTCTGGGCGGCCCGGTGCTTGAGCGTGCGTGTACGCACGCAGCCGGCCCCTATAACTATCAGAATTTCGAGATCGAAGGCACGGCCTACTATACCAACAACCCGCCCGCGGGCGCGTTCCGCGGCTTCGGCGTCACGCAGACGTGCTTCGCCACCGAGACGCTTCTGAACGAAATGGCCGACAAGGTCGGCATTACCCCGTGGGAGATCCGCTACCGCAACGCCATCCGGCCCGGGCAGGAGCTGCCGAACGGCCAGATCGTCGGCGCGGAAACGGGCCTTGTCGAGACGCTGGAGGCGGTCAAGCCGTATTATGACGAGGCCATGAAACTGGGCAAGCCCGTCGGCATCGCCTGTGCGATGAAAAACGCGGGCGTCGGCGTCGGCATCCCCGACTGGGGCCGCTGCAAGCTGATCGTGGAAGACGACGCAAAGGTGCATATCTACGCGGGCGCTTCGTGCATCGGCCAGGGCGTCGGCACGGTGCTCGTGCAGATGATCGTCACGAATACGCCGCTGACGCGCGGCGATATCGTCTATGAGCGCTCGAACACCTGGATCGCACCGGATTCCGGCGATACCTCCGGCTCCCGCCAGACGCTTGTGACAGGCGAAGCGTGCAGACGGGCCTGCGAAAAGCTCGCCGCAGCGCTGGAAACCCACACGCTTGCGGAGCTTGCCGGTCAGGAATTCTACGGCGAGTATCTTGCAAAGACCGATAAGCTCGGCGCGGACGTGCCGCATCCTGTTTCGCACGTGGCCTACGGCTACGCCACGCAGATGTGCGTCGTCGACAAGAAGACTGGAAAGGTCGAATCGCTTGTCGCCGCGCATGACGTCGGCAAGGCCGTCAACCCCCGCTCGTGCGAAGGACAGATCGAGGGCGGCGTCGTCATGAGCATGGGCTATGCCCTGCGTGAGCAGTATCCGATTGACGGCAACTGCAAGCCCATCGAAAAATACGGCGAGCTCGGCCTGTTCCGGGCGCACGAGATTCCGAAGATCGTGCCCATCGTGGTCGATAAGCCGGGGCTCGACGTCGCCTGCGGCGCCATCGGCATCGGCGAGATCACATCGATCCCCACCGCGCCCGCCATTGCCGACGCCTATTTCCGCTATGACGGTGAGCGCCGCACAAAGCTCCCGCTTGCCAACACGCCGTATGAAAGGAGGGGAAAGTAAGATGGCTGTCAAAAAACGCTTCCCCTATAAGGCGGCCTTTGTCGCCTGCAATGGCGGCTGCCGCGCCACGGCAGAGTGCCAGTACGGCTGCGTCGGCTGCGAGCTGTGCGTGAACGTATGCAAATTCGAGGCCATCGCCCTGAATGAATACGGCGTGGCCGAGGTCGACGAGGACAAGTGCATCGCCTGCGGCAAGTGCGTGCGTGAATGCCCGCGCGAACTCATCCGCATCCACGAATGCGCAAACCCCGTCGTCGTCAAGTGCTCCAACAAAGACCCCGGCAAGGACGCGCGGAGGATGTGTCAGGTCAGCTGCATCGGCTGCGGCATCTGTCAGAAGGTCTGCCCGGCCGGCGCGATCACCGTGACGGACAATCTCTCCCACATCGACGAGTCCGTCTGCCTGTCCTGCGGCCAGTGCGCCGTCAAATGCCCCCGCCATGCGATCTGCGACCTGCGCGGGATCCTGACGGAAAAACGGTAAAATTCAGATAAAAGGCTGCCGTCCGGCAGCCTTTTTCCATATTCAGAGTTCCCCGATAAACTCCAGCACGCATTCGCGCAGACGGGCGATGCCCTCCGGCATATGGCCGCCCGGGCGCAGGCCCATGCCGAGTTCGCGGCTGACGCTCGGGCTGACCGGGAGCGTCTTCACACCGTTCAGCTTGCCGCGGAGCATCATCTCCGCCATCATCGAGATTCCAAGCCCCTTGCCGACCATGCGGATGACCGTCTCGTCGTCGACGTGGCAGGGGCGGATGACAGGCTTCACGCCGTATTTCCGGAACGCCGCGCCCACGTCGATATCGAACCGGCCATAGGGCATCAGGAAGTCCCGACCCTCGAATTCCGTGATTGGGAACGTCTCGCGGTCGTCCGTAGGGTAATCCGCCGGTAAAATGGCGTACATCGCGTCGTTGTGCAGCGGCGTCCAGTCGCAGGCGAAGGCGCTCTGCCGCGCGGCGAAGATCACGTCTGTGCGCCACGCCTCAAGCAGCTCGAACGGCTCGAGTTCATGGTCGACCGTCCGCAGATCGACGTCGATGTGCGGGCAGACGCGCCGGAACCGGTAGAGGATCTCCGGCATCCAGCGCATGGCGATGCTGGCATAGGCCGCGACGCGGATGGTCTGCGCCGATTTTTCCGTGATCGCGGAGATCTGGTTCTCCAGCCGCGCGTTTGCGCGCAGAAATTCGCGGATGGCGGGCATGAGCGCATTGCCCTCCTCGGTCAGGGCAATGCCGCTGTGGTCGCGCTGCACCAGCGTCAGACCGATCTCCCGTTCCAGACTGTCGACCAGATGCGTCAGCCCCGACTGCGTATAGCCGACGACCTCCGCCGCTCTGGAAAGACTGCCGAGATCAACGGCTGTCATTAAAATTTCAAGCTTTCTGCTGTCCATGCGCCGCTCCTTTCCGGGTGGGTATGACAAGGGATATGATAAACCGTCATAGAACCATTATAATCACGCGCTTCCATTTTGCAAGCCCTGCGTTTACAATCAGTTCATAAATTAAAGGAGCGCACACAAAATGACAACAAAAAAACTGACGCGCAGACAGCGCATTCTGGTCGCGACGACCCTGTTCGGTATGTTCTTCGGCGCAGGCAACCTTATTTTCCCCGTCCACCTCGGCCAGATGGCGGGCAGCAATGTGATCCCGGCCATCATCGGCTTTATTATCACCGCCGTCGGCATTCCCATCTTTGGCGTCGCCGCCATCGGCGTGACGCACTCGGACGGCTTGCAGACGCTCTCCGGCAAGGTCGGCAAGGGCTACGGCATTTTCTTCACGTGCCTGCTTTATCTGACCATCGGCCCGCTGTTCGCCATTCCCAGATGCGCGACCGTCTCGTTTACGACCGGCGTTTCGCCGATGGTGTCGGAGACTGCGCAGCCGCTGGCGCTGCTGCTGTTCTCGGCCGTCTTCTTCGCGTTCGTGCTGTTCTTCTCACTGCGTCCGGGCAAGATCACGGTCTGGATCGGCAAGATCATCAATCCCGTCTTCCTGCTGTTTCTGGCCGTGCTCGTGATCGCGGCGCTGCTGAAGCCCGGCGCGTCCATCTCGGACGTGGCCCCGACCGAGCCTTACGCCACCAAAACAAGCGCGTTCTTCTCCTCGTTTATCGAGGGCTACGGCACCATGGACGCCATCGCGGGTCTTGCCTTCGGCATTGTGGTCATCGATGTCATCCGCCGCATGGGCGTTGACAATGACGACGCGGTCGCCGTCGATGTGCTGGGTTCCGGCGTGCTGACTGGGCTTCTCATGGCGGTCATTTACGTCGTTACGATCCTCATGGGCACGCAGTCGCGCGGGCTGTTTGAGATCTCCGACAACGGCGGCATCGCCCTGACGCAGATCGCGGGGCATTACTTCGGCGGCGTCGGCCAGATCATTCTCGCCATCACCATTACCTTCGCCTGTCTCAAAACCTCCATCGGCCTCGTGACCTCCTGCTCGGAAACGTTCGTCAAGATGACGCACGGGAAAATTTCCTATAAGCTCTGGGCGATTTTGTTCACGCTGTTCTCCTTCGCCGTCTCCAACGTGGGCCTGAGTGCGATCATCGAGTATTCCATCCCCGTGCTCATGCTCATCTATCCGCCCGCCACCGCACTGATCATTTTGGCCTTCGCGGGCAAGCTCTTCCGGCACGACCGCGCCGTGTATCTTTCGACCATGATCTTCACGTGGGCTGCGGCGATCTTCGACTTTTTCAAGACGCTGCCCGCCGGTGTGCGGACGGCCCTGCGGCTCGACGCGCCGGTCGAGCTGGCGAAACGGTATCTGCCGCTGTTCGACCTGAACCTCGGCTGGCTGCTCCCGGCTGTTGCCGGCTTTGTCATCGGCATGGCGATCCATCTTTCCAGACGCGGCCGCGCAAAATAATTGGCACAAACAGAAATTCCGTGAAGAACCGAAACTTGTACCGGTTCTTCACGGATTTTTGATTAGGGTGTATCTGAAAACTCATGATGTGACCGGC
>ENA-OZVN01000224-OZVN01000224.1-human-gut-metagenome-genome-assembly--contig:-NODE-224-length-17786-cov-12.089899_pt1 | contig 17786 bp, 16 predicted proteins | sample MGYA00243446_ERZ654047 | MGnify/ENA primary metagenome ERZ654047 (study PRJEB26926, sample SAMN06164884) | human gut metagenome | biome: ENVO:00009003; feature: ENVO:2100002; material: ENVO:00002003...
CGATATTTGGTCTGCCGCCTAAAGCGGCCGGAAGCACGTGGCTTTAGTCATGTGAGGTTCACGCGGAAACAGGAGTTTTCTTTGTGCCGGAAAACGAGAAGGAAACAGCAGGTCTGGTTCTTTACCAGAATCATGAGAATCATTTGAGGATGGAAATCGCAAAAAAAGCAGGAATAGAAAGTTTTTCGTGTTGTAACGTGTATCAAAGGAACAGAAACGAAAGCAGCAGAAGTTTTACTGCGGGGAGAGACGGAACAACTGCTGAAAATACGCCTGCAATGCCATGATCAGACGGCAAAAGTATGGATTGCGTCAGAAAATGGCTGGGAATGTGCAGCAGAGGAAATCAGTCTTCTTCCGTACACAACAGAAGAGGCAGGTGGTTTTGTCGGATGTACCATCGGCATGTATGCTTCTTCTAATGGAATGGAAAGTAAAAACCATGCAGACTTTGCATGGTTTACCTGCAGCAGCAGGAATTAGGGATTTTTCTGCAGTTTTTCCGGATGAATATACATATCGCGGAATTCCGTAGGCGTACATTGTTTGACAGAACGGAAGACGCGAAGAAAGGTGGAAAGACTGGAGAAACCAGACTGAAGTGCTGCCTCTGTGACAGGAATATCGGGATCGGATAAGAGCAGCATGGCATGATCAATTCTTTTGCGATTAAGGTATTTGTAATAGGTGGTATTTGTAAACTGCTTAAACAGTCTGGTAAAGTGGTATTTGCTGAAGCCTGCTGTTTTTGCAACGTGATCAAGGGAAAGATCTTCCGTGCAGTGTTCATCAATATAATTGCAGATGGAAAGAAAACGATCCAGATATTCTTTCTGTTTTTGCGGTCCGGCATCAAAACGGCAGGATGCAAAGGCCTGGTATCTGCCGATCAGAGAAAGAATATCAAGCATGCGCGCATAGATAACGGCCTCCGAAAGAAAGGAATCCTTTTCGTATTCCGAAAGAATCTGGCAGATGAGATGATAAATATCGGAATAAATATCAGGAGCAGTCTGTGGTGTAAGGGTGAGAATGGGGGAAATCAGCGAGAGAATGGAATTGAGATCACGGATTTTTGAGACAACAGACCATTCAATCTGCAGAATGATTCGTTTTCCGCTTTCCGGTGCTGCAAGAGAGTGGAGGACTCCTGGACAGATGAAAATAATATCACCTTCCTGAAGAAGAATGTGCTTATCCCCAAGAAAGACTGTGTAAGTTCCTTCCAGAGGCATAATGATTTCCATGGGAGTATGCCAGTGAATGGGATAATCTTCACAGTCTGTATTTACAAAAAGCCGCAGACTGCTGTTTTCTTTATACGTTACGGTTTCATGAATCCCGTCTAAATGTTCAATCATAATATTGCCTCCGCCGGACTGCTGTAAATTTGATATTATCATAATACAGTAAAACGGATATCACAAGAGGAAAAGAAATTTTAAAAAGAAGAGAATGGAAAACAGAATTTCAATCTATAGCACTCCAAAAAAATACTGCACACTCTTGATAACAGGCCTATGATAGAGTCAAGAGATGATTATTATGTTACATGATGAAACACGAAAACTACTTATTGAAGCTTGGAATAAAACGCACAATGCAAAAGAAATCGCAGAGTGTTTTTCTGTGAATACCAGTACTGTTTACCGCCTAGAAAAACAAATGCGTGAAACAGGTTCTGTAAAAACAATGACATCACAGAGAGGTCGTAAACATGCCCTGACACCGGAAGATATCCAAAACATTGACCGGGTGGTTCAGCAGGAACCAGATATCACAATTGATGAAATCATTGATAAACTTGGTTTGCATGTTTGTAATGAAACAGTCCGCAAGGCAGTTATTAAACTCGGGTATTCTTACAAGAAAAAATCTCTTCATGCCTCAGAGCAGGAGCGTCCCCGATGTCAGGGAAAAATGCAGGAATTGGAAAAAACATATGTCGGAGAAAGACATAAATCATCTGGTTTTTCTGGACGAAAGCGGAGTAAACATCAATATGACGCGACATTATGCCAGAGCATGGAAAAACCGGAGAGCAGTAGATAAAACTCCACTCAACACGCCCTGCAATACAACCGTTCTTTCTTCCATACGTCTGAATGGAGACTGTGCCTATACAGTCTATCAGGGAGGAACTACTGCAGAGCGGTTTGCAGAATACCTGAAAACAAAGTTGCTGCCGACGCTTTCAGAAGCAGACATTATCGTTATGGATAATATGCGTTCCCATCATGCAAAGGCGGTGAAACAGCTACTGGACAGCTCAAAAGTAACCTATCTGTATTTACCCCCATATAGTCCGGATCTGAATCCGATTGAAAAGATGTGGTCAAAACTCAAAGCATTTTTAAGGAAAGAAAAGATACGGATGGCATCGGAATTACCATCAGCTATTTCAAAAGGATTTTTAACAATTCGTCCAACGGACTGCATAGGGTGGTTTCATTCGTGTAATTATGTGCAATAATTTATTAGATTGCTATAGTATGACCCTGAAATATCATACGAGGAGAGACTATATGAAGATAATAGGAAAAAATCCAATTACAGGGCTGGACTATCCGGATCCGGATGTCATCCGGGTAGACGATACGTATTACATGGTAAGCACCACAATGCACTTTGTGCCAGGGTGTGAAATCCTGCGGTCTTATGATCTCGTTCACTGGGAACATCTGAGCTATGTGTATGAAAGACTGGACAGCACAGAGGAACAGAGACTTGTCGGGGAGAAAAACTGCTATGGAAAAGGCATGTGGGCTGCATCGCTCCGATACCATAAAGGGATGTATTATATTTGCTTTGTGGCGAATGATACCGGAAAAACATACCTTTATACTGCTGATAATATCGAAGGACCATGGGAAAAACGCATCATAGAAGGCTTTTATCATGACTGCTCACTTTTGTTTGAGGATGATCATGTTTATATTGTTTCCGGCAATAGAAATATTCGTCTGCAGGAATTGAAAAAAGATCTGAGCGGTCCAAAGGAAGGCGGACTGGATCGGATTCTGGTCAGTGACAGTCGGAATCCGGGGCTTGGTTTTGAAGGAAGTCATTTTTATAAAATCGATGGAATGTATTATTTATTCCTGATTCATTCCCTTCCGGACAGGTGGATGCGGACGCAGGCGTGCTATGTATCAGACAGCCTGACGGGAGAATTTAAAGGCGGAGATGTATTGTGTGACACCATGGGATATTGTGGGCAGGGCGTTGCACAGGGAGGAATTGTGGATACGCCGGACCATAAATGGTATGCCGTGCTTTTTCAGGACAGAGGTGCCGTCGGCAGAATCCCGGTTCTTGTGCCAGTAAAATGGGAGAAAAATGTCAGAGTTACCTGTATGCCGGCGCCGGGCGAACAAAAAGAGCAGATCATAAAAGAAAATTATCCGGTATTGGGTGATTCGGGAAGGGCACTCTGTGAAGTGGAAACACAAAGCACAAGACCGGATGAACAATATCATCCGCTGGTGGAGAGTGATGATTTTTCGGAATGGAATCCTGAACAGAAACGGCTGTTTGGAACGTTTGGATGGAAGAGCTGCTGGCAGTTCAACCACGAACCGGAACTTTCCTGGATTGAGAATGATGCAGAAAAAGGATGCCTTAGAATGGTCTGCAGAAAGCAGTGCAAAAATGTCACGCAGGCAGTCAATACGATCACCCAGAGAATGAAGTTTCCGGTGTGCATAACAGAAGTAACCGTTGACGCGGAAGGAATAAAGGACGGAGATTATGCAGGAATGTGTGCATTACAGGGATGTTACGGCATGGCGGCCGTTACAAAGCGTGATGGACAGATGCTTCTGGTTATGAGATCTCTCGAAGCGGAACATGACAGCATAGAAGGAAATCAGGGCAACAGTGAAGAAATCGAATGGGAAGCAGTGGCGGTTGAATCATCGAAAATAAGAATCCGGATGGAAGCGGATTTCCAGAACCAGCACGATAAAGTCCGTTTTTTATATTGGAGCGATGAAAAATGGAAACAGATCGGACCATGGCATCAGCTCTATTTCAAAATGGATCATTTCACAGGATGCAGAGTGGGACTGTTTGCCTATGCAACGAAAGAAGCAGGGGGAATCGCAGAATTCGGCAGATTCCGATATTTTTAACAAAAAGTTCCCGCCCCGGCGTTTATCAAAAGTGAAATTCCGTTGAATTTCTGGAAACTGCTGGTGATCTTTCTGGAGAGAACCATCATTGCCATTCCGCTGATCGTATTGTTTGCAAATATGATCGGGCTGTAAATACAGGAAAATACAAGATCTCCGATTTGGCACTTTTGTGCTGAATCGGGGATTTTTTGGCGTAAAAACGCAGGTAAAGGATTCGTAGATTGACAAAACAGCCTATTTTCGCCTATTCTGAGACTGTAAAACGCTCCGCTGGGCAACATGAGACGGTGCGGGAACAGCAGGAGGAAGGGACACGACGTGGAAGCGAAAGAGTTCGGGCGGTTTATTGCCGGAATGCGAAAAGAGAAAAAGATGACGCAGGCAGAGCTTGCGGAAAAGATTCATGTGACGGATAAAGCCGTCAGCCGGTGGGAGCGGGGACTTGGCTTTCCCGATATCCAGACGATTGAGCCGCTGGCTCAGGCACTTGGGATTTCTGTGCTGGAACTGATGCGCTCCGAACGGCAGGAGAAGACGAAGGAAGAGGCGGCGCCGGAAATTCAGTATACTCAGAAGGAGGTGGCCGAAATGCTGCAGAACGCAGGTGACATTTCAAGGCAGCAGAAAAAACAGGACCGGAACGCAAACGTGATCGCGGGATTTCTGGTGATCGGTGTGGCAGCGGCAGCGTGGGCGGCAAAGATCGTAAACGTGGGCGGCGGCCTGATTCTAGGTGGTCTGGTGGCAGCAGCGTTTGTATCGCTGTGGTATTTCTTCCAGAACCTCGATGATGAAGAAAGCCGGAAAGTCTATGGGGCAGCATCCATTCTGTCTATCGGCATTCTGGCATCCCTGGTAAATTTCGTCTGGGGCGATCAGCTGGCAGAATTCATTCCCGGCGGTCTGGAACGAAAAGAGCAGATCTTCTGGACCCTGTGGTATCTGTTTGTTCTGGTAATGATGATGATCGGAACCATTCGATGTATCCGCGGTCAGAGAAAGAAAAAAGAAAAGAAATACAAAACCGTTCTTTTCACGGCAATTATGGCGACGATCATGTTTGTAACACTGTGGCAGTATCAGAACACCATGCAGAACCGGTACAAAAACACAGGAATCTGGAGCGGCGCACAGCAATACGCAGAGGTGCTGCTGAAAAGAAACAAAAACCTCGAAAACGACTGGCTGATCGGCGATGAGTCCTGGCGCGAAGGAAACAAAAATACTTTCGAAATTCGCCTTACCTATTACGCTGATGCCGATGACGCAAAAGAGGGACGTGAAAGCGAATATCAGTACAAGATTCATTTTGATGATGTTGACGGCTACGTCATCAAATCAGAAGGCGTACCAGAGAAAGAGATTGTTTTCCCGGAAAATAAATAAGAAGTGAGAAACGGGATTCCATTCTTGCGCCTCCCACAGAAAAAGACTATACTCATAGTATCAGCATGTACGCTCGGAATCTTTCTGCACTTGCTTTTGCGACTGACGGAAAAGCATCTCACAAAATCAAGCACAGAAAGATTCTGAAAGCACATGTAGCATAAGAAGGAGGCCGTAAAACATGGGACAGTTTTTAAACAGCAGGGAACCATACGATAAATACAGAACTGTTATCTCGAACTGAAGGTAGATCATACACCGGAAGAAGCGATTGCGCAGATTAAAGAGAAAGAATATGCTTTGCGGTTCAAGGGAAAGATGGCGGAAACGGAACGATATACCGGGCGTATACTGGCGGTTGGAATCAGTTATGATAAAGAAACAAAAGAACATGCCTGTAAAATAGAAGTATTGTGATGATTTGCAAGCTGTGGAAAAGGGATATCGTGTGTGTAAACGGAGGAGAGCAAGTAAAAATAGTAATCTTTACTATTTTTACTTGCTTTTTTCTCCATCATAGGATAATATAAAAATATACGGTTCGGAGCAGATTCCGGGCAGGAAAAAACAAGATGGAAAGGATATGGATTTTTATGAAGATTACAGAGGATATTATCTACGCGGGAGTCAACGATCATCAGGTAGACCTGTTTGAAGGTCAGTACAAAGTGCCGAACGGCATGGCATACAATTCTTACGTAATTCTCGATGAAAAAACGGCAGTTATGGATACCGTAGATGCAAACTTTGCGGATGAATGGCTGGCAAATGTTGCGAAAGCACTGGATGGCAGAAAACCGGATTACCTGATTGTACAGCATATGGAGCCGGATCACTCTGCGAACATTGAAAACTTCGTAAAAGCATATCCGGAAGCAACCGTTGTTGCAAACACAAAAACCTTTGCCATGATGAAAAACTTTTTCCCAAAGATGGATCTCGCCGGAAGGAAACTGGAAGTAAAGGACGGTGAGTCCCTTACGCTCGGAAAACACGTTCTGACCTTCGTGTTCGCTCCGATGGTACACTGGCCGGAGGTTATGGTTACATACGACAGCACGGACAAGGTTCTGTTCGCAGCAGACGGTTTTGGAAAATTCGGTGCACTCGACCGCGAGGAACCATGGGATGACGAAGCACGCCGTTATTTTATCGGTATTGTCGGAAAATACGGTTTGCAGGTACAGAAGCTCCTGAAAGTAGCAGGTACGCTGGATATCCGGAAAATCTGTTCCCTGCACGGTCCGGTTTTGACGGAAAATCTTGGCCACTACATTGAAAAATACGATATCTGGTCTTCTTATCGTCCGGAAGAAGAAGGCGTTGTGGTTGCCTATACTTCTGTTTACGGCAATACAAAAAAAGCTGCCGAATTGCTTGCGGCTAAGCTGAAAGAAAAAGGCTGTCCGAATGTTGTTATTTACGATCTGGCAAGAGATGATATGTCCGCCGCCGTAGCGGATGCTTTCCGTTACAGTAAGCTGGTTCTCGCAACGCTGACCTACAATGCAGGTATTTACCCGTTCATGCAGGATTTCATCAACCGTCTGACAGAGCGCAGCTTCCAGAACCGCACCATTGGTCTGATCGAAAACGGAAGCTGGGCACCGACCGCAGCGAAAGTGATGAAAGGTATGTTTGAGAAGAGCAAAAATATCACCTGGACAGAGAATAATGTAAAAGTAATGTCCGCTGTGAAGGAAGAGAACGTAAAAGAGATCGAGGCACTGGCCGAAGAACTCTGCAAATAAGAAATTAGGAAGAGAAGAAAGAATATGGGAAAAATGCTCCGCTGGACTTTGCGAAAGGCAAAGACAGCGGAGTCTTTCGTTCTACTCTTTTGGAAAGAAGATTCTGTGGAGTTCCGGAGGGAGCAGGATCGCCCTGCGGTGGGTCAAAAAAGCCGGGGGTTGAATTTTGCGAAAGCCTGCGGCCGCCTCTTTGTAAGTGAGACTGCATCAGGTTTCTGATCTTTCGATCTTGATGTCATAATATTCTGAAAATAATAAAATGCAAAATAAATTAAAAGAAAGTATTGACAAAACTGAGAAGATGAGTTAATATAAGATCAACAAAAGAAAAGAGAACAAAAATAAAAACAAGAAAGAAACATCAAAACGAAAAAGAAACATCAAGACGAAATCTAAGAAAGTAAGAGGTACAGTCCAATGGCATAGTTAATCCGAACATCAAAAAAATCTCTGAAGAGTTTACATATAGAACCTAAAGGAGATGATTCCAATGAAAGGCAGAGGCCCATAGGGAAAAAATAAAAACAAAAAATCTAGGAGGTACGGTCCAAAAGGAACATAACGAAATACCCCGAAATCAATGAAAGTAGCAGGTGTATAAAATGAAATTACTGGAAATTCATTAAAAGCCCGGTCGAGAGAAAAAAGAATCGATCGGGCTTAAACTATGTCTGCTGAAAAATCTGTTTGACTGCCCTGCGGTCTGCGCGAGCCGTGAAAGCAGAAAAGACGCTGCAGCCTCGAAAGAAACGAGAGCATACAGCGTCCTTTTTATTTTATGAAATTGGATGAGATTCTGCCTATATAATACGATTCTACCATTAAGGGGTGTACTTTTTGGGACAAAATAGATACTATAATTTTGAAAGGGGGAAGTATTTATGGACCTTGTGAAAATCGGAAGCTATATTGCAGAAAAAAGAAAAAAACTTGGTATGACTCAAAAACAGCTTGCTGAGAAACTGGGTAAGAGTGATAAGTCAGTTTCCAAATGGGAACGTGGGATTTGTTTACCAGATGTGTCTGTGTATTTAGAATTATGTGAAATATTAGGCATCAGTCTAAATGAATTTTTGGCAGGTGAAGATATTGAGGTAACTAATGTAGAAAAAAAATCGGAAGATACACTGATACAGATATCAAAAGATAGTAGTCATAAACAGCGTTATTTAAAGAAGATTATTGCTGTACTTCTTATTGCTGTGGGAGTATTTGCTATTACTCTTGGAATCATGGTATGTAATAAATTGCGGCAACCACAAAATTATATAGAAGCAGTAGATACGGATAGTGTAGAAATGAAAACGGCTGAATTGTTGTCCGGAATTGATGGAACCATGATGTTTCGATACAATTCAAAAGATACATTTCAAGCATTATACGTTTACTTGTCAGAATATCATTCTGGAAAACGAGTTTCTCATAAACGAGTTTTGGAACTTTCCTATGAGGACGTGAAATCTGCAAAAAATGGATTGATTGTCATCACTCCGGATTTTGATAATTTTACTGCAAAACTTATTGCAGCAGATGAATATTTAAAATATATGACAGAAACGCCAATCTTGGAAGGTGTTGCAAACAGAGAATATTATGGAAGATCTGCGACCTCTATAGAGAACAAAAGCACGATAGAGTACGGAACAGAGCAAGGATTGGCAGCACTGATCTATGGCGAACAAGGAGTGAGTTCGTTGCCGATACAGGACATTACAGGAGAATACATAGATACAGATAATGAGTATATGTATTATTATTCGGCTGAGTTTGTAAAATAAGAATAGCAAAAGTGAGAAGAGGATATTACAAATCATTGTTTTGATAATTCGATGGTATCCTCTTTGTGGATTTCAGAATTTGTTTCTCAGCTTTCGGTATTCTCTCGGCGAATATCCTTTCAACTTGTGAAAAAGCCGACTGAAATAAAGCTGGTTATCATATCCGACAATCTTAGAAATCTCATTGATGGAATAAGTTGTTGTTTCAAGTAACATCTGAGCATTGTTGATGCGGATTCCCACAATGAATTGCATTGGTGTAGAACCGGTATATTTTTTGAAATTTCGGATAAACCAGCTGACACTCATGCCTCGTGAGGCAGCATAATCATCAATATTGATATTTTGATTGTAGTTTTCACTGAAAAAGGTAACAGCATTATCCATCTCATGATCAAGATATTCATTTTTTAATATGTGCTCTCTTGTCAGTTCCCGGTGGAAACTAATCAGAAGATGACGTAGCAAAAGGACAAGCATTTCCTCATAATTATCTTGACAGCGTTGGAGCTCGATAATGATACGTTTGAAAATTTGTTCATATTCATTAGATGTACCCACTTGAAAGACACGTTCTTTATCCGGAAACCCATATTGACGTAAGATATTTTTCACATTGCTTCCTGTGAAGTGAATCCAGTATACTTCTGTCTTATCTTCTCCGTAATATTCATATTTTTGGAGTTCTTTCGGTCTGTACAGTACAATGTTGCCGGCTGGAACAATCGTTTCATTATTTACATTATCAAAATGAAAATGCCCACAACCAGCAGTGATATATATAATCTGATAATCCAGACGACCCCTTGGACGGTAGGTCGGAAGTTTGGAATGTCCGGAAAGACGGTAAGTACCACAGCTACCGACAATCAGCGGACGACTTTTGTCTTTGAAATCCATATGTGAGTGGTTCAAATAACCGGTGTTCAAATACATAGGACAGCACCTCTTTTCGTACTTTTTATCATTGTATCATTTAGTGCATATTTTGTCTAATCCAATTCATAGACATATTTTGCGAATTAGGATAATCTATATATAGCATAACTAAGGAACGTAAACAAAAAGTAAAGTATAAGGTTTGCTTTAGGAAAACAAAGAACAAAAAAGTATATGTATTGGAGGAGAGCTATTTATGATCGTACCACGTTATTATGAAAATCTAAGCGTACTGCACGAAAACACAATGCCAGCCAGAGCCTATTATATTCCGGCATCCAAAAGAATGGATAACTTGGTGGAACACAGAGAAGAATCAGATCGTATGCAGTTATTGAATGGAACTTGGAAATTCCAGTATTTTAACAGCATCTATGACATTCAGGATTCTTTCTTTGAGAAGAATTATGATACAGAAAATTTTGATGAGATTCAGGTTCCAAGTGTATGGCAGATGGCAGGATATGATACACACCAGTATACAAACATCCGGTATCCGTTTCCGTTTGATCCACCATATGTGCCACAGGATATTCCGTGTGGAGCTTATGTACATAATTTTGAGTACAGCAGAGATGAGAAAGCATCAAAAGCTTTTTTGAACTTTGAAGGAGTAGACAGCTGCTTTTATGTATGGATCAATGGCTCTTACATAGGATACAGCCAGGTTTCACATATGACCAGTGAGTTTGATGTTACCGATGTACTTCAGGATGGAACGAATACGGTGACAGTGTTGGTAATGAAATGGTGTGATGGTTCCTATTTGGAAGATCAGGACAAATTCCGTATGAGTGGTATTTTCCGGGATGTGTACATTTTGAAACGCCCAAAACAGGCAATCAGTGATTATCATATTAAAACAAGAATTGAGGATATGCTTGCGAAAGTAGAAATTGAAATGAAATTCTACTCTCCGTTAAATGTAAAAATTTCGATTGAAGATAGAAACGGAGCAGTTGTAGCACTAGGAAGTATTGCTGAAGAAGGAACAGCTGTATTAGAAATCGCAAGTCCGGAACTTTGGAATACAGAAAATCCATATCTATATAAACTGATTCTTGAAACAGAGAATGAAGTAATTGTAGATCACATTGCATTAAGAAAGATAGAGATTAAAGACCAGGTTATTTATTTAAATGGACAGAAGATTAAATTCCGTGGTGTCAATCGACATGATTCTGATCCGGTTACTGGATTTACAATCAATCCGGAACAGATTACAACCGATCTTACGTTAATGAAGCAGCATAATTTTAATGCGATCCGTTCCAGCCACTATCCGAACGCACCATTTTTCTATGAAATGTGTGACAAGTATGGATTCATGGTAATAGATGAAGCAGATATTGAAGCTCATGGTCCATTTATGATCTACAGAAAAGAAGACACTGATTACAATCGGTTCAAACGATGGAATGAGAAGATTGCAGATGATCCGGTATGGGAAGAGGCAATCGTTGATCGCGTAAAACTCATGGTGGAACGTGACAAAAACCGTTTCTGTATTGTTATGTGGTCAATGGGAAATGAGAGTGCTTATGGCTGCAACTTTGAAAAAGCACTGGAATGGACAAAGAATTTTGATCCAGACCGTATCACACAATATGAGAGTGCAAGATACCGTAATTATGATGAAACATATGATTACAGCAATCTGGATGTGTACAGCCGGATGTACCCAGCGCTTTCCGAAATTCAGGAATATCTGGATAAAGATGGAAGCAAACCCTTCCTTTTGGTAGAGTACTGTCACAGCATGGGAAACGGACCTGGAGATTTTGAAGATTACTTCCAGATGATTCAGGATAATGATAAAATGTGCGGCGGCTTTGTCTGGGAATGGTGTGACCATGCGATTGCTCATGGAACTGCTGAGAATGGAAAGACTATATATGCTTATGGGGGCGACCATGGCGAAGAAATTCATGATGGCAACTTCTGTATGGATGGATTAGTATATCCGGACAGAACGGTACATACAGGACTTTTGGAATACAAGAATGTTTATCGCCCGGCAAGAGTTATTTCCTATGACAAAGAAAGCGGAGAACTGGTGCTTCATAACTACATGGATTTTGATGACTTGAAAGATTATGTGAAGATTAGTTATGAGCTGACACAGGATGGTCTTGTGATCAGCAAAGGCATACTTCCGGAGTTTTCTGTGGCACCACACGGGGAAGGAAAAACAAACCTGAAGATCAATGTTCCAGAGAATGGGAAATGTTATTTAAAACTTATTTACCATCTGAAAAAAGAATTGCCACTGTTGGATGAAGACCATATCCTTGGATTTGATGAGATCGAAGTAAGCCAGAAGGATGCCAAATGCCAGTTAGCAGAAAAATGGGTTGAAAAAACAGTGACGGATTCTGAATTACAGGTGAGTGAAGATGATACACAGATTCATATCAAGGGGCGTGAATTTGCTTATACCATAGACAAACGTACTGCACTCTTTACAGAGATGAAATTCGCAGGGCGGGAATACTTGAACCATCCGATGGAATTAAATATTTGGAGAGCTCCAACAGATAACGATATGTACATCAAGTCTGAATGGAAGAAAGCCCACTATGATAAGGCTTACACAAGAGCCTATACGACAGAGGTTGTGCAGGGAAAACATGGTGTGAAGATTACAAGCCATGCTTCCGTTGTGGCAGAGACAGTACAGAAGATTCTTGATGTGACGATTACATGGAAAATAGAAGCTGCTGGAAAGATTGATGCAGATATTGCAGTAACAAAAGACGATGAATTCCCGGATCTTCCGAGATTTGGTGTGAGGATGTTCCTGGATAAAAAACTTTCAGCTGTAAGATACTTTGGAATGGGACCACAGGAAAGTTATTGTGATAAACATCAGGCTGCGAGCCACGGTTTGTACCGGGCAGATGTAGGGGATTTACATGAGGACTATATCCGTCCACAGGAAAATGGAAGCCATTATGATTGTGAATATGTAGAGCTTAACAACAGCCGATATGGAATTGTGGCATCCGCAGAAAAGGCATTTTCATTCAATGCTTCTTATTATACACAGGAAGAACTTGAGAAGAAAACGCATAATTATGAATTAATAGAATCAGATAGTGTAGTATTCTGTGTTGACTACGCATTAAATGGCATTGGTTCTAATAGTTGTGGTCCAGTTGTATTGGAGCAGTACCGATTTGATGATGTATTATTCCGGTTTCAGTTTACACTGATACCGTATGTAAAGGGATAATAAAGTTTCATGTAACCCGTAAACAAGGAAAGAGAGTCTGATTGTAATGTAAAGTCCGGATATACAGAGCAATCAGACAAAATCAGAGAAAAAAACAGAATTAGATATCATACGGTTAGCCATATTGAGATTCTAAGTGCGATGAAGATGAGGAGCAAAGAAATTCGATGGAAGAAAAAAAGTATTTGAAATGGTATAACAAAATTGGATATGGATCAGGTGATATTGCAGGTAATGTAGTCTATGCCTTCCTGACATCTTTCATGATGGTCTATCTGACGGACTCAGTAGGACTTGCTGCAGGTGTCGTAGGTACCCTGATTGCCGTATCAAAACTATTTGATGGTTTTACGGATATATTTTTTGGATCAATGATTGACAAAACACACAGTAAAATGGGAAAAGCGAAGCCATGGATGCTATACGGATACATTGGTTGTGCCATTACGCTGGTCTGCTGCTTTGCAGTACCAGTCAGCTTTGGAACAACGGCTAAATACGCATGGTTCTTTATCTCTTATACACTGTTAAATGGTGTGTTTTATACAGCAAACAATATTGCTTATTCAGCACTTACGTCACTGATTACAAAGAACAGCAAAGAGCGTGTACAGATGGGATCTTACCGTTTTATTTTTGCATTTTCAACAAGTCTTCTGATTCAGGCGATTACAGTTGGATTTGTAGATAAATGTGGTGGAGATGCTGCGGCATGGAGAACGGTTGCTATTATCTATGCAATCATTGGTCTGGTCGTAAATACGATTTCAGCACTTTCTGTTAAGGAACTTCCGGAGGAAGAACTTAATGAAGGAGAAGTAAAGAATGATAATGAAAAGTATGGAATGGTACAGGCATTCAAGCTTCTTGTCAAAAACAAATATTACATGATGATTTGTGGAACATATATTTTACAGCAGTTATATGGTGCCATGATTGGAGCTGGCATTTATTACATGACATGGGTACTGAAAAATAAGAATTTGTTTGGACAATTTGCATGGGCAGTAAATATTCCACTGATCATTGCCCTGATTTTCACACCGACATTAGTTGGTAAGTGGAAAGGTATGTATAAACTGAACTTAAGAGGTTACGTCTTAGCAGTCATCGGTAGAGCACTTGTTGTTGTTGCCGGATATATGGGCAGTGTTCCGCTGATGATGGCATTTACAGCTCTTGCAGCCTTAGGTCAGGGACCATGGCAGGGAGATATGAATGCAGTTATCGCATCTTGCTCTGAATACACTTATCTTACGCAGGGAAAGAGAATTGACGGAACGATGTACTCTTGTACTTCTCTTGGTGTAAAAATCGGTGGAGGTATTGGAACCGCTGTTGTTGGATGGATGCTTGAGTTCAGTGGATATGTCGGAACAAATGCAACTCAGCCACAGTCTGCACTTGATATGATGCAGTTCATGTATCTTTGGCTTCCGTTAATCTTTGATGTATTGATTATGTTTGTACTTTCAAGAATGAATGTAGAAGATGCAAATAAAAAACTGAAAGCAGAAAAAGGAATTGCTGCAGATGAAGTAACAGATGCATTAGACATAAATTAGAATTGACAGGAGAAAGCGTTGTCTGGTCGTTGCTCGATGAGACAGTGCTTTTTTCTATATATAAAGTGATAGAACTGTATTTTGAAAATAAAAAAGGACCACTTCATTTTTGTGAAATGGCCTTAAGAAAATATTCAGTTTTCACAAAATAGTCCTTTTAGTATTTATACATGGTAAGGATGCTCAAAATATTCAGTGTAGAATACTAAAAGGTCATTCAGATATTTTTTTAGGTTGCTCATTTGCAATTCCTCCTTTCCTTATTTACAAGTTGATTATAAGATAGGTGTAAAAGGATTGCTTGCCAAATCGAAAGAAGATATAGACAAATGTTGCAAAGGGGAGTATTTCATGCAGTTAAAATATGTTGACACAAAAGAGGAGATTATAGCAATAAATAGGAAGTCAAAACATATTGAACCACATCTTCATAATGCACTGGAGATCGTTTGTGTAACAAGTGGATCATTAGAACTTGGTGTCGGACAGGAACTATACCATATGGAAAAAGGAGATATAGGCTTTGTATTTCCAGATGTTATTCATCACTATCAGGTACTGACACCCGGTGTAAATAAAGCGACTTATCTGATTGCATCGCCATTTACGATAGCCAAATTTGCAGATATCATGCAATCCATGGCTCCTGAATACCCAATCATCAAAGCGGAAAAGGTTGAACCGGAGGTATATAGGGTTATAAATGCAATTTTAGAGACAGAACAGTCGGATATTACTGTTGCACAGGCATATCTTCAAATTGTGTTGGCACGCTGCATAGGAAAATTAAATTTGGTAGAAAAGAGCAGTGTGGGGAGCAACGATCTTATTTACCAGACAGTTTCCTATATATCAGCAAATTTCAAGAAGAAGTTTTCGTTGGAAGAGATGGCAAAAGACCTGGGCGTGAGCAAATATGTTTTATCCAGACTCTTTTCCAAGACATTCCATAGAAACTTTAATCAATATCTTAACGATGCAAGGCTGAACTATGCATGCCATCGTTTGGAAAATACGAGTGATTCTATTACAAATATTTGTCTGGATAGTGGATTTGAAAGTCAGAGAACGTTTAACCGAGTATTTAAAGAAAGATATAAAATATCACCAAGTGATTATCGAAGTACTTGTGTGAAAGAGATGTTGTCATAAAAGGTTCTGTTGATCGAAATATTTACTTTGATTTTACAGTGCTATGTATTTGATTTCATGTGTGGATGATATAATATAAAAATATTTGTTTGCCATAGGCGGAAACCCACTACCTTTAGGTGGTGGGAGGAGCCTTGTAAATCTTTAGTCGCTAACCCTGATTCTCAATATATTTTTGTATAGTGGCTGAAGATACTTCTCCAATGCTACAAGCAAAATATCCGTCTGACCAAAATATCTTCTTCTTCCAATACTGTTTAGATAGAAGCGAACCATATTTGTGCCATAAATAATACGTTGTTTCTTGCTTTACAATTTTGACAATATCTGTTGTATCGTAACTTAATAAGAAATGTATATGATCTTTGTCGGTTTCTATAGCAATAATTTCGTAGCCATAAGCATTAGCAATATCGAAAATCTTTTGTTTAACATCATCAGCGATAGAATCTTTGAGTAATTGTTTACGATATTTGGTTACTAGAACTATATGTACTTTAAGGTTGTATTTCCGTCTGTTATGACGATTGTATCTATTATCCATAATTCACCTCAAAACATTGATTTTCACCAATTGTTATTATATAATATATTTAGTGAAATATCTACGAAAGGAGTACATCTATGGAACAGATAACTATTACAGCTAAAATTCAAATAGTCGCAACGGAAACGGATAAAGTTTTGCTTGATGAAACGATGTCTGTTTATCGTAATGCCTGCAATTATGTTTCAGACTATGTATTCCATACTCACGACTTAAAGCAGTTTTCACTTAATAAGGTTTTGTATTCTACTTTACGGGAAAAGTTTGGTCTTAAATCGCAAATGGCTCAGTCTGTTTTGAAGACCGTTATCGCCAGATATAAGACCATTCTGGAGAATCAAAACGAATGGATCAAACCCTCGTTCAAAAAGCCTCAGTATGATCTGGTCTGGAACAGAGATTATTCCTTAACACAAAACCGCTTTTCAATCAATACGCTGAATGGTCGTGTGAAGTTATCTTATTTTGCAGATGGAATGTCTAAGTATTTCGACCATACGATCTATAAGTTTGGTACAGCTAAGCTTGTAAATAAGCATGGTAAGTATTATCTTCACATACCAGTAACCTATGATGTCGAAGAAAGTAATATTTCTGACATCTGTAATGTTGTGGGCATAGATAGAGGTATTAACTTTGTTGTTGCCACTTATGACAGCAAACACAAGTCTGGATTTGTTAGCGGTAAGGCTATAAAGCAAAAACGTGCTAATTATTCCAAACTTCGTAAAGAACTCCAAATGCGACGGACAGCATCTTCAAGACGAAGGATAAAAGCTATTGGTGGGCGAGAAAACCGTTGGATGCGGGATATTAACCATCAGGTGTCAAAGGCACTCGTTAAAAATAACCCAAAGCACACTCTCTTTGTATTGGAAGATCTGTCAGGTATTCGTAATGCTGCAGAACGTGTTAAAACAAAAGAACGTTATGTTTCTGTATCATGGTCTTTCTATGACCTTGAACAAAAACTAATCTACAAAGCAAAACAGAATCAGTCTTCTGTTATTAAGGTAGACCCTCGCTATACAAGTCAGTGCTGCCCTTGTTGTGGGCACGTTGAAAAGTCTAACCGCAATAAGAAGATACACCTGTTTACTTGTAAAAACTGTGGTTACAAATCTAATGATGACCGCATTGGAGCTATGAATCTGTATCGTATGGGAATAGACTATCTTGCAGATAGCCAAGTACCTGATACAGTTGTAACAGAGTAAACTCTGCTACAAAGGGTGCTGTCAACCACCCTATGATGTAACGCCACTTTAGATAGCAATATCTATCGGGGATTAAAGGT
>ENA-OZVN01000230-OZVN01000230.1-human-gut-metagenome-genome-assembly--contig:-NODE-230-length-17663-cov-7.015618_pt1 | contig 17663 bp, 10 predicted proteins | sample MGYA00243446_ERZ654047 | MGnify/ENA primary metagenome ERZ654047 (study PRJEB26926, sample SAMN06164884) | human gut metagenome | biome: ENVO:00009003; feature: ENVO:2100002; material: ENVO:00002003...
AAATGAACGAAAGCCCGCTCCACGCCTCAAGGGCAGAAACGGGCGGACGTTCTTATTCTGATTTCACTTCGCGCATCAAGATGGACCTCATTCATATATTTCCCGGTCCGTTTGTAAAGGCAAGCCATTTTGCGCCGTAAAAATCAAAGTAGAAGCGCTGCCCCACCTCGTTTTCCACAAAGCGTCTTTTAATATAATACCAGCCGCGAAGCTCATCTCGCAGGGCGGCGTCCATGGAGATTGGCTCTACCCATACACAGTCGTACCCGATAAGCTCGTCCCTTCTCAACGGCATGGTTACTGCCGCGCCGGGTGTTGCAAAGGCCGGAGGCAGAACATACACTTCGGCTGCATCTGCCAGCGACAGACGCATCCCGCTTGCGAAGAGAAGCTCTCCTTCTATCGCATTCACCATTGCCCAGCCATATCGGCTTGAGAAGACGGGCGTATCATGAAAAGCCGGCAGAGCTTCCGGCGGAATCGGCTGAAGCATATCTGCCCGATGATATAAGAATCGCTGCAAGCTCATATACGGCCTATTGCGGTCTGACTGCACCTCACTTGCGGAAGTCATAAATACCGCTTGTGTCGTTCACCAAGCACGAACTATTCCTTTCGATTGGCTACAGCTTGCAGGCAGATTGACAAGAGGATTGCACAAGAAACCGCATAACTTGCAGCTGTCATTCCAACCGTTCCGAATAGGAATAACGGAACAATCGAAAGCAGTAGTGAGATGACGCTGCAAACAAACATGGCCTTTCTGAGGCTGGCAGCGTTGTCAAATTTGAACAAGGCAATTGCACCAAGCAGGATAATCAAAATTGTGAGGATTCCTGTCAACAGCGGCGTGAAATTCGCATACCCTACGGGGAGCAGACTGAAATATGAATACACTTCAATAGTTTGTTTGGTTGGACTTGTCGCGAACACCATGACAGTACCGATCGGTAGTATCTCTAAAATTAACGCTATACCCTGTAACGCAAGAGCGGACAGATGATAGGCTCTATTCGTTGCTTTCATTGAATCCCTCTTCTTTCGTGTGTAGATGTAAAGAATTGCTGTTGCAACAATGATAAGACCCAGTGTCCAGATATAACTTTGACTTACCAAAAATAGCGGTGAAATTATGAAAGCGATGCCAATAATGAAAATGATTACACTTATTACACTTGCAAGCATACGCTTTGAATAATTCAGCGACTCCAAAATAATATTGTCAGCTTGTTCTTTCATATCAACCTCCTCTATCCTTTTTCCAGACAGCAATTCAGTGATGGAAACGCCTAAAACATCTCCAAGCGGTTTTAACAATGAAGTGTCAGGAAGTCCTTTTCCTGTTTCCCATCGTGAAATTGCTTTATCTGTTACCATAAGCTTTTCGGCCAATTCTTTTTGTGTAAAACCCTTTTGTTTTCTGAGTTCGGCAATAAAGCGACCTGTTATATTTTTGTCCATATTCTTGCCCCCTGTTAGCTATATTTTATCAAAAAGCACTTAGAATCGAAACCTATGAATCGTAGAGTTGGCACTTTTTCAGTTTTCAAAGGGGATATTCTTATAAACATTATACCTTAAAGAAGCAAATCTTTCTATCGCCGTCTCTTACAGCCAAATAACTGTTGCCTATCACATCGGCACATAAACAATAAGTCTTGAAAAAGATCTGCTGCTTTTTTGCGTCTATATTTGATAAAAACATCACTCCGCTGCTGAAATGCAACGAGGCACAATTCGTTCACTGTGCATGAGGTCACGCAAAAACTGAATAATGAATAAGCTGTGAGCGAAAAAGCAGGAGGGAGCTGCGTCCGCACATGCGGATGCAGTTTCCTCCTGCGCCGCAGTGCCGAAACGCTGCGTAGTCCCATTACGGAGTCCGGAGCAGCGGAGCACTTCGCAGGCTGCTCTGGACCATACTGACAACAGCTTGTGTTTGATTTGCAACGCAAATCTCGACTTTCCATCCAATAATCTGTACTCTTAAATCGTATTATCTTACCCTCACTCTTTTTTTGCCAGATAGAATATGCTATAATGCCTTTGCGACACAACTAAATATCCACCTGTTTCGCATCCTCACAGGCGGCGGAGTTGTGCGCCTTTCGGCGTGTTTCTTCGCTCGCATACGATTTTATTGAAGGGAGAAAGATTACCGTGCATGATTTTATTGGAACCATTTTTTATTTTCTTCGAAATGCAATTCCCCTCGCTTTGATCGGCTTGGCGGCAGGTGCAGTAATTCTTGTTATGCTGAACCTGAAGTGCCGTCGAGAAGGAAAATGTTTTCCGAAAGGGCAAGCTGTCGCCTTTCTCCTTCTGTTGTGCTACTTGGGTGGGCTTGCTGCCATCACTTTAATGAACCGTATGGATGGTATGCGAACGGGCGTCCAGCTCCTTCCCTTTTTGGCGTTTTGGGAGGCGTGGAATAACTTTACCCTGCAAATTTGGCTAAACCCTTTGCTGAACATCGCCATGTTCCTTCCACTGGGCGTACTGCTTCCTCTTGCGGTAAAGCATTTCCGACGGTGGTTTTGGATGCTGACCGCCGGGGTCGGCACATCTCTTGTGATCGAGCTGCTTCAGTATGTCCTTGGTCGTGGACAGGCCGATGTGGACGATCTGATATGCAATGTTTTGGGGGCCATGCTGGGGTACTGCTTTTGTATGCTGTTCGTCAGCTTGGTGAGGAAACAATGGAAAACCGCCAGAGTCTATGTTATTTTTCCCGTTCTGTCCATCGCTGCTCTGGCCGGTGTGTTCCTCACCTATCATTTCCGGCCCTATGGCAACCTTGCGGACGGTCCGATCTACAACGCGAAGACCAAGGAAATCGAATGGGTGCAGGAATGTTCTTTGTCCAATGCGCCCGGACCGTCCGGAGTGTACCGGACGGAGCCGTTCACAAGGAAGGACTGCGATGCCTTTGCGTCAGAATTTGTTGGGCGACAGGGAGCGGAAATTCGATTCGGTACTCCCGATGTAGATTACTATGACAGCAGAGCTTTCTACTCTGACCACCGCACCTATGCCTTGTGGGTGTGTTACAATGATCACTCCTACGAGTACACGGATTATCGCGTGGACAGTAAACAACGATACAGCGAAAAGGGTGGAGCGATCACAGAGGATGACCTTCGTGCCGCTCTGGACAAGCTGGGCGTCGAGATCCCCGATGCGGCCAGTTTTGTCACCGCGGACGAGAGCGCGGGAAGGTACGCTTTTCGGGCAGAATGTGTAGTAGAGGACGATGTGCTTACCAATGGTGAATTGGTCTGCTGGATGGCAGAGGGCGGTATCCTCTACAAGGTAGACAACCATCTTTCTGTCAGCACCCTTCATGGAAATGCTGCAGTTATCTCTTCCCAAGAGGCGTATGAGCGCCTTTGTGCTGGGCAGTTCTCTTGGCGTGATGTGCCCATGTTCAACTATTTGTCCCCACGGCAAGTGCGAGTCACTGACTGTAAGCTCAAATATATGACCGACAGCAAGGGCTTCCACCAGCCCGTTTACTTGTTCACCCTCTCAGATGAAAATGATGCCGCACTGCGGGGCGGTACCGGTTGGACCACTTTCGTTCCAGCTTTAGCCGGATAGCAGATTCGGCGAGAGTCGTGGATCAAGTCTGCATATCCAATAAAATGTTGTCGCACAGATAAACTTGGGATCAAAGAAAAAAGCAAGTCGAGGGAAATTCCCTCGACTTACTTTTTCGTGCCCTGTACCGTCCGGTTTGCCCCATAGGTCACATTGTGTACCTATGAACATGAACCGTTAGAATCACCTGCCTTTCCAAAGTTGTAAAGAGAGCCTTTTGGGAAATGGAGCTGCGGGAGCAAAGACTACTGGAGGGACGGAACGCCATCTGCATGGCCTTCGGGCGGGTCAGCCCCATGTCGAAGCAGAAATCCTTTGAGGAACTGGCGGTCATGTTCGAGGGCAGTGGGGCAAACGGCGCGGAGCGCGCCTACCGCCGCGCTTTGGACAAGCTACGCCTGAAGCTCCTGGAGAGCGGCATGGTGCATACCGTGACCTTGAAACAGGTGAAAAGCACGAAGAAGAACAAAAAATAGCCGCCGCTGTCTACCTGTATCAGGCAGACAACGACGGCGGATGGGGTGAGCTGCGGTTTGATCTTGAGAATGGCACAGCGGAGATCGTAAAACTTGCAGATTGGGATACGACAAAGTCCAACATCTTTGCAAAGACGGCGACTCGGCACATACAGAGCTTACCGGAGGCAAAGCCGCCAAGTGAGGTTGTTGTGATGTTTGATCAAGCAATGTGATCCTAAAAATTTATAATTATTATTCAAGCAATCGCTTGATTTATTTTGCGAAGTCTGATATCTTATTATAAGAAACACTGGATAATGCACAGAAATGGGGGGATTGTGTTTTGCGGGAAGAAAAGAAAGCCGAAAAGAGACAGGAGCTTGTAGGCGTCTGCCTTGACTGCTTTGTCGAAAAGGGGCTGACCGTTGCCACGACAAAGGACCTCTGTAAGGCGGCAAAGCTGCAAAACGGCGGCATCTACTATTACTTCTCCACCAAAGAGGAAATCGTTCTTGCCTGCGCCGAGGAAGCGATCAGTCGAATTGAAAAAGCCGCGTTTGCCATCGTGCTTGAAGATATTAGTGACATCAAAAGCATGATGGATCATCTCGGTGAGCTGGCGGATAAAATGTCGCCTACCATGCGCTTTCTGGTCAGCGTATGTGTGTCGCGCGAATACGGAGAAAAGGTAAAGCCTTCCCTTGTGCGGATTGCGGCAAGATACCCTTATTACACGGGCAGGATTGCGGAGATCCTCGGCTGCACCGACGAAGAGGTTGCGCCGTTCGTTCATCTGTCGATCCTCGCCATCAACAATTATATGATCTTTGCCGAGCGAGCGCTGTTTGACCCACAAATCGAAGCGGTCAAAAAAGAGCTTTCAAGGCTTGCGGAAAGAAAGGGGCGGAATAATCGATAGTTTACCATAAAGAGAAAATCACAAACGACTTCATAGTTAATCCATACGCACAAACCCTTCCGAGGAGATGACCAAAAACAGAAGAGAATCATAGGAGGATAACATGAAAAAGATATTTGCAATTCTACTATCGCTGCTTACGCTGCTTTCCTGCGGACTTCTTTCCGCCTGCTCTGCCGAAAAAACGCAGCCGGATACACCGGATACTGAAACCGTGTGGGAAACGGTCAGCGAGGCATACATCTATGCGTTCCCGCTGGTGCTGACCGACGCAACCAAAACATTATCGACCAATACGGACGGGACCATGACTGGCCGTGCGCCCATCAATCAGTTCAACCATGCAAAAAAGCTGGCGGACGCCTCTTTCCGCACCGTCGTGACGCCGAACGTCGATACCGTCTATTCGCAGGCATGGCTTGACATCAGTGAAGAGCCTATGATCTTCGTTCTGCCGGAAACGGAACGCTTCTGCAATGTGCAGCTTTTGGATGCGTGGACGAACACCGCCGCCGTGCTGGACAAGGCGGGTGCTTATGCCATCGCGCTTCCCGGCTGGGAGGGCGAGCTGCCCGATGGTGTGACGCGCGTGGACGTGCCCACCGCAACGATGTGGTCGATCACCCGCACGGTGCTGTCCGGGAACGAGGATCTGCCCAATGTCTATGCCATTCAGGAGCAGATGCAGCTCCTGCCTCTTTCGGCTTATGTACAGGGAGGCGAGTATACCGCACCGCAGGGAGCTTATAAAGAGGAAAATGACTTTGTTCCCGTGAACAAGGTGCTTTCCATGACGCCAGCAGAGTTTTTCAATACGGCGAACGCTCTGATGCAGGTCAACCCGCCCGCCGATGCGGATGAGGAACTGCTGAAGAAACTCTCCGCCATCAACGTGGGCGCGGGTAAGACCTTCGACGCCGCCCTCCTGGGCGAAGGAGCTGCCGAGCGCTGGACGCAGATGCTTCAGGGGCTTCGCGCCACGCTTGCCGCCGACGGCGCGAAGTATGCGCAAAAACTCGGTCAGTGGATCTATTACGGCAAGCCCATCGGCAACTTCGGCACGGAGTATACCTACCGCGCGATGGTAGCGCTGGTGGGGCTTGGCGCCAACACCGTGGACGTGGCAATCTATCCCAAGACAGCGGTGGATGAGACCGGCGCAGCGCTGACCGGAGAAAAGAAGTATACACTCCACTTTGAAACCCTTCCTCCCACGCTGGAGGGCGGCTTCTGGTCCGTGACCGCCTACGGAGAGGATGATTTCCTCATTGACAATTCCATCGACCGCTACTGCATCAACGACCGCTCCGACTTCAAGCTGAATGCGGACGGCACATTGGATATTATCCTGTCCAAGGATGCACCGGAAGACACCTCTAACTGGCTGCCTGTTTCCGACGGGGAATTTCATCTGTTCATGCGGATCTATGTGCCGGATATGACAGCACTGGATAGCTGGCAGCCACCTGTTATCCGCGAACAATAAGGAGATGGAAAAAGAATGGCTATGAAACGTATTGCAGCAATGCTTCTTACATCGGTACTATATCTGCGGATGCTGGAGGCCACCAAGGTCAGCTCGACCGGGCACCTCTATTTCATCCCTCGACAGCACATGGACAAAGTGGATACGTTTGAAACGTTCATTGAGCAGCTCAGCGCGATGAATCAGAACGACAATTCCCTGAGCGTCAACAGCTTTTACATCATTGACGATGCCAAGCAGCGCGACAAAATGACAGAGGAATTTTATTCTGCCGTCAAGAAAGAGATCGCGCTGTATCAGGAAAAGGCCGACTATCTCATCCAGAGCGGCAGCCGCAGCCCCAGCGTTATGGAGCGGTGGGTGGGCAAAATTGTCACGCTGGAGCAGAAAAAGCAGCACTACGAAGAAATTCTCCGCCGGGAGCTTGACGGTCTCGACGACGAATTTGAAACGCTGCGCCTTCTGTCGCAGGAGCTGTCCGTGCGGGCAAACGGCCTGCGATTTCGGAAAGCGGCTTGACATGGATTTCTGATGGATAAACGGCAGCCCCGACTCGGAATACCGAGCCGGGGCTTTTTAATTGACTACACGATACCGGCTACGTCTCTGTTGCCGTGTTGTAAAAAGCGCAAGACGCTGGCAATATACAACTCGATCCCGATCGGAATACATCGCTCATCGATGTCAAAGAAACAGCTGTGTCCGATGCGTCGCTTTTCTTCTGGATGCGCACAACCCAGATGGAAGAAGCAACTTGGACGTTCTGCGGCAAAATACGCAAAATCCTCCACCCCCAACGATGGCACGTCCCGCAGGATCACCTTGTCTGAGCCAAACTGTGCGCACGCTACATTACGAACCAAATCAACCATATGGTCATTGTTGATCAGCGGAGAGTAGCTCGGCTCGACAATCAGCTCTGCTCGTCCACCCATCATGTTTGCAGTCTGCTCACAAATTTCGCGGACGCGTTTTCTGGCAAACAGACGTGTTTCCGGCGTAAGTGTTCGAATAATGCCGGACAATTCAACGTAATCAGCAATTTGATTTCGCACAGTTCCGCCGTGAATGGATCCGAAGGAACATACAGCGGAATCGGTGGGACTGATGCTTCGGCTAATCAGCGACTGTACTGCCGTCAGAATCTGTGCCGCGATCAGGATTGCGTCCACGCCCTCGTTCGGATGTGCACCGTGACAGGACGTTCCATAGACCTTAAGCGTCAGCATATCAGAAGCTGCATACATTTTTCCGTATTTCAGCCCGATCTGTCCGGCAGGCAGATCGCCCGCAACGTGCAGTCCAAGCACGGAGTCTACATGTGGGCTTTCAAGGCAGCCCTGTGCGATCATGCGCGCTGCGCCGCCAATGGTCTCCTCTGCCGGCTGGAATAAAAGCTTGGCGGAGCCATGCAGGGATTCGCGCATGGACTGGAGCAGCTTTGCCGTTCCCAAAAGGATCGCCGTATGCGCGTCGTGACCGCAGGCATGCATCACACCCGCTGTCTTCGAGCAATATGGCGCGTCCGGATGATCTTCCTGTATCGGAAGCGCATCCATGTCCGCCCGCAGCGCAATTACCGGACCGGGGAAAGCTCCTTTAATCAGCCCTACGACGCCACTTTCTGCCACATTCCTCTCGTATGGAATGCCCGCCGCAGCTAAATGCTCACATACCAATTCCATCGTCGGAAACTCCTGCTCGGATAGATCCGGATGGGCGTGCAGGTGTCGCCGCAACGCAATGGCCTCTTCCCCGATGTGTTGCTGTGTAATGGCTTCCCGAATATAATTCATAGTTTTCTCCCGTTAAAAACCTGTCAGCACGGCGATTTCGACCAACACCATCTGTGCGGCAAACAGGATCAGGAAAAGCTTTCCGAACCATTTCAGCCAGCGGTCATAGCGTACATCACCCAGCCCGCAAATGATCACAATACCGCAGGTTGGCCATAACAGGTTGCTCAAACCATCGCCGAATTGGAACGTCAGGCAGGCCACCTGACGACTGACGCCCAGCACGTCGGCCAATGGCGCCATGATAGGCATGGTAGCGGCGGCCTGACCGGATCCAGACGGGATCAGGAAGTTGATCAACGTGTGCGCCACCAGCATGAGCTGTGCTGAAATTGCAGAGGGCGCTTTTTCCAGAAGATTTCCAAGTGCATAGATGATGGTGTCCATGATCTGCGCGTGATTCATAATGACAATGATGCCCTTGGCAAGGCCGGTCAGAATGCAGCCCCACACAACGCTCCTGATACCGGCAAGCATCTCCTGACAATAGTCGTTTGGCGACCACTTATCGATCAGCGCGGCCACGGCAGACATGATAATGAACAATCCGCAGAGTTCTTTATAGCCCCACTTCCAGCGGATCATTCCCAGCATCAGGATGACCAATGTGGCAAGCACATCCAGAAGAATCAGCGTATGTCGCCATGTAAATGTGTACGAGTCTAATTGACTGCGTTCAAACGAGTGCGTACACGAATCTCCATAAACCACCGAAAGCTCCGGCTTCCGGCGCACCTTGCGTGCATACAGCATCAGATATGCCACTGCTGCTCCCATCAGCACGACAAAGCAGACTGCGCGGTAACCGATGCCAGAATATAGCTGCACACCGGCAATGGACTGCGCAACGGCTACGGTATACGGGTTCAGCGTTGCAGCCATAAACCCAACATATTCTCCGAGCGCGATCGTGGCAAATCCCGTCATCGCGTCATATCCAAGAGCCATCATTAGTCCGACGATCAACGGGTAGAACCCGTAAAACTCGCTGAGCATTCCAAAAAGAGAACCTCCCAGGCCAAAGACGAGCATCAGAACAGGGATCAGGATCAGCGAGCGGCTACCGTTTTTTTGCACCACGCGACCGATAAATGCGTGGAAAGCGCCGGTTTTGACAATGACACCGAATGTCGCGGCGCAGGTCATGATCACAAAAATAATGTCCGCCGCGCTGACGCAGCCCTCATACAAAGAAGCAAACAGGCCGAGAAGTCCAGTGGCGGATACTTCAGATTTGCTGATCTCATGGTAACTTCCAGCAATTGCGACCTTTCTTGCAGTGCCGTCTATATCTATTGTTTCATAGTCAAACGAACCGGAGGGAACGATCCACGTTAGAATCGCGATCACGACCAATATGAAAAAAACGACCAGCCATGTATCCGGCAGTTTTCGCTTGCTCGTTGTGCTTTTGTGCATGAAGGATCTCCTTTCTTTCTGTTGCCGTGCGGCAAATGTCTGGCTTTCATGTTCTCAATTATATGACATGGAGTGCACGCCGACAATGCAATATCCTGCTTAAAATATTGCAAATCATGCTGAATGTGCGCATAATTGCTTCTTTTTGGGAACAGGAAATCGTGAGAAAGGCGTTTCGTATGTCCAATTTCCCAATCAGGCAAGGAGCATACTGAAAAAGAAGGCGCATCCGGTCGAACCGGATGCGCCAAAGCAGGGGGAAGCTTACGTTTTTACGGAAGTGAGACAGTTTTGCGGGCTGTTTTGTCATACATGCGGCTGAGGATCGCCGCGACCTCGCTCCGCTTGATGTCGTTCGTCGGATAGAAGGTGCCGTTTTTGTCAGAACCGGTCAGAATGCCCGCGCGGTAGAACGTATAGATCTCCAATGCGTAAGTATCTGTTGTTATGACGTCCGGGATCTTGTTATCCGCGACGGTATTGATCTGCCGGTAGTCGCTCATCGCGCCATAGAAAATGTGGACAAATTCATTGCGCTTGGCGGGGGCATTCATCTGCGCAGGCGTATAATCCAGATACATCTTTTCAATGATCCCGTTCTCTACCGCGTAGCTGACATAACTGCTGTACCAGTACGGAGTGCCATTGCGCAGTGTGACCTTTCCGTTGTTGTTCAGCATCTGGTGCAGAGCGGCGGACAGCTTGATAGCCTGTGCAACGGTGAGCGTGTCATCCGGCTTATAGAGCGTTCTCGTTACACCGTCAATCAGATCCTTTTCCCATGCAGTGCGGACACTGTCATAATACCAGCTGCTTCTGGAGACATCGGTGAACGGGAAAGGATCTCTTTCCGGAACGCCGGGCTTGGTCGGCACAGACGGTGTGCCAGGACTGACTGGCGGCGTATAGCGACCGGAAACACGGACGGTTTTGCCGCCAACCCAGTCAACTCCGTTCAGACTGTACTGCACCGTATAGCTGACGGAGCTGCTGCTGTAATTAGCAGGCAGAGTCAGGGTTTCCGTTTGCTTCGCTGCATCGCCACTCGTCTGCGCAGTGATCGTGCCAGCCTTGATCTGAATGCCATTTTGCAGGTTCGTGCCGGTGAGCGTGACCATGATCATGCCGCCGTTGGAGGGAAGCTCCGTGGGCGCTACGCTATAGTCCGTCACCGACGGCTCAGTGGGCTGTGTGCCGCCGCCCGTGCCGGGAACTGTTGCGGTCAGCTCTCCCGCGAGCGTCGTTCCGTCCAGACTGTAACGGAAGTAGTAGGTCACAGCGTCCGTTCCTGTATTTTCCAGGATCTTGACTTCCGCACTGCGGGAGGCATCCGAGCCTTCCGCATCAACGGGAGTCAGCATAGCCTGGTCTGTGCCCCAATAGAACTTCGTGCCATCCGGCAGGTTCGTTCCGGTAAGGGTCAGCATTGCCTTGCCGCCCGCAGAGGTCAGCGGCGAGGGATCTGTCGTGAGCCGGAAGTCGGTCACTGTTGGGGTTGGCCCCGCGCCGCCCTTCCGGATCGTCACATTGACCTGCCCGTTGTGCGTGATGGTCAGTGTGTAGATGCCGTTTTCATACGTTTCCGTGTAGAAGTTGTCATCGGCGAGTTTTGTACTGCCGCCATTTCTGGTGACAACTGCGGTCGGCCGTTCTCCGGTGTGCAGCGTGATCACCGTGCTTCGGAGATCGCGGTCCTTATCAAGCTTGGGATTGGAAATATGGTATTTCATATAGTCCTGTACATAGTCCTTATGATCGCCGTTCCAGTCGTTCCCGAAGCTTGTCCAGTCCGGATTCTCGCTTTCGCCGGGAACCCAAAGCTCGTCCTTGTCCGTGCGGAAGTTGTTGAGATCGATCTTAATGCTGTCAGCCGTCTCATGCGCAATCAAATAGGTATGTGGCGTCAGAGTAAAGCCCATACTGGTTGCGAATGTCGCGTCTGTGGGAGTGAGCGTAGCAGACTGATTCTTGTTTTCATTAAAGAGACTATTCATAATGAGAAGCCGTCTGCCGGTCTGTCCTGCTCCGCCGCCCAGGAGTGTCTCCACAAAGGCGTCGCCTGTGGAAAGCTCCGGATACTGCACATTCAGGATATTTATCTTATCTGCCAGATCTGCGCTTTTCAGCACCCTGCCGAACGCGGAAGCCTCTGCAGCAGACAGCTTACTGGACAGAACGGGCAGTGTGCGGTACCGGCCGCTCGTTTGCAGGAGGTTGTTGTCCTGCGCTGTACCGTACAATCCTTCAGCAAAGTTCGTCGGGAGATAGCTGTCCGTATGATAGACGGCTTTGATTTCATCCTTGACCTGCTCGCGCGTTGCAGCGGGATTTGCGATCATATAGCGCATTGTTGGGATGATCGACTCCTTGAGAACCCAGGATGCCTCATCATAGACACCGGTGCAGTAGAAGGGATGCTCGGCGTTGAATACCGTGCCGCCATTGACGTAGGATTGGAGCATATTCATGGCAAACAGCGTTTCAGGGAAGGTATAAACGCGGCGCACGTCTTCATAGGTGGTATTCATGACCGGCTCGAAGAGCTTGTGGTAGCGGATTTCGTACCACGCCCACGCATCGGTCAGCGCGCCCCAGTTGTCTGCAAGGCCACTCAGCCATGTGCCAAGCGCGAAGCTGCGCACCGTATTGTAGCCGCTACTGGAGGTGCTCTTAGAGTTGATGACAAGATACTTATGATGCTTCTGCGCAGTCTTAAACAGTGTATCATTCTCAAACCATTTTTCCATCCGGTGGTTTGCATCGTCAATGTCGGTCAGAACCAGATAGATGCCCTTGGAGGAGAAGAGTTCAAGGTATTCTGCTGTCAGCTGTGCGACGGCACCCGTATCTCCATTATGATGGTTTTCGGCAAAGACAACGCCCTTGATGCAGGAATTGTTATCGATCAAATCGTTCAGCCAGTCCATATCGATCAGATTGCGGAACGTGTTGATCGGAACACCGCCGGTCATCAGCGTCAGGTAAAGGTTGATCCCCTTTTCCTGTGCGATCGCAACATGGTACTCATAGAACTTCTGGAGATTTTCCTTATTGCCAGTGCCTCCCCATGCGTGGCCGAGATAGTCGTCGGCATGAAGCTGGATTGCCGTGTAAGGCTTGAGATCCTCTGGGATCAAGCTCCATACGCCTTCCATTGTGTTGTGGCCCTGCATCGGAACGCCGGGAATTCCGGAATTATCCCACCATGCCGGATGCTTTGTATTTGCATACAGCGACACAAGCAGCAGCGGATGCTCCGCATCGACCAGCATACGTGGCGTGGTTGCCGGCTCTGTAGAGGTAACGACAATTTCCACCGTAGCAGACTTGTCGTTCAGCTCAGGAAGCGTAACGTGCAGTCTGGTGCGTCCCGCCATTTTACCGGTGACGGTTTTCTGCGTCTTGCCGTCGCCGGAAAGACCGGCAATTGTGTCGTTTTCCAGTGTAAATCTAAAATCATCGCGGAAAACTACAACACGTTCAGCGTTCATTGCCATTGCAAGAACAGGCTTCGATTCCCCGTCTCCAAGGCGAATGGGACCGCTGGGCTCCAGCGCGACAGAGGAGACGGTTTCATCCAGATCCGTACCGGTGTAATACGCAAAGGCATCGACCTGGACCGGGGCATTGCTCTCCGCCTCCAGGCGAACCGTGTGCTGTTTGTTTTCCAGTCCGTGCAGCTCCAGAATCGTGAACTGATACGGATTTGTGCTGCTGTTTGCATTTCCGATCGCGACCAACACGTCGTCAACATAGATCCATGCGCGACCATAATTGCTGTCCATCTGACCAATCCAACGGAAGCCGGTACCGGTAAAGGTCAGACTTGCAGTAGCGCCGGGAGCGTCATTGGCCTCCTTCGCGCTGCCTTCGTAATGATTTGTGCTGTTTTCATCGACCCAGTTTCCGGTGTACTGGATCTGGCCGCTGTGGCTGTCCACATATACCCAGTTTCCAGCTGTACCGCCAGTTACGGTAAGCATTGTCGTTTTGAAGCTGCCCGCAGCGGTGGCCGTAATGGCGACGGTTCCTCTGGCTACGCCAGTCACGGTGTTGCCGTCAATGGTGACTTTTCCGTCCGGAGAAGGCGCATAGCTGACAGCCGTGACGGCGGCGTTGAAGTTCAGCCGTGTCTTTAGCGTCGAAGTTCCACCCACCGTAATGCTTGCCGGATTGGCTTCAACAGACCAGACCCGCGTAGGCACGGTTTCAATCGCCGTTTGATTGACCTCGAATTTCTGAAGATCAATGACATTTTTATCGGCGTTATTCCAGCCTTCCTTCGGCTCAACGCTGATCAGATAGACATCAGGCGTCAAGCCTGTCTTTTCATAGACCTTTGCCGCCGGAGCCGCTGCACCATTCAGATCCACATCACTCGTCTCGACCAAAATGGGCTCGCCGCTCGGATTATGCCGGTAGAGTCTGACAATCGCAGTGCCAAAGTTCGTATCCTTCTGGGCGAAATAGCGGACACCCGTTCCATAGAACACCAGAGATGCCTGTGCGCCCTTGGTATAGGAAGACGGATCCTCCTGATCGAGCTTGTCGACGACCCAGCCTTCCTCAAACTGGATATGCGGAGAAAGCTGGTTGCCATTGACGCACGAAGGAACGGAGACCCAGTTCTCGGCAGGAGCCTGCGCCGGTACAAGATTCGTCAGCGTGAACTCCTGATAGCCGTTGCCGTCAAGTGTAATGGTGTATGTACCGGCAGCAGCGTCGAACGCCGTCTGAATCTGTTTGGACTGTCCTGCAAGGCTGCTTGTCAGCGCCAGCGTTGGTTCCGCGCCAAGACCGGAGATTGTAATCGTGGCTTTGCGCCATGTGCTTTCGCCGTGCGCGGTGTTCTGTGCGTAGCTGTCCTTGAGGTAGTTATACATCAGGCGGTTGTTGTCAGAATCCCATGTGGGGGTCGTTCCTTGCACATAGCCTTCCCAGATCGGGTTTTTGTCGACCCAGTAGTTATTGAAGCGGAACTGGAGTGTGCCCGCCTGCGCCTCGTCCACAAGAAGCATGGAGTAGGGCTCAAATTCGATATTCGCGCCGAAGCTATTCTGCGTAAGCTGGAACGATACATTCTGCTTACTGTGCAGCGCACTGCTTTCACGGGTATCGAAGAACCAGTTGCTGTTATAGGTCAGCCAGCTCTTTGTCAGCTCGTCATAGTGCGCATAGCCAGTGCCGTTATAGCGCTGCGGATAGCGGGCGTTGAAATAGTTCTGAATGCCAGCCGCCCCACCGAGTGCCTGAACATCTGCCATGCGCAGAATATCCTTGCCGGTCGGATCCTGCGCCATCTTGGGCAGAGACGGGATCGTACCGTAGCGGCCGGTCGAGTAGGTCATCATGGTCGTTCCGTTGTTTTTACCCTTGTTGGGGCCGGACGAACCGCTGTCGCCATAAAGCGGGTCAAGCAGGCGGTTGGCAGCATTTGAGCCAAGCTTATTGAGCGTGCCGTCGCTCGATGCGTAGAACACCTTCGTATTCTGCATCACCTGTTCACGGGTCGGGATGGCATAGTCGCGCATGTACTCCATGGCCTTGGCGATGCTGTACTTGTAGTTCGGCGTAAAGTAAGTCTTTGCTCCCTCATTGTCGCCGACGGCTTCGGCATGATCGGGATGCTCAAAGGTAAATACTGTTGCGCCTGTGCGCGCCTGCTGCACCATACGCATGGCAAACAGCAATTCCGGCATACTGACCGGGCCGCGGCATTCCTCCGGGCCGCCCTGAACGCTGAAGGTATTCGCGCCCCACTGCGGGCCGTATCCCTCAATGAACCACATCCAGGAGTCGATCAGGCTGCCCCAGTTGCCGCACAGGCCGTCCAGCCACGCGCCGAGGGCAACGCTTTCATGCGAGTTGTAGGAAACGTTGCTCCAAGCACTGGTCGTTTTGGCAAGCAGGATGTAGTTTTGGGAATACTTTTTCAGCGTCTGATAAAGCGTTTCGTTGTTCAGGAAGTATTCCAGTGTGCCGCCATGGTCGCTACCGCCGGAGTCCTTCGGGGCGTCGTTCATGTCGCAGTTGATGACATAGCCGCCCCATTTCGCGGCCTGCTTGACAAGCGCATCCATATAGGTGATGCGGCGGTCTCTCTCGCTGATACCGGCATTGTGGTTTTCCGAGAAGACAACTCCCATCATATTCTCATTCTGCTCATAGATGCCGTCCAGCCAGTCCAGATCCAGGAACGTTCCTGTGTGGGAGTTGGAGACCATCAGGAAGAACGGAATGTTGTCATTCTTCGTCTCGGCAATGCGGTCAAGATACCACTTCTTGTTCGCCGCACTGCCCTCGACCGTTCCGCTGGCATGGATCAGGATCGCATGATGGATGGTCTTATTGCCTGCTTGGACGGTCGGGCCCTTCCAGCCTGTTTCGTCCGTTCCGGTCAGTGCGGTCCAGAAACCCTGAATGCTCTTGCCGCCCTGCAGAGGACCTGCAAGACCATTCGCAGGATACCCTTTCCCATCATATTTGTAAAGGCCGTGCAGGAACAGAGGATTGTCCTTATCGACCGTCATACGCAGCGCACCCGCCTCCAGCGAACGGATCGTAAGCGCAACAGTCTTCTCTGACTGACCGGCTTTTACCGTGATCGTGACATCACCGGCAGTCAGTGCAGTCACAAGGCCGGTGGCGGTCACAGTTGCCTTACCTGTGTCGCTGCTGGTGTAGGTAACGGTCTTGTCTGTCGCGTTGAAGGGCACAAGCGCCGAGATTTGCAGGGTATCGTCTACCCAGAGCGTTTTTTCGGTGGGGGAAACACCGTAGAGATGGTTACTGATGGTTGCAGACGTGTCATAACGAACCTCGAATTTGTTCAGGTCGATGACGCCGCTGTCAAGACCACCGCCGTGCTTGCGCTTAATGGTGATTCTGTGATAGCCTGCCTCAAGCTCTCTCTCGAGAATTTTGTTGTCCATCGCGCCCGGCGCATTGCGATGCAGATCATACGTTTCAGGCGTGCCATCGTCGATCTGAACCTCTACCTCACCGAAGTTCGTTTCATACTGCGCATAGTAGCGGATGCCAGAGCCATAGAAGTACAGCGTCGCGGTGGATCCCTCTGCACCGGCAAAGCGGTTGGGTGCCTCATAGGTCCATGCGCCGTCAAAATGAATGTTTGTATCGTCAGATGCCGGAACCGACACCCATCCGTCTTCGCTGGCGGGAGGCGGCGTGGGTGTACCCGGCGTATACGGCTCGCCCAAGGTCGGGAGCGTATTCGTCAGGAAGTTCTCAAACTCCGTATAGGCAATGCGCCAGCCGCCCGATTTGCCGCCGGAGTACCAGACCTGCAGCGTTCCGCTGGCATCGTCGTAGATAAAGGTGGAACGGTAAATGAAGTTATTGTCCCATTTATTATCACGCGGTGCGAGGAGCGGCTTCTGGTACGTCGTCCACGTTTTCCCGTCCTCAGAGGTGCCAAACAGAAGATACGTCCGATTGGTGTTGCCGCCCTTCGGGTAGGCGCAGAACAGACCCCAGTATTTGTTCTGGCTTTCGACCCACTGCACGTCCAGATGCCATGGAATGTAAGAGGCTATGCCGTCGGCACCTTTCAGAACAAGCGTGTCTGCAAGGCTCTGCTTGTTCGTCCAGTTCTTACCGTCTGTGGACGTGTACAGCTCGACAAACGCGACCTGACTTTGCCAGCCGTTGCCGCTGTTGTTGGAGTCGGAGTTGTTCGACCACATCAGCCATGTATTCGCATTACGACGGACAACGGCAGGCGACTGCATATCATAGCGGTACTGACTGTTGATCAGGCGCTCATAGGGCTTGTCGTCCGTTGTACTGGTGATTGCAAAGCTGTTGCCGTCCTCCTTTACGCGGATGAGACGCAGATTGGAGGGCGTTCCTGCCGGTGAATCCTGCTCCCAGACGTAATACACCCAAAGCTCATCGGAATCTGGGTTATATACAAGCTGTCTCTTATACACATCTCCGAGCCCACGAGACTAGGCATGATCTCG
>ENA-OZVN01000273-OZVN01000273.1-human-gut-metagenome-genome-assembly--contig:-NODE-273-length-16096-cov-6.091017_pt1 | contig 16096 bp, 10 predicted proteins | sample MGYA00243446_ERZ654047 | MGnify/ENA primary metagenome ERZ654047 (study PRJEB26926, sample SAMN06164884) | human gut metagenome | biome: ENVO:00009003; feature: ENVO:2100002; material: ENVO:00002003...
GGTCAAAAAGATTGGCCAGCAGGTCGGCTCCGGCGGGCGGCTCATGCAGACCGTCGTCATTGCCGCCGACGGCAAACAGGAGCCTGACCCGGATTTAAAGCCGCCCAAGCTCGACACCATGCAGGAGTTTCTGGACGCCGTGCGCGAAAGCGGCATGGTCGGCCTCGGCGGCGCAGGCTTCCCGACGGTCGTCAAGCTGACCGTTAAGAATCTGGAGCAGGTCAAGGCCGTGATCATCAACGGCGCGGAGTGCGAGCCGTATATCACCTCGGACACGCGCACCATGCTCGACCGGTCGGAGGAGCTGATGGAGGGCGCGCGTCTCGTGCAGCACTTTTTACAGGTACGCCGCGTGATCTTCGCCATTGAGGACAACAAGCCCCGCTGCATCCAGCTGTACCGGAAGCTGACGAAGGACGAGGACGGCATGGAGGTCTGTGCGCTCAAGTCTTTGTACCCGCAGGGCGGCGAAAAGGTGCTGATCTACAATACCATCGGCGAGATCGTCCCCGAGGGCAAGCTCCCGCTGGACGTGGGCGCGATCGTGCTCAACTGCACGACGCTTGCCAACATCGCCCGCTACTGCAAGACCGGTATGCCGCTGGTCGAAAAGTGCATCACGGTTGACGGTTCCGCCGTCGCAAAGCCCAAGAACGTGATCGTTCCCATTGGGATGAAGCTTGCAGATGTGTTTGAGCAGTCCGGCGGCTTCTGCGCGGAGCCGAAGAAGGTGCTCTACGGCGGCCCGATGATGGGCATCGCCGTGCCGGATCTCGACCAGCCGGTCCTGAAAAACACGAATGCAGTCCTCGCCATGACGGAAGCGGATGCCGTTCTGCCGGAGCCTACGGCCTGCATCCGCTGCGGCCGGTGCATCCGCCACTGTCCGCTGCGGCTCATGCCGTCGCATATTGTTGCAGCCTATGAGGCAGGCAATATGGAGCGTCTGGCGGAACTGAAGGTCAATCTCTGCATGGAATGCGGCTGCTGCTCGTTCGGCTGCCCGGCGCACCGGCCGCTCGTACAGACCAATAAGCTTGCAAAGGCGAAGCTTGCCGCCTGGCGCAAGGCGCAGAGCGAAAAGCTCGATGCAAAGAAGGAGGCCGTCAAATGAAGCTTGTGATCTCCGCTTCCCCGCATATCGATTCCGGCGCAACGACCCGGAAGATCATGGGCGACGTGCTCATCGCCCTTTGTCCGGCGCTCATTGCAGCCATCGTGATTTTCGGCTGGCGGGTGCTGCTGGTGACGGCGGTGTGCGCCGCGGCCTGCGTTTTTTTCGAGTGGGGCTTTGAACGGCTCTGCCATAAGGAATCCACCATCGGCGATCTGTCCGCCGTGGTGACGGGCGTCATTCTGGCGTATAACCTGCCGGTGTCCATCCCGCTGTGGCAGGCCGTGTTCGGCTGCCTCGTGGCTATCGTCGCCGTCAAGCAGCTCTTCGGCGGCATCGGCAAAAACTTTGCCAACCCCGCGTTGGTAGGCCGTATCGTCCTGTTCCTCTCGTTCTCCAAGACCATGACGGCATGGGTCTTCCCGGACGCCGTTTCGTCAGCCACGCCGCTGGCGCAGCTGGCGGCAGGGCAGAAGCCGGAGCTTCTGACGCTCCTGCTCGGCAATCACGGCGGCTGCATCGGCGAGACGTGCGCGCTGGCGCTGCTGCTCGGCGGAGCGTATCTGCTCGTCCGCGGCGTCATTACCTGGCAGACGCCGGTGTGCTTTGTCGGAACGGTCTTCGTGCTGTCTCTTGTTCTGGGACAGGATGCGCTGCGGCAGGTGCTCTCGGGCGGCCTGCTTCTGGGCGCGTTCTTCATGGCGACCGACTATGTGACCGCCCCGCAGACCTATTGGGGCCGGGCGCTGTTCGGCATCGGCGCGGGACTGCTCACGTGCCTCATCCGCTTCTACGGCAGCTACGCCGAGGGCGTGTCGTTCGCCATCCTCTTTATGAACATTCTCACGCCGTATCTGTCCAGATGGACGCAGAGCAAGCCGCTGGGAGGTGCGAAGGCATGAAAAACACGAAAGAAATTCGAAAATCCATCGTCGTTCTGGTCGTGATCTGCCTGCTCACGTCCGCGGCGCTGGCTGTCGTGAACCACTTTACCGCGCCCGTCTCCAAGGCGAACGCGGAGGCCAGAGCCGAGCAGGCGCGGCTGGACGCCGTGCCGGACGCGGCTTCGTTTCAGCTGGTCGAGACGACTCTTCCGGCGGAGGTCGTCAGCGCCTACACCGCGCTGGATGCGTCCGGAAGCCCCATGAGCTATCTGTTTACCGTTGAGGGCAAGGGCTTCGGCGGCACGATCCAGGTGATGTGCGTCATCGGTACCGACGGCTTGATCCGCGCCTGCCGCACGATGGATGTATCGTCCGAAACAACGACGCTCGGCGGCCAGACGGCAAACGAGAGCTACACCGGCCAGTATACCGGGCAGGACGCCTCGCTTTCCGGCGTGAACGCCATCTCCCACGCGACCATCACGTCGACGGCCTATCGCGGCTGCGTGGAGACTGCGTTTGAAGCGTATGAGCTTGTAAAGGAGGCGCAGAAATGAGTAAATTACAGAATTTTCTGAAGGGCCTGATCAAGGAGAACCCGGTGCTCGTCCTCGTGCTCGGCACGTGCCCGACGCTGGCCATCTCCACGTCGGTCATTGCGGCCTTCGGCATGGGCATTGCGGCAACCGCCGTTCTGATCCTGTCCAACATGGCCATTTCCGCCATCCGCAAAATCGTCCCCGACCCGGTGCGCATCCCGTGCTATATCGTCGTGATCGCGGGCTTCGTCACGGTCGTCGAGCTGGTCATGGAGGCGTATGCCTTCAGCCTGTATCAGTCTCTGGGCGTGTATCTGTCGCTGATCGTTGTCAACTGCATCATCCTCGGCCGGGCCGAGATGTATGCCAGCAAGCACGGCGTTGTGGATTCCGCCATTGACGGCGCGGGCATGGGCCTCGGCTTCACGCTCGCCATCTGCGCCATGGCCGCCATCCGCGAAACGCTCGGCTGCGGCACGTTCTGCGGCCTGCCCGTGCCGTGGTTCCATGAAAACCCCATCGGCATTCTGACCATGGCCCCCGGCGGCTTCTTCGTGTTCGGCTGCATGATCGCGCTCATCAATAAGATCTCCAAGGGCAAGGCCATCAAGAAGAAGGAATTCGGCTGCGCCGGCTGCCCGGGCTGCGGCAAGGGCGCCTGCGAAGGAAAGGAGGCGGCTGCGAAATGAAGACCATGATCCTCGTCATTCTGACCGCCGCGATCACGAACAACTATGTGCTCGTCAAGTTCCTCGGCATCTGCCCCTTCCTCGGCGTATCCAAGAAGCTCGATCAGGCGACCGGTATGTCGCTGGCCGTTATCTTCGTCGAGGTGCTGGCCACCGCCGTTACCTGGCCGATCTATCATTTCCTGCTCGCGGGCAAGGTAGACTTTACTTACATGGAAACCGTCGTCTTCATTCTGGTCATTGCGGCCCTTGTCCAGCTGGTCGAGATCGTCCTCAAGCGCTATGTGCCCGCGCTGCATAAATCCCTCGGCGTCTATCTGCCGCTCATCACGACGAACTGCGGCGTTCTGGGCGTGACGATGAACGTCATTTCCGACGGCATGAACTACGGCGAAGCGCTTCTGACCGCGCTTGGCTGCGGCCTCGGCTTCTTCCTCGCGATGGTGCTGTTTTCCGGCGTCCGGTCGCGCGTGGCCGAGGCGGAGCCGCCCAAAAGCTTTGAGGGGCTTCCCATCACGCTCGTCTCGGCGGCGATCGTATCCCTGTCATTTTTCGGCCTGACCGGTATCATCGACCGGCTGTTCGGCTAAGGAGGGCGCGGCTATGATGGAAATTCTGATCCCGATTCTGGCCGTGACTGTGATCGGCCTCATCTGCGCGGTCGGCCTCGCCGTGGCGTCGAGCGTCATGGCGGTCAAGGAGGACACGCGCTTTACCGAAATTCGTGCCTGCCTGCCCGGCGCAAACTGCGGCGCGTGCGGCTACACCGGCTGCGACGGCTATGCAAAGGCCCTGCTGGAGCCGGGCACGAAGACAAACCTCTGCGTTCCCGGCGCGGATGCAGTCGCGGCGCAGATCGCGGCGCTTCTCGGCGTGGAGGCTGAGGACGTTGTGGAAAAGATCGCGGTTGTGCAGTGCGCAGGCACGTGCGAGGCTACGAGCGTCAAGGCTGATTACCGGGGCATCCCCTCCTGCGCGGCGGCGAAGCTGTTCTACGGCGGCAACGGCAGCTGCATCTTCGGCTGCATGGGCTTCGGCGACTGCGCCAGAGCCTGCCCGAAAAACGCCATCTCCATGCAGGACGGCATTGCCTGCGTCGATCATACGGAATGCATCGGCTGCGGCATCTGCGCGCAGACGTGTCCGCAGAAGATCATCGAGATCGTGCCGGATATCATCCGCACGGAGGTGCTCTGTTCGAGCTATCACAACGGCCCGTACACCAAAAAGGTCTGCTCCTCCGGCTGCATCGGCTGCCATAAGTGCGAAAAGACCTGTCCGCAGGGCGCGATCAAGGTCGATAACTTCCTCGCCCGCATCGACTGGGACAAGTGCACCGCCTGCGGCGCGTGCGCCGGCGTCTGCCCGACCGGCGCAATGGTCTACGGCGATTTCTCCGGCGCGTCCAGAGTCCAGCCTCTTAAGAAAAACTGCGGTGCATCGTAACCCTCTTGACAAACGTAAAGCGCCTGCGGCGAAATGCCGCAGGCGCGTCAATTTTTTATGGATGGGTTCAGCCCTTGAGCTTGTCGAAGAAGCTCTTGCGCTTGGGCTGGCCGTCGTCGCCGACGGAGGATTCGAGCTGCTTTAAGAGCTCCTTCTGCTCCCGCGTGAGCTTTGTCGGCGTTTCAACGACGACGGTGACGAACTGGTCGCCGCGCGTCTTGTAGCCGACATAGGGAATGCCCTTGCCGCGCAGGCGGAAGGTCGTGCCGGTCTGCGTGCCCTCGGGGATCTGATAGCGCACCTTGCCGTCGAGCGTGGGCACCTCGATGGACGCGCCGAGCGCGGCCTGCGTGAACGAAATGGGCATCTGGCACATGACGTTCGCGCCGTCACGCGTGAAGATCGGGTGCTTGCGCACGGAAACGGTCACGAGCAGATCGCCGTTCGGGCCGCCGTTCGAGCCGGCATTGCCCTCGTCGCGCACGCGGAAGGACTGGCCGTCGTCGATGCCGGCAGGAACCTTGACACGGATGGTCTTCGTGTGGCGCACCTTGCCCTTGCCCCGGCAGGCGGTGCAGGGGTCGGTGATGATGGTGCCGCTGCCGCCGCACTTCGGGCACGGCTGATTGGACTGCATGGTCATGCCCATGAAATTCTGCTGGGTGCGCACGGTGCCGGTGCCGTGGCAGTACGTACAGGTCTGGGGGCTCGTGCCCTCCTTTGCGCCGCTTCCATGGCAGGTGCTGCACGTTTCGATGCGGGAGAAGGTGATCTCGCGTTCACAGCCAAAGGCCGCGTCCTCAAAGCTGATCTCGATCTCGCTGACGACGTTCTGGCCCTTCGCCGGACCTCTTCTGCGGCCGGACGACGACGCGCCGCCGCCGAAGAAATCGCCGAAGATATCGCTGAAATCCCCGAAGCCGCTGAAGCCGCCGCCTCCAAATCCGCCGAAGCCCGCGTTCGGATTGAAATTCGGGTCGACGCCCGCGAAGCCGTACTGGTCGTACCGGGCCTTTTTATCGGCGTCGGACAGAACCTCATACGCCTCGTTGATCTCCTTGAACTTTTCCTCGGCGGTCTTGTCGCCGGGGTTCTGATCGGGGTGGTATTTCATGGCCAGCTTGCGGTAGGCCTTTTTGATCTCGGCGTCGGACGCGTTTTTCTCGACGCCCAGCACCTCGTAATAATCTCGTTTGTTCTGATCTGCCATACTATCTCACCTCAGATTCGGTGGGTAACAGCCGATAGGGGCGGTCACGCCGCCCCTGTCAAGCTGTGCTTCACGAATTAGTTGTCCTTGACCTCTTCGTAGTCCGCGTCGACGACGCCGTCGTCATTGCCGCCCGCCTGCTGGCCGGCCTGACCGGCGTTCGGGTTGGCATTCGGCTCGCCCTGCGGGGCCGCGTTCTTATAGAGCTTCTCGGACACGGCGTAGAACGCCTTCTGGACCTCCTCGGTCGCAGCCTTGATGGCGGCGAGGTCGGTGCCCTTCTGGGCGGTCTTCAGCTTTTCAATGGCTTCCTTGACGGGGGCCTTCTCAGCCTCTGTGACCTTGTCGCCCATCTCGTTCAGGGTCTTTTCGGACTGGTAGATGATCTGGTCGGCGTTGTTGCGGGTGTCGACCTCGTCCTTGCGGGCCTTATCCTGCGCCGCATACTGCTCCGCTTCGCGGACAGCCTTGTCGATATCCTCCTTCGAGAGGTTGGAGGAAGCGGTGATGGTGATCTTCTGCTCGGCGCCGGTGCCGAGATCCTTCGCGGAGACGTTCACGATGCCGTTGGCGTCGATGTCGAACGTGACCTCGATCTGCGGAACGCCTCTGGGCGCCGGAGCGATGCCGGTCAGTTGGAACACACCGAGCGTCTTGTTGTCGGCTGCCATCTCACGCTCACCCTGCAGGACATGGACCTCAACGGAGGTCTGGCTGTCAGCGGCGGTAGAGAAGACTTGGCTCTTCTTGGTCGGGATGGTGGTGTTGCGGTCGATCAGCTTGGTGAACACGCCGCCCATCGTCTCGATGCCGAGAGACAGCGGAGTGACGTCCAGCAGCAGCAGGCCCTTGACGTCGCCGCCAAGCACGCCGCCCTGGATCGCTGCGCCGACAGCCACGCACTCGTCGGGGTTGATGCCCTTGAAGCCTTCCTTGCCGGTCAGCTTCTTGACCTCATCCTGCACGGCCGGGATACGCGTCGAGCCGCCGACCAGAAGGACCTTGGAAATATCGTTGGCGGTCAGACCGGCATCGGCCATCGCCTGCTTGACCGGGCCTGCGGTCGCTTCGACCAGATGGGCGGTCAGCTCGTTGAACTTTGCACGCGTCAGCGTGACGTCCAGATGCTTCGGGCCTGTTGCGTCAGCGGTGATATACGGCAGGTTGATGTTCGTGGAGGTCACGCCGGACAGCTCGATCTTGGCCTTTTCGGCGGCTTCCTTCAGTCTCTGCATGGCGACCTTGTCGTTGGACAGATCGATGCCCTCTGCCTTCTTGAATTCGGAAACGAGGTAGTTCATGACGCACTCGTCGAAATCATCGCCGCCGAGGTGGGTGTTGCCGTTGGTGGCAAGGACTTCGATAACGCCGTCGCCGATGTCCAGAATGGAGACATCGAACGTGCCGCCGCCGAGGTCGTAGACCATGACCTTCTGCTCGGCTTCCTTGTCGACGCCGTAGGCCAGAGCGGCTGCGGTCGGCTCGTTGATGATACGCTTGACGTCAAGACCTGCGATCTTGCCTGCGTCCTTGGTGGCCTGACGCTGTGCGTCGTTGAAATATGCGGGAACGGTGATAACGGCCTCGGTGACGGTGCCGCCCAGATATGCCTCGGCGTCCGCCTTCAGCTTCTGCAGGATCATCGCGGAGATCTCCTGCGGGGTGTACTTCTTGCCGTCGATGTCGACCTTGTAATCGGAGCCCATGTGACGCTTGATGGAAGCGACGGTGCGCTCGTGGTTGGTAACGGCCTGACGCTTTGCGACCTGACCGACCATTCTTTCACCGGTCTTGGAGAACGCGACGACGGACGGGGTGGTGCGGTTGCCTTCGGCGTTCGCGATGACGACGGGTTCGCCGCCTTCCATAACGGCGACGCAGCTGTTGGTAGTGCCAAGGTCAATGCCAATAATCTTACTCATAATAATTTCCTCCTATATGCATGCCTGTATTTACAAATTTATATGCTGCCGGTTCCCCGGCGTGGGTGCTTTTTTAATTTGCGACCTTTACCATCGCGAAGCGGACGACCTTTTCGCCGACCTTGAAGCCTTTCTGGAAGACCTCTGCAATGACGTTTTCGCCAAGCGCTTCGTCCTCGACGTGCATGACCGCGTTATGAAGCTGCGGGTCAAAGACCTCGCCTGCCGCGCCGAAGCTCACGACGCCCAGCTTTTCCATGACGGAGACGAGCTGGTTCATCGTCATCTCGACGCCCTTTTTAAACGCGGCATCCTGCGTCTCCTGCGCCAGCGCCCGCTCGAGATTGTCGTACACGGGAAGGAACTTCTCGACCGTCTCCGAACGGATGTCGGTATAGAGGCTTTCCTTTTCCTTCTGGCTGCGCTTGCGGTAGTTGTCGTATTCGGCGGCCAGCCGCAGATAGCTGTCATGCTCCTGTGCCAGCGCCTGCTGCGCCTTTTCAAACTCGCTTGCCTCCTGCTGCTTGGCTTCCTCGGGTTTTTTTTCCTCGGACTGCTTCGCGGCTTCGGCTTCGGTCTGCTGCGCAGCTTCTTCTGTCTGCTCGGCTGCGGAGGCGGCCTGTGCCTTTTCCTCCGAAGCCGGATTGCTGTTTGTTTTCTTACTCATATCTATGCCTCCGGGTCATTGTGCTTATTTTCCGGCCCTTCGATTGCCGGGGTCTGGTTTTTCTGGAACATCCGGCTCAGGTTCTCGGCGAAGTAGCTCAGCCGGGCGGTGATCTGCGCGTAATCCATTCTGGTCGGGCCGACCACGCCGATCAGGCCCTGCATCCCGTCGCCGATGTCGAACTTCGTCATGACGACGCTGGTGTCGCGCAGCTCCTTCGACACGTTTTCCGGGCCGACCAGGATCTGCGTCCGGCTGTCCGGGGAAAGCGCGGCGGGAAGATTGGAAACCACATCCTCGTCGAGCGCGGAGAGCATTTTCTGCGCCTTGTCGATGTCGTGGTACTCCGGCTGGCCGAGAAGCTTGGCCTGTCCGGTCATGTAGACCTCGCTGTGCTCCTGGTGCAGAAGCGACGTGACGAAATCCATGATGACGGGCACGAGGCTGGCCGCATTTCCGGCGCTTCTGGTCACGCGGGACAGAAGCTCGGGGCTGAGCTGTTCGGCGGTCAGCTCCGTGACGCTTGCGTTCAGCACTGCGCCGAGAAGCTTCAGATCCGCCTCCGTCAGCTCGACCGGGAGCCGGATGAGCTTATTCTTGACGGAGCTGTCGCTCAGCATCACGACGAGAATAAAGCTGCCGCTGTCCGCGAGGATCAGGTCGAACCGCTTGACTGTCAGCCCGGCGGCACGCGCCGCCATGGCGTAGGCGGGCAGATTCGTCATCTGCGAGACAAGCTTGCCGACCTGCGAGACGACCTTGTCGACCTCCTGCATTTTCAGCTCCATCGCCTGATTGATCGACTTCGTTTCATCGGTCGACAGGCGGTAGTCCTGCATCAGCTCGTCGACGTACAGCCGGTACCCGGCAGGCGACGGGATGCGTCCGGCGGAGGTGTGCGGCTGCTCCAGATATCCGAGCGTCGTCAGCTCCGCCATCTCGTTGCGGATGGTCGCGGAGGAAAAATCCATGTCCGGCATCTGCGCAATGGTCTTGGACGCCACCGGCTCCGCCGTGCGGATGTAAAGATCCACGATCGCACGCAGGATCTTCTTTTTCCGGTCTGAAAGCTCCATGGTTCATTCCTCCTTTCGCCTTAGCACTCTTTATCCCTGAGTGCTAAACGCAGTGTACCACCGCCTGCCAGCGTTGTCAATACCTACAGACTTAAATTATTTGTGAACAATTCATATCTTATGTATGAATGCCCTGGCGGGGCGCTTTTATCAGCCGCGGCGCCCGGATCCGCAGCATCAGCCGACTTCCCGGACAGCGTTCCTGCCCGTCCGGCGGGGACTGCAGGGCGGGCTTTGTCTGCCGTTCAGGGATTATATAGACAAAATCCACAAAAAATTCCCGGTAAAATTTACGTAAAATCGGTAAAATCTCTGTAAAGGCACTGGATTTTAACGGGTGGAACTGCTATACTATGAAATACAGAACTCTGCGACTGCGGCTCCCTTGACCGGCAGCCGCTTTCGTTTCTGTATCAATCCGCAGAAGGAGGGTTCAAAAGAGGTGCTTCGCGCGGGACAGGCCCGCGCACGACACGAACATTCGAATTCTGAAAGAAATCAGGAGGAAATGCAAGCATGAAAAAACGCACAACGCGGTGTCTCGCGCTGCTGCTGGCCGTCGTCATGGTCCTTTCGGTCATGCCGGTCGCCATGGCGGAGGAGACAACGCAGACGCAGACTTACACCAAGGTCACAAAAGCGCCTGCAGACTGGTCTGGTACATACCTGATCGTGTCCGAGGGTGACAAACTGATTATGGACGGTTCCCTTGACAAGCTTGACGTTGAAGGGAACAAGGTCGATGTTACGATCACCGACAGCAAAATCACCGGTGATTATGCGAAATATGCGTTTACCGTTGAGCCGATGACTGGCGGCTACGCCATCAAGTCTGCAAGCGGAAAGTATATTTCGGGTAAGTCCGGAAGCAACAAGCTGAACAGTGGTTCCACACAGTCCCTCAATACGATTGAACTTACCAGCGGTAAGGTGATCGTTACCAGCGACGGAACAACACTGCAATACAACAATGCAGCAAAGAACGGCACCAGATTCCGTTACTACAAGTCGCAGAATCAGCAGCCGATCTCGCTGTACAAGATTGAAACCGCAGCCAAGCAGCAGGTCGAAACCCCGACTGCGAACGTAGCGGACGGCGCTGAGATCGAGGTTGGCACGGAGATCAAGTTCGAGTGCAAGACCGAGGGCGCGACGATCTACTACAAGACCGCAGGCACGGAGTATCAGGCATACACCGGCCCGATCTCGGCTTCGCATAACGAGACGTATACCGTCAAGGCCACGAAGGACGGCATGGAGGACAGCAAGGAGCTGGTCGTCTCTGTCGATGTCTTTGAGTGGGTCAACAAATACGTCAAGGCCGATACGATTGCGACCGGCGATCAGGTCGTGATCTACAATGCTGGCAACGGCTATGCTGTCGCTGGCGAAATGCTGGGCAGCTACTATCTCAAACCCGCCGCGGCGACGGTTGCTGAGAATGCCCTGACGGCGGACAGCTTTGATAAGCTGGTCTGGACGGTCACGAAGAACGAGGACGGTACATACTCTTTCAAGCAGGGCACAGATACCACCCTCACGATGGGCACGAACAACGGCAAGTTCAACCTGAACCTGACCGGGGACGGCGCGGTAAAGTGGGACGTTGAAACCTGCAATGCAGAAAATGCGTCCTACTATATGTCCGGCAATGGCTTGACCGGCCAGTATGGCAAGGTCTACATGGAGTACTATGCCAAGTACACCGAGTTCAGCGCCTACTGCACCAGCACGGATCGTCTGACGGAGAAGGACTTCGGCATGACGTTCTACAAGCTGACGCGGGAAAAGAACTTCATCGGCGGCCTTGTGCCTCCTCCCACCCCGACCCAGAAGGTCGCGACCCCGACGGCTTCTCTGGCTGCGGGCGAGGTAGCCAAGGGCACGGAGGTCACCTTCTCCTGCGAGACCGAGGGCGCGACGATCCTCTATGCGACGGACGGCACGACCTTCACCGAGGGCACAACGGCGACCGTGAATGAAGACGTCACCTTCACCGTCAAGGCCACGAAGGCCGGCATGGACGACAGCGACGAAGCGACGTTCACCTATACGGTCAGGAAAGAAGATGGAGAGGACAAACTTGGAAAGCTAACTTCTGCTGACCAGTTGACAGACGGCTCTTATGTCATGATTGTTTCCACCGGCTACGCACCGCTGGAACTCAGCGGGAAGTGGCTGACGGTTGTACAGCCGACTGTAGCGGAGGACAAGGTGACGAAGACGGAAGGCGCGGTTTGGACGCTGAAGGTAAGCGGACAGTCTGTTACGCTGACTGATAAAAACGGCATGGCCATTGCACCTTCCGGTGGAAACAGCAATGGCATTCAGTCTGGTAATTATAGCTGGGCGTGGTCGTTCAGCGCAGAAAATCAGACCTTCAAATTTATGGGTGCCGGTGATGATACTGTTACGCTGGCCAGCAATACCAGCACGGATTCTACATACGGTGGGTTTAACAAGTTTAAAGCCTATAAGAACAACACGGTTGCAAGTCAGCAGTATCCGTGCGAGTTCACGCTCTACCGGGTCGACCCTGCATCTGCTGACCAGCCCTCCGGCGATCTGCCCAAGCCCGGCGACAAGTTCGTGATCTACAACCAGAACGCACAGGCGGTTCTGGCGGAGCAGAACGATAACACGGATAGCCCGGCAATCAACAAGGCTGCAGCCACGCTCACCGAGGACGGCAAGGCCGTTCCGGCGAACGGCGCTGTTGTGTTCACCGTCGAGAAGAACGGCGAATACCTCCGCTTCTACAGCGACGCGTATGGCTACCTCTGCTCCAACGGCACCGGCAACAACGCGTTCTACAGCAAGGACTTCTCCGAAGAGGGCGTTACGACTGACGACGCCGACTGGCTCGTCCGCACCTGCTCCGGCGGCGTGGGCGGCTATGAGCTGGAGAGCCGCACGGCGAAGTTCAGCGGCCACAGCCAGTGGCTGGAGTACTACTCCGACTCGTTCAAGACCTACAGCATGGATAAAAGCAAGGTCACGGATTACACCATCTACTCCTTCTTCTTCTATCCCGTGGCGGACGGCGTGAATGTGACCGACGGCATCGTCAACGCGCCTGCGGTCGATTTTGGCACGATCCTTGATGCGTATGTCGGACAGGACTATACGCTGAACTTCGCCGTTGACGCGGTATTCGGCGTTGACACGCTGACTGCCAAGCTGGGCACGGAAGAGCTGACCGTTGCTACGACGGAGAACGGCTATTCCGTCACCATCCCGGCCAACAAGGTCACCGGCGACAAACTCACCGTAACCGTCTCCGGCACGGATTCCAAGGGTACAAGCTTTATCGGCACCGCAGAGATCCCCGTGCTCGACGAGCCTGTGATCACCAACGTAAAGCCTGCGCAGGGTGCGCAGACCGGAGCCGAAAAGCGGCCGGAGATCTCCGCGGAGATCTCGAACGCTGGCGAGAACGCCAGCGTAACGATGACTGTCAACAGCGAAAAGGTCGATGCTGCCTACGCGAACGGCAAGGTCACCTACACCCCGGCTGCCGATATGGCGGACGGCAAGGTCACGGTAACTGTGACGGTCAAGCGTGCGGATAAAAAGGAAACCAGCAAGACCTGGTCCTTCACCATCGGCGAGGCGACCTTCCAGCGCTACTTCGGCCAGCTGCACTCCCACACGCAGTATTCCGACGGCGCTGGCTCGCTGGACAGCGCACTGGATTATGTCAAGAATCTGCCTGAAATCGCGAACGTCGACTTCGTCGCATTCACCGACCATTCCAACTACTTCGACAGCAAGAATAACCCCAACGTCGAAGCGGCTCTGTATGACACGTCTCTTGTCAAGGATTCCGATCCCAGCCACAGCTGGGCGACCTACAAGAACACTGTCGCAGCCTTCAACGCGGCCAACGCGGGCAAAATGGTCGCCATCGCGGGCTTTGAAATGACGTGGTCCGGCGGTCCCGGCCATATCAACACCTTCAATACCCCCGGCATCGTCTCCCGCAACAACACGACGCTCAACAGCAAGACCAAGGATGCAGGGCTGCAGGCCTACTACAAGCTTCTGTCGCAGAAAGAGGGCGCCAACTCCATCAGCCAGTTCAACCATCCGGGCACGACGTTCGGCAACTTCATTGACTTCGGTTATTGGGATGCGGTCGTTGACACCCGTATGTACATGGTCGAGGTCGGCAACGGCGAAGGCCAGATCGGCGCAGGCGGCTATTATCCCAGCTACGAGCAGTACATCATGGCGCTCGACAAGGGCTGGCACGTCGCCCCGACCAACAACCAGGATAACCACAAGGGCCGCTGGGGCAACGCCAACGACGCCCGCGACGTCATCCTGACCGACGACTTTACCGAAGACGGCATCTATGCAGCGCTCAGAGCGCGCCGTATGTACGCCACCGAGGACAAGAACCTCGATCTGGACTACACGGTCAACGGCAACATGATGGGCTCCATCATCGACGTTCCCGAGAAGCTGAACTTCGAGATCTCCTTCAACGATCCCGACCGCACCGATTCCATCGCCAAGGTCGAACTGGTCGTCAACTCCGGCAAGGTCGCCTATACCTGGGACAGTGCCGCGGATCTCGCCAAGGGCTCCGTCAGCGTGGAACTGGCGCCTGAGTACACCTATTACTTCGTCCGCGTCACCGAGGGCGACGGCGATCTGGCCGTGACCGCTCCCGTCTGGGTCGGCGAATCGCTCAAGCTTGGCATTTCCAAGGCTGAATGCGGCACGTCTACCCCTGTCACCAACGAAGAACTGACCATCACCACCACGTTCTTCAACAGTGAGGCAAAGCCCGCTACCATCAAGTCCATCACCTATGCCATCGGCGGCGAACCCATCGGCGCCGCGACGGATCCCATCACGCTGGCTGCAAGCAGCACGCAGGATGTGGAATTCAAGTATACCCCGACCAAGGCCCGCATCATGACGGTCAAGATCACGGCTGTGATCGAGCAGGACGGCAAGGAGTACACGTTCACCAAGGACGTCACGCTCGATGTGCTTGACGCAAGCAAGCTTGTCTACATCGGCATTGACGCCTCGCACTACAACGAATACGTTGCAGGCAACTATAAGGACTCCATGGGCAACTTCGGCGAACTGGCTGCGGCCTATTCCGTGCGTACAGTCACGCTGAAGACCAGCGAGGAGCTTATCGCGGCCTGCGGCAATTCCAAGTACAAGGCCATCATCCTGACGGCTCCGTCCCGCCGGCTGGAAGCGGCCCAGAAGGATCCGAAGACCTATTCCGAGGACGAGCTGAACGCCCTCAAGACGTTCAACGACAATGGCGGTATGGTGATCCTCGCCGGTTGGTCTGACAACTACGAGAATTACCCCATCATCCAGAACAACCCGGACATCAAGCATATGGCCGCGACGCAGAACGAGGTTCTGGCCAAACTCGGCTCCAGCCTCCGCATTTCTGACGACGCAACGTATGACGATGAACGCTCCGCAGCCGACGGCGTCGACAAGTGGAGACTGTACTTCTCGTCCTACAACATGGAGAACCCGCTTCTGAAGGGCGTGGAATTCGATGCAGAGCATCCGTATGACAAGCTCTACACCGAACGCTTCAGCCACTACGGCGGCGCGTCCATCTACGCGGTTGACACAAGCAGCAACCCGACCTCTACGCTGCCCGCAACGGTCAGCCCGGCAGTCTACGGCCATGCAACGACCTACTCCGTGGACGTTGACAGCGACGGCCTCGGCGGCACAGCTACCCCGAAGTACACCTTCGCAGAAAACGATGACCGCCTGATGGTCATGGCATCTGAGCAGATCGAGGGCAAGGGCCTCATCATCGTCTCCGGCGCAGCCTTCATGTCGAACTTCGAGGTGCAGTACCAGGCCTCCGACAGCGGCGCGGAGAAAAACTACTCCAACTACAAGATCTGCCAGAATCTCGTCTCCATGCTCAACCAGACCGAGATCACCAAGATCGCGGATGTGCAGGCAGAGACAGAGGAGGGCGTCAAGTTCACCGTGGAGGGCATCGTGACCTCCAACGCCTCCGGCTATGACAAGGATACCGCGTTCTTCGACTGCATCTATGTGCAGGACAACACCGCCGGTATCAACGCCTTCCCGGTCGCAGGCAACTTTAAGATCGGCGATAAGGTTCGTGTCACCGGTACGACGTCCTCCTATCAGGGCGAGCGTCAGCTGGCTGTGACGAAGATCGAAAAGATCGCCGACGCAGCGGCTCCGGCTCCCAAGGAAGTCACCGCCGCGCAGATCAACGACGGCTCCGTCCTCGGCAGCCTCGTCAAGATCAAGGGCACGATCACCAGAGTGGAAGAGGCCGAAGGCAAGATCCAGACCATCATGGTCAGGGATGCGGCAGGCAAGGAAGCCCGCGTCTTCATCGACGGCTACATCACGAAGGACAAGGAAGTCCAGAACGCCATCGTCGGCAATCAGGTCGAGGCGGTTGGCCTTGCCTCCTATGACAACACCTTCGTCCTCTCGGACGGCACGTCGGTCTACCCGCTGTCTCTTATACACATCTCCGAGCCCACGAGACTAGGCATGATCTCG
>ENA-OZVN01000274-OZVN01000274.1-human-gut-metagenome-genome-assembly--contig:-NODE-274-length-16090-cov-5.942189_pt1 | contig 16090 bp, 11 predicted proteins | sample MGYA00243446_ERZ654047 | MGnify/ENA primary metagenome ERZ654047 (study PRJEB26926, sample SAMN06164884) | human gut metagenome | biome: ENVO:00009003; feature: ENVO:2100002; material: ENVO:00002003...
TCATGCCTAGTCTCGTGGGCTCGGAGATGTGTATAAGAGACAGGTTGAAGAAAGCGTTGCAATGCCCGTGATAATGAACGCAAGCCACAGATAGTCTTTGAACAGAAAACCGCCGATTGTGGGCGCAAGCACAAGCCCGAGGTTCATACCGAGATACTGAAGGCTGTATGCCTTTTCCCTGTCCTCTCCGTCGCTCAGATCGGCAATCAGTGCATCGTATGACGGGCCCTCGATGGTTGCAAAAACGCTTGCAACATAAAACAGTCCGATGCTGTATGCCGAAAGCGGAATCAGACCGCAGATGATATAACAAACAACCGTTACCAGATCGCAGATGACAATGACGTTCTTGCGGTTGCGCTTGTCCGCAAGCCTGCCGCCGAGCAGAAGCATCGGAAACTGCAATATCGACATTGCAAATGAAATGCCCGCAATAAGAGTTGCATCATAGCCGAGCTTGTTTTCAAGAATCAAAGTCAGCAACGGCCAGATAAGCGAGCCCATGCTTGTTACGATTCGTCCCCAGAAAAGGATATATATCTCCTTTCCGAGGTGTTTGTACTGTTCCAAAAACTTCAGTTTCATTTCTATGACCTACTCCGTGTTAATACTGCGAAAACCCGGGAACGGAAACCGCATTTGCGATATCTTATCTTCCGCGGTGCTTTTGTTTTTTTTATTTGCCTGCCGCCGAGCAAACACCGACAGGCCCCGTGCCGACGGAAAAAGCTTTGAAGCAGTTCCTGCCGAAAGCAGCCGTTTAAGCTAAATCAGAATCGGGTCGGGATTTCGTGAGGCAAGGAACGGACAGCCAAACGGCAGACAGCCGATCCCGAAAGGGACTCACGAACTGCCGGCAGGGACAGGGGTTCATCCTTGCTTTGTATATTTAGTTTTGAGGAAATATCTCGCAGAATAAAACAAAAATCGCAAAAATTCCTCCGAATTTATTATATCACTCGTGATGTTCGGTTTCAACAGAAAAAGAATGTGGAAAAGGCAGCCGACACGCAAACCCTGCATGAAGGCTGCCTTACGAACGTTGAATTTGAATAAAGAAAGCCGAATGCGGTGCCGCAGTTAGGCGGATGTTATAGGGGACTGAGAAGGATCCTGAAGCTTTATTTCGGGTTTGCAAATCAAATTACCGTTCTCATCCGAAATTTCGAATGACACGGCAATTTCCCAAATTGCGGAAAGCTCGGTTTCAAGTGAAGCCGCATCAATTTCAATTTCAAAAAGCATACGATCATCACTTCGCAGAATTTTTGAAAAACTCACACATTCGACGGGCCGCCCGTTGATGAACAGACATTTTTCAAAGCTTGAAATGCTTATCGTCTTCCCGCTTTCGTTTTTGACGTAAACGAGGATAAGCGGATTTTTGTTTGCAAAATCAAAGTTCTCAATGGGTCCGGCAACCAACATGCAAACTCCGTTCTCATCATAATTGGCATACTGATTGGAAAAGTCAAAGTTTCCGACTCTGCCGGGAATCGCAACGGAAGCCGAACCGCGCGAAAGAATTTCGGCGTTTTCGTTTGTCAGCGTGATATCAAACTGCACATCCGCAATTCTGCCGATGCTGTAAAAAAGCAGCTGTGCTTTTGTGAAAAGCGGAATGCTGATAACAGCATGTTTTTGCGGATGAATACGGAAGGCGGCATGATCAAATTCGTTAAAAACAACAAGGTTATTGATTTTGATATAACCGATGTTCACCTCTGCGGGCTTGGCAGCGGCGTTTTCAAATTCAAGCAGCACACGGTATTTTTCGTTGACGGTGATGAGTGCGGATGAAACAAGGCTCAATCCGTCGGATTCAAAACCGGGAGAGTCATTGAAAGCGTTCAACTTATCATAATGAATGGCCTGAGCAATATCGCCTGCAATATAGCCGCTGTAATCATATGCGCCCGGCTCCCGCGGCTGTGCGGAAGCGGCGGACAGGTGGGTAAGCTCTGTAAAGTATTTTTCGCCCGAAGCGGCTGCAATGCGGAATTCAATGTCAATGGAGGAAATTTCCCGAATGCCGTACAGCATCATATCAAGAATCGGCATATACAGACTGAAATCTTCGGCTTTGCCCGCAGCAAATTTGTGCCTGAAGTCAACTTCAACAAGGCAGTCGTTCACATAAATCGAAATATCGGAAACAAGCAAGTCATCCGACGATTTATTTTCCGCCGTAAGCTTCAGCACGGCAAAATCATCGATATAAACCAATTCGTTCGCCGAAATCGATATGCGATCATCATCGTGAAGAACCGCCCGGCTGACGGTCGCTGCCCTTGAAAAGGGTTTGGTCGAAAACTTTTTGTATTCGATCGCGGAATCCGTCGGAGTGGGCTGTGCGGTATCGGCCGCGCTCGGGAGCAGGGTCGGACTTTGCGACGGGATCGAATCCTCTCCCCCGTTTGCGCCGGGCGTGTCGCAGGCAAAAAAGCTCAGCAGCATAATGAGCGCAAGAAGAGCGGCGGCGGTTTTTTTGAACATGAGTGCTTCCTCCTTGAATTTGTTTGCAAAAAATCAATCGGCCTGAAGTGAATTGCCGACTTAAGCCTGCGGTGTGCAGCAGGGGTAAGCGGAACTCATTCGGAGCATTTCCGAAACCGATGTTGTATCGCAAGTCTATTATATCATTTAATACGGGCAGACGCAAGTGAAGGAACATTTTCACGCCTTAACTTTTTAAAAAAACGATTAAAGGTATTCGGACAAAGCAAACGGCGGAGCCGAGCCTTTCGAAAAGCGAAACATCGTGAACGCTCCCGATGCTTGACACGGCCGCAGGCGGGTGGTACTATATCGGTGGTGCAGGCATACGGCAGGCGGAAAAAACGGAACGGAGAGGGCAAACAATGGCATACAAAAACTCACGGCAGAATGCGGCCGAAACAAAAACTTCATCCGAAAAAAACGAAAAGAAGCTTAAAAAGCTTGTTTACGGGCTGCGCATCGGTGCGGCGGCATATTTGCTGTTGGCGTTATTCGGTGCTGCTGCCGTGAACGCAAGCGGAGCAGCGGCATCAGCGGATTGGAACACGGTGAGCAGGCTGTCCGAAATCATCGCTGCGGTTTTCTTCCTTATCTTCGGCGGTTCAATATTGGCAAACGCTTTCCGCAGGCGCAATTATATTTCCCCTGATTTGAAAAAACTTTTCGAACAGGGAAAGGTCACGGAAAAATATGTGCGCACAACTCCGAAAACCAACTTTGTCTGCCGCTGCGTATTCTCCGGAATTGTTATTGCTGCGGCATCGGTTCTGCTGATAACGGCGATCGTTCGGCTGTTTTGAATTGCAGAAGATTGCTGCGGAAAGCTCCCCAAAAAAGGCAGCCGCTTATTCGGCTGTTTTTTGTTTTTCGGCGGCGTATTTTCGACACATAATATGTGCAGCCGTGCCCGTCTTACGTTATTGTAAGGCACGCTGAAAGCTGTTCGTAAGGTTTTTGATTTACAATAAGGGGTATAATCAGCAGCAAAGCGGACAGCGGGCGGAAACCCGCTGTCGGATCGGAGGCAAAAATGGAGTGTTTGAAGCTGGCGTGGCAAAGCGTTTGCGGAAAAAAGCGCAGCAGCGTTCTTATGAGCGTTATCCTGGCAATATCGTTTGCATTTGCGGTTACCACGCTGTCCGTTTCGGGAAGCATGATAAAAACAAACGATGTGTTCAGAAAAACGACCTACGGCGAGTGGCAGTTGATTCTGCCGGGCATCAATTCAAAGCTTAAGGGCGCAGCCGCAAACAGCGACTGGCTGGATGAACTCGGCGTCATGAATGTTTACGGAACAATCGGGGAGGACGGCGTCGGCACAGTGGACGAAACGCTGAAAAAACTCGGCCATATTACGGTTAACGAAGGCAGATTTCCCGAAAGTGACGGCGAAATCGCGATGGAAGCGGATCTTTTGAGCAAACTCGGCATCGATTACACCCTTGGACAGGATGTCACGCTCTCCGTCAGCATTGCGGCGCGGGAAAACTCCGCATTGGGAACGTCGCACCCCGTCAACGTTGTCGGAACATATCAGCTTGTCGGCATTATTAAAGAATACACGGATGTTTGGACTTGGGCAACGAAGCCCGTTTACGAACTTGACGGCACAAGTTCACGCGCCGAAAGCGGAATTTCCGCAACCCTTTGCAGCGCACTCCTGACGGAAAATGCGTGTGCAGAAATTGTGCGGCAGGCGCAATTGCAGGCGGAGGCCTTTAATAATGCAGAGAAGGAGCAGGGTTCCGATCTGCGAATAAAGCTTTGCGATGCACCGACAAGCAATTTTTTCTGCACCGGGTTCGATACGGACAAAACAAACTTTATTGCAAGAGTGTATCAGACCGTGGGCAGCGTTCCGCTTGCATTCAATGCAACAAAGTTTGCGCAGCAGGAGACTCAAACATACAACATTTTCTTTACGGCATTGATTTTTGCCGTCACGCTGCTTGCGGTTGTCTGCGTCAACATAATGCAGATGCAGAAACAAATAAGGCAGATTGCGCTTTTCCGCAGCATCGGCGTAACAAAACGGCAGCTTCGGCAAATGCAGATTTTTGAGATGCTGTTCATCTGCATTCCGTCGGTTGCCCTCGGCATTTTACTCGGCGCGGGCGGCACATGGCTGCTGCTTCGCACGGCGATGTTCAAAAACGGCGCGGAAATTCTTGTTGATATCCCTTTCAAACAAGTGGGGCTCGCCGTGCTTTGCTGGCTGTTCGGAATCATTCTGATGCGGCTGATCGTTTTCCAAACCGCTCTGCATCAGCCGCTGACGGGCAGGCTGCATGTTGCACGGAAAAAAGCGCGCCGCATTGCGGCGGCAAAGCGTGTACTGACCGTTGCGCTCGCTTCCCTGTTCTGTGCGGCAGTGTTTTTCATGGCGGTGGAATCCGCATCGCCTTTGAGCAATAAACATGAAACGGAACGGTTCCCCACATATCAAATCTATTGCAGCAGCGATTTTGACTACGAAAACGATGTGATGCATGAACACCTGATTCCCGAAAAGGCGGTTGAGCAGATGCGCACAATTCAAGGCATGGTGCGGGTCGATCCGTACATACTTATGGAAGTTGAGCTGAATTATGCGGGTTCGGAATCCTCCCCTGCGTTTGCCGCTTCGCGGGCGTCGGACAAAGCGGAGCTTCGCGACGGATACTATTATGTGCCGTATGATGACGGCATACACTCAAATCTGTATGCATACCCCGAATTCATAACGGACAGGCTTCTTGCACGCGATGATGTTGAACTTGATCTTTCGGCATTCGACAGGCAGGCTTATGAGCGGGGTGAACAGGTTCTGCTTTTTGCGGTGCGCGGTTCGGACGGAAATATCATGATTAACTATGGAATGTATGACGATGAACTGCGCGAAAAATACGGGGATATTGACAGTATCGGAATAAAGCCGGGCGACAAAATCGAACTTTCGTTTTACGGAGCGGCGCAAAAAAGCTATATAGGGGACGAAAGCGAACATTCGCTCAAAACTTTTTCCTATACGGTCGGCGGAATCGTTTATTGTTCCGATATTTCAACATCCGTTACCGAAATAGAAGTCAACGGAGCAAGAACTTTCAACATTGCCGCTTCAACCGCATTGATTAAAAATGCTTTTGCAGAGCTGACGGATGAATTCCGCGATTACATCGTTGACGGCAGTTATGTAATGAACGGGGATTTTGCTTACACGGGCGCATTTTGCTATGCGGATATCCGCTCCGGATACGCTGCAACGGACTATGTGCTTGCGAAAAAGGCGGCGGACCTCGGAGTGCGAATGTCCAACCGCCGCGAATCGCTTGCGGCGAATCTGCAAACAAGCATTCAGCAGATAATGCTGATTCTGTCCGTCGGCGGATGCATTGCGGTCATAATGCTGATGCTGCTTATGAACGCGCTCACGCTGGAGGCAAGGGAGCAAATGCGAAACGTCGGAATATTGCGCGCAATCGGCATGTCGGGCAGGCAGGCAGTCGGAAAATTTTCAGGCACGGCATTAATAAACGGCTTGATTGCCGCAGCGGTGGGCTGGGTCGTGTATGCGGGCTATGCAGTGCTTTCGGCGCGGAGGCTCGTGCAGCAATTCCCGGAAGCGTATAACAGTCTGAATTCCGCACTTGCGTCAAAACTGTACGGACTGCAGCGGTTCGGTGCAACCGTTTGGACAATGCTCGGGCTGAGCTTTGCCTGCGCCGCCGTTATCGTGCTGATAAGCCTTGCGGCAAAGGGAAGACTGCTTTGCGGAAGTCCGATTGAAAAACTGAACGAAAACAGAGATTGATTTCGGTTTGGTTCCGCTGTGTTCGGAGCAGCGAAATGCGGACGGAAGCGCGAACGACAAACAGACAAACATAAACCCGCTCCCGGGGACAGCTAACCTCGGGAACGGGTTTTTGCGTTGAAAAAATTTGTTCGGAACGTCAGGCGCAATTATTTCGCATATTCCGTTGCACGGGTTTCGCGAATAACATTGACCTTGATCTGTCCGGGATATTCAAGCTCGGATTCAATGCGCTTAACGATGTCTTTTGCGATAACAACAATATCCGTATCCGAAACGGTATCGGACTTGACCATAATGCGGACTTCGCGGCCCGCCTGAATCGCAAAGCTCTTGTCAACGCCGTCAAAGGAATTGGCAATTTCCTCAAGCTTTTCAAGACGCTTGATGTAATTTTCAAGGGTTTCACGCCTTGCGCCCGGCCTTGCTGCGGAAATTGCATCCGCCGCCTGAACGAGAACGGCTTCAACCGTTCCGGGTTCAACATCGCCGTGGTGTGCAAGAATGCAGTGAACAACTTGGTTGTTTTCACGATATTTCTTTGCAAGATCCGCGCCGATTTGGTTATGCGTGCCTTCAACCTCGTGGTCAACCGCTTTGCCGATGTCGTGCAGCAGACCTGCACGCTTCGCAAGCTGAACATTAACGCCGAGTTCCGTTGCCATAAGTCCGGCAAGGTGCGAAACTTCGATTGAATGCTTGAGAACATTCTGACCGTAGCTGGTGCGGTAGCGCAATCTGCCGAGCAAACGAATAAGCTCATGGTGCAAACCGTGAACACCGGATTCGAAAACGGCCTGTTCGCCCGCTTCGCGGATTTGGGTTTCGACCTCTTTGCGTGCCTTTTCGACCATTTCCTCGATCCGTGCGGGATGAATGCGCCCGTCAAGGATGAGCTTTTCGAGTGCAATTCGCGCAACTTCGCGGCGCATGGGGTCAAAGCCGGAAAGGATGACCGCTTCGGGCGTGTCGTCAATGATGAGATCAACGCCGGTTGCGGTTTCGAGTGTGCGGATGTTGCGTCCTTCCCTGCCGATGATGCGGCCTTTCATTTCGTCGTTGGGCAGAGCCACAACGGAAACGGTGGATTCCGCAACATGATCCGCTGCGCAGCGCTGAATCGCCATTGAAATGATGTTCACGGCGCGCCTGTCGGCTTCGGCCTTTGCTTTGGATTCAATGTCGCGAATGATGAGCGCAGCCTCGTGCCTTGCTTCTTTTTCAACGTTGTTGAGAAGCACGTCCTTCGCCTCGTCCTGCGTCATGCCCGCAACGCGCTCAAGTTCCTGCTGCTGTGCATCATAAAGCTTGCTGACGGAAGCTTCTTTTGCATCGATCGCCTTGATGCGCTTTGCAAGCTGCTGCTCGCGCTGCTCAAGGGCATCCTGCTTTTTGTCGAAACTTTCCTCCTTTTGCTGAAGTCTGCGCTCCGCGCGCTGCAATTCGCTCCGCCTTTCTTTGCTTTCCCTCTCATTCTCGGTCTTAAGGCGGTAGACTTCTTCTTTCGCTTCGAGAATGGTCTCTTTTTTCAGTGTTTCGGCGCGCTTCTGTGCGTCGGTGATCATTTTTTTGACCATCTCGTCCGCCTTGGCGACCTTGGATTCTGCACTGTTCTTGTCATATATATTTTTTACGAATACTCCGCCGCCTGCGCCGAAAATGGCAGCAGCGACCGGAAGAATTATATATAAAGCATCAAAAGCCACAGAATTTCACCTCCGATTTATGTTAATGTGTCGCAGCGGTGCCGAGAATACGGCAGCATATAGACACTCCATCCTATTATACAAGTGCATTAAACCGATGTCAAGTGTACAAAAACGCGTACAGCATAAAAACGAAATAATATCCGGTATATCCGTTCCGCAAACGGCAGTTACGCACTTTCGCTATAATAAAGGAAGTGATTCTTTGCAGAACATCGGAGGAACAGAAAAATGCATAAAAACGGAAAAACGGAGCATTGCGGCGGGAGGCAATACGGCTATGTTCGCGTTTCAAGCAGGGAACAGAACGAAGCGCGGCAGCTTGCGGCAATGTGCAATGCGGGGCTTCGACCGGAATATATATTTGCGGACAAGCAGAGCGGAAGGGATTTTGACCGTCCGCAATACAAAAAGCTGCTGCGCAGGCTTCGCCGCGGGGACACGCTCTTTGTGCAGTCCATTGACAGACTCGGCAGAAACTATCGGGAGATAATTGAACAGTGGCAATACCTGACGTCTGAAAAAGGTGTGGATATTGTTGTGCTTGACATGCCGCTGTTGGATACCCGCCGCCGCGATGCAAAAAAAGCGCGAGACAATAAAATATATTTGAAAAAATGGAGGACTGTGTGCAAATGCACTTGACATGCATCTTTTCAGAGAGTATAATTGCTTTTGCAAAGAAGATTTAAGAACTTATCGATGATAGCTAAAACAATTTCAGTTGAATTTTGATTTTGTAGAGAAGCCCCACCATCGAACACAATTAAAAGGATCGTTGCTTCTTGCGAGCAACACTTAGGAGTTTATTTATTCGTTTGCTTGCGGAAAGCAAGCTGATTTGTTGGCAACCTACTTCCTTAACATTTTTTCGATATAACCGCCCGCGGCAAATGTCCGCTCGGGTGTTATATGCTCTTGAGAAGGAGCAAAAACTACCAAGTCCATATCAGTCAGGAGGAACATGACAAATGAAGACAAAGTTCAGAGTGTTTACCGCTTTGCTGCTTGCACTTATGGTGCTTGTTTCGGTGCTGCCCTTGCAGGCTGCTGCCGAAATCGGACAGAGCGGGACTGCGACCCGTGCGGAGGCGGAAAACACCGCCGAAGCCGCACTTTCGGTAAAGCCCATGCTTACCCCTTCTTACACTCCGTCGGCGTCCTATCGCAGCGGCAAGTATTATACTCAGCTCTGCAATGTTTCGCTTACGGGCAACCAGCGCACCGACCTTGTGAATGTTGCACGCAGCCAGCTTGGGTATCATGAGGGGGACAACACAAGCCAACTTCATGGTGAATCAAGCGGCTCAAGCAACTATACCGAATACGGCTATTGGTACGGCACGCAGGTTCAGGGGAATTCCGGAGGATCGTATTACGCATGGTGCGCATATTTTATCAGCTGGTGCGCAAGACAGGCGGGCATCCCCACAAGCATCATCAGCAACGCTTCCTATGCATGTGCGGGCAGCGACAACGGCGATTTCAAGAACCTTGATTATTATGCCCGCGGCAGCTATACTCCCAAGGTTGGCGATCTTGTGTTCTTCTGCTGGGAAGGAAACAGCAGCTGCTGGGATCATGTTGAAATTGTTATAGGCGTAAGCAGCAGCGAGGTTACCACTCTCGGCGGCAACACAAGCAATAATAATGTAAAGTCAAGGAAATGGAGCCTCAGCAACTCAAATATTCGAGGTTACGGTGTGCCGAAATACACATCAAAACTGGATGCTCCATACGTCTACAGCATTGCAACCGGCCCGTGGAAGACATATGTTGAGTGGTATCCTGTCAAAGGAGCAACCTCGTATGAATTACGCATTTATGCGGCAAATGATACTGCAAATCCTGTAAATACTGTGAAGTCAATTACAAACACGGTGTACGGTATCAAGCTTTCACCGGGGGAATACTATACAAGTGTGACGGCGGTCAATCCTAACTACAGCCCAACATATACGACTGGCCCTATGTCGCCTAAGTTTACGGTTCCTTCAACCAACGATCGTGATCCCTTGTATCCGAAAGCATCAACTTTTTACAATGGACATCTGTATATATTATATGACGTTCAAACCGGCTGTTGGGATCAAGCAAATGAAATGTGCAACACTTGGGGCGGGCATCTGGTTACCATAAACAGCGCGCAGGAACAAGCTGTTGTGTATGAGCTTGCAAAGAAATCGAGCAAATCTTATTGCAAGATAGGAGCAAAAGCAAATGCTTCGCGACAATGGTCGTGGGTTACGGGCGAGAACTTCTCCTATGCAAATTGGAAATCCGGTCAACCAGACAATTACAACGGCATGGAATTTTATGCTGAGATGGATATTAAGGCGGGCGGCACATGGGACGACTGTGCAAACGTGCGTTATGGAGATGTCTGCTTCATTGTTGAACATGAAATGAATGAAACGCCGATTAAGACCTATTCTGTGGATAACAAGGTTAAGTATGCTGTTTTCGATAAAGCAATGCCGTGGGAGGACGCAAAAACCTATTGCGAACAGCTTGGCGGACATTTGGCAACAATTTCAAATAAAGCTGAACAGGATATAATTGCAGGATTGATTGTTAACGGAAGCAGAGATGCATACAGCATAGGAGCAACAAAACGGGGACTCGATAACTGGAGCTGGATTGACGGCAAAGAATTTTCGTACACAAATTGGGATGATGGTTACCCAGTAAACCCGTATGGTGAGGGATATTATATCCACATGGTTAAATCCGGAAAGTGGCATGATATTTACAACATCACGCATTATGGGTTTGTTTGTGAATTTGAACTGCCTTATACATTAACGATAAATTACTTGTATGAGAATGGTTCAACAGCTGCACCTTCATATACCGCCCGTGTGAATTATGGTGACACTTATTCTGTAACAAGCCCGAATGTACAAGGACATTCTCCCAGCAGGCAAATAGTAAGTGGAACTATGGGCGCAACAAACATGAGTGTTGATGTTGTTTACAGTGCAAACACCTACACCGTAACCTTCAAGGACTGGAACGGAACGGTGCTTAAGACTCAGCAGGTACAGTACGGCGGCGCGGCAACAGCCCCCGCAAACCCGACCCGCGCGGGCTATACCTTCACGGGCTGGGATAAGGCGTTCACCAATGTTACCGCAAACCTTGTTGTTACGGCACAGTATGTGCAGAACGAACCGGTTTCAACACCCGTGCCTTCCGATGCTCCGCAGATTGTTGTTGAAAGCAAAACAACTTCCGCAGGCTCAACCGTTGCGGTTAATATCAGCATTGCGAATAACCCGGGGTTTGTAACCATGGGAATTCAGGTTGCATATGATTCGAATCTAACGCTGCTCAGTGTTAGCGATACAGGATTGGTTCCGGGACAAATGTTCAGCACAGAGATTGAGAATCCTCAACCGTTGTATTGGGCAAATCCGACAGCGACGGCTGATTGTACGGTTAACGGCAAGATTGCAACTCTGACCTTTAAGGTTGCCGATAATGCTGAGGAGGGTGAGTACCATATCAGAGTAAGTTATGATTACGATAACTATGATATCTACAACCAGTCAGGAGAAGCGGTTCAATTCGCAACTGTAAACGGTACATTGACTGTAACTGATGTAGTTTACGGCGATGTAAACGGGGACGGGAGAGTGAATAATCTTGACGGCATGGTACTCATGCGTCACCTTGCAAAGTGGCCTTCCTACCCGGCTTCGATGATTTCACCCGGTGCTGATGTAAATGCCGATGGCAGGATAAATAACCTCGATGGCATGATTCTTATGCGTCACCTTGCAAAGTGGCCGGCATACGCCACTTTGCCGTACAGCAGTCAGAAAGGTATCGTTGCGGTCCGACCGGACAATACCACGTTTGAGAACGAACCTACAATAGTTGTGGGTAATGCTGAAGCTGCCCCGGGAGAAACCGTTCGTATCCCCATTGAACTTGCCAATAACCCCGGTGTGGTTGTCATGGGAATTATGGTTGGTTATGATGAAAACCTTACCTTGCTCGGTTTTGAGGACACTGGATTACTTCCCGGACAGCTGCACAGTACGGTAATCGAGAATCCGCAACCCCTGTTTTGGGGAAATACCACATCTGGAAACTGCACTGAAAACGGTGTAATAATCTACCTTGAGTTTAAGGTTGCAGATGATGCGGCTCCCGGCACGTACAGCATAACCGTAACCTACGATTATGAGAACTATGACATTTACAACTATGATGGTGAACCCATAGAGTTCGCTATCCAAAACGGCGCTGTCACTGTTGCGGCCGCACAGCCCGAAATGCACACCGTAACCTTCAAGGACTGGGACGGAACGGTGCTTAAGACTCAGGAAGTGCAGCACGGCGGCGATGCAGAAGCACCCGCCGACCCGACTCGCGTTGGGTACACCTTCACCGGCTGGGACAAGGCATTCACAAACATCACGGCAGACCTTGTTGTCACGGCACAGTATGAAATGCTTGGCGATGTTGACGGTGACGGCAATGTTTCCATGGCGGATGCGCTGACGATCCTGCGCATGGCAATGGACATTTTGCCCGTTGAAAATCAGCAGATTGCAGATGTTGACGGCGATGGATTCATAACCTCCATGGATGCGCTGCTGGCACTTCGTTTCGCAATGCATATCGAGCAATAACAACTTCGACGGGGAGGGTCGATCAACCTGATGCATGATTCCCCTCCCCCATTAACAGAACAGCGGGATTTCTTCCTGACCTCGTCCCTGCGGGCAACCGCGGGGGCGAGGTTTTTGTTGAAGGGTGTTGCAAATCATGCAAAAAAAAGATAGAATAAGTGCAAAGTCACGGGGAGGGTTCAAAATCAGATGACAAACGGAAAAATACAGAAAGCAAAATGCGGATTTGCAGGACTTCTTGCTGCTGCAATCATTCTTGCCGCAGCGGTTCTGTGCGGCTTTGTTCGTCCTGCGGCGGCGAGTGCCGACGCACTCAGGATAAACACGGAGACGGTGCTTTTTTATGCGGACACGGCAGCGGCGGCGGCGGGTGAATCGGCAGACATCAATCTTTGCATTGAAGGCGAAGACTATCTTGCACATGCGCTTGCAGTCACGGTTTGGTATGATCCGGAGGCGTTGGAGTTGAATTCCGTGACCCGCGGCAGCGCGATAGATTGGGAAAACACGCTTAACCATCTGGACACATCCATGCCCGGCAGGATCAGCCTCGGCGTGCTGTACCCGGGCAATGAAGGCATGACGCAGGCAAACAACGGCATTATTCACACAATGAATTTTACCGTGCTTGCAGGCGCTGCGGAGGATTCCGAAATCCGTGTTGAAGTTAAGAAATTTAATTATATGATGACCGACGACGATCAATATCCCGTGCCGACGCAGACGCAAAGCGGGTGGATTTTCGTTGACAGCGGCGAATCGGATGTTCCCGGCGATGCGGACGGGGACGGCGTTGTGACGGCGGCGGATGCGCTGCTCGTGATGCGGTGCGCACTCGGAACGGCAGAGCTTTCGCCCGAAACTGCCGCGCTCTGCGATGCGGACGGGGACGGAAACGTCACGCTTTCGGACGCCGTGCTGATACTCCGTGCCGCGCTCGGATTGGGCTGAGAATTCGAATTTGAATAAAACGGATAAAATGCGAAAAAGCTCCGCACGGCCGAAATACCTGCTGCGGAGCTTTTGTAATTGAAAATTTAACTGCGGGACTTTAACCGGAGCGTCAGCCGGCATGTTTTCGGTATGCACGGCATAAAGCGCGGGTTGCTTTTGAATTATTCATCCTCGGAATAGGGCTCGTCCTCGCTGACGGGAGCGGTTTCGTCATGGGCTGTTTCGATAAGGTCGCGGAGCTTCTTTTCGATTTCTTTGCAAAGCTCGGGGTTGTCGCGCAGGAAATTGCGTGCGTTTTCCCTGCCCTGTCCGATGCGGATATCGCCGTAGGAGAACCATGCGCCGGTCTTTGTGATGATTTTGTTTGCAACGCCCATATCGAGAATGGAACCTTCCTTAGAAACACCTTCACCGTAGATAATGTCGAACTCGGCAACGCGGAAAGGCGGCGCAACCTTGTTTTTAACGACTTTGATGCGCGTGCGGTTGCCGACGGGCGAATTGCCCTGTTTCAGCGTGTCGATTTTGCGGACGTCCAAACGGATGGAGGCAAAGAACTTCAGCGCCTTGCCGCCGGTGGTGGTTTCGGGATTGCCGAACATAACACCGACTTTTTCGCGGAGCTGATTGATAAAAATAACGCATGTGCGGGATTTTCCGACAACGCCGGCAAGCTTGCGCAATGCCTGGCTCATGAGTCTTGCCTGCAGGCCGACGTGAGAATCACCCATGTCGCCTTCAAGCTCGGCTTTGGGAACGAGAGCCGCAACGGAGTCAACAACGATAACGTCGATCGCGCCGCTGCGAACGAGTGCATCCGCAATGTCGAGTGCCTGTTCGCCGTTGTCCGGCTGGGAAACATAGAGCTTGTCCATGCTGATGCCAAGCTTTTCGGCATAAACGGGGTCAAGCGCATGTTCGGCATCGATAAAAACGCACATACCTCCCATTTTTTGCGCTTCGGCAATGATATGCAGCGCAATGGTGGTTTTGCCGGAGGATTCCGGCCCGTATATTTCAACTATTCTTCCGCGCGGAACGCCGCCGACGCCGAGAGCTGCGTCAAGCTCAATGCAGCCCGTCGGAATGACGGAAACCTGAATCCTTGAGGCGGCATCTCCCATCAGCATAATTGCACCCTTGCCGTATTGCTTTTCGATTTGACCGAGTGCCATTTCAAGTGCTTTATCTTTTTGCATGTTCTGTTCCCTTTCCGGTTCGGACGGAATTGCGCAGTAAAAGCCGAAAATCGCCCCAACCTCCCGATATTATTCGTAAAACGACCCTGAAACAAGGGTTTGCTGTGCCTATATTATAACATAAACGCAGCACGTTTTGCACCCTGCAAAAGGGCAAAAGGCGGAAATTTGCACAGCTTTAAAAATATATTGACTTTCGGACATAATTTGTGTTGACAAATGCATCGGAAAGCGTTATAATATCTCTCGCAGTGAAAAATGCGGTTGTGGCGGAACAGGCAGACGCGTACGTTTGAGGGGCGTATGGGAGACCGTATGGGTTCAAGTCCCATCAACCGCACCAAACCAATATAATCCGAACCAAATCTTCTTAATCGGAGATGGGTTCGGATTATTTGTTTTCTTCGAGAAATTCGAGGATACGCATTTCAGAAACGGCGTGGTAAAGCGTCCCGAATCCAAGCCCAGAGGGCCGAGAAAACCAAAGCTGGCAAAGGATAAGGAGGACGATTATGAAAACCATCAAAAGCTGTGAATTCAACATGGACACTGGCTGTGTAGAGCTGCGGTTTCAGGACGGCAGCATGATCTCCATCGACTGCACCGCCGTGGAGAACGAGGCGGCGGATAACCGCTTCCAGCGGTCGGAGCTGGACTACCTCATCTACAACGACCCGCTGGCTTATGCAGACCTTATTCTGAACGGCGATGTTGAGGCATATCTGAGCGCCGTCACGGAGTACAAGCCCTACGAAAACTGAACAAACGCACAAAAGGGGATGGCGGCTTGCCATCCCCTTTGCCATGCTGTTTTAGGAGCATATATCCCTTGGATTTGTCTTATATCTATCGTCAGGCGACGTTCTCGCCGTTGCTGTCTTTGTCCGTTTTTGCCCCGTCCCGCACCGCCTTCCATTCGGCAAATTCCCGCTGCCCTTCCTCACTCTCGTAGAAGGCGAGGATACCCGGCAGCAGAATTCGGGCGATGTTCTCGATCTCATGCTGCGGGATTCCGCTGTTGTTGGTGAGCTTTTTCCGCCTGCTCAAGTTGCACCTCCGAAAAAGTATTTTGCCGCAGCTTTCTCCTGCGCGGCGGAGGAATGGCATCTTGAGCGTCTTTTATCGTATGCGCTTTTTCCCTTCGCATCCTTCCCCTTTCCTATCTGAAAATGAAAACGCAGCCGCCTGTCAAGCCTTTCGGCCCGTCTGCGCCTGCATGGCGTCCTGTGTCTGAAATTGTGTTTTCATTATAGCAGCGACGGGGCTGCACGTCAATACCGCGGGAACGGAGCAGATGAC
>ENA-OZVN01000279-OZVN01000279.1-human-gut-metagenome-genome-assembly--contig:-NODE-279-length-16025-cov-4.716531_pt1 | contig 16025 bp, 10 predicted proteins | sample MGYA00243446_ERZ654047 | MGnify/ENA primary metagenome ERZ654047 (study PRJEB26926, sample SAMN06164884) | human gut metagenome | biome: ENVO:00009003; feature: ENVO:2100002; material: ENVO:00002003...
CAGACCCACATCCGTAACGCTCCTTCGTCGCGAACGGCTGTGACCGGCATCGGCCTCTACGGCCAAGCGGGTAAGTGCATACGGATTCGCCGAAGATTTTCGATAATTCGGTGTATCCTGCCGGGCGGAGCAGAGCCCCGCCCCTACCAACTGCATTTGTTTTGCCGTTTTTTCGCATAAAACAAATGCACCGGTCTTAAGTTGATGACATTGCCCCGGTGGGGAAGCCTTGGGCGCTCCCGCGCCGGTGCTTTACCGAAAAGAAATGTTCTTAATGCTGTAGCGTACCACAGAAGCTATGAAACATCGCCATTGTGTTTAAGGGAAGCTGTTTTGGGCGCGGTTAAAACAGATCCAGCATGGCGTCCAGATAGATGGCCTCGCGCACGTGCAGCTGATGCTCCGGCTTTGTCAGATAGTAGAGCAGAAATTCCAGAAGTATGGCGCTGCCGAGGCCGCGGCCTTCGAGCTTGAAATTGGTGAAGCCCATGGGCAGATAGACTGTCCGGATGTCCTGCGCGCTGATAAAGCCGAGGTTTTCCATGGCGCGGGAAAACCGGTAGCCGTCCGCTGCGCCGGGAGCGGTGCAGCGGTGCGGAGCGTCCTCGCCAAGCGTTTTCCGGCTGACGGCCTCGTAGCAGGCTTTGCGGTCTTTGCAGCCGAACCAGCAGCATTCGTTGCACAGAAATTCTGTCTTGTCCTTCAGCGACTGCGGCAGTGTGCGCAGCTGTTCAAAGGCCCTGTTCAGCCGGAAATCCGGCACGACGAAGCGGAACGCTTCGCGCTCCAGCTCCTTCCGGAGCTGGGGAAAGCCGGTCAGCACCTTTGTCGTAGAAGAGACAAAGTAGAATCGCGGATAGGCAGTGCGCAGATAGTCCAGCAGCAGGTCGGAATGGACGATCACGCCGTTCTGCGGCCCGCCGGGTTCCGAGAACAGGCGGCAGAGCGCATTGCAGGCTGGATCGGACAGATGGGCCTCCGTCAGAAGGGAATTGCTGAACGTCAGCCGGGCGGAAAGGCCGTATTCCTGCGTCAGCGCCAGAACCGCGCGCGGGTCCTGCTTGCCGCAGCCCACGCGTCCGCCGCCCCAAATGCAGCCCTCCGGCGCGCCATAAATCGAGGCGATCTCGCACCAATCATAAAAATATTCCCGGTGCGCCCGGTAGAGCGGCAGAAAGACGCGGTAAAACTCATAAAATTCAAACAGGCCGGGCAGATGCAGCTGCGCACGTTTCGGTTCGGTCATGTGGTTGTCCTCTGATACGAAGCCCCGGTTTCCAGACGGAAACCGGGGCATTGTGTGTGATGGGGCAGGGGAGATTAGGCCTCTTCCTCTTCCTTCTTTGCGTCTTCGATGATCTTGGCCTGGTTCATCTGCGGGACTTCCTCGTAGCGGACGAACTTGAGCGTGTAGCTGCCGCGGCCCTGGCTCATGGCGCGCAGGTCGATGGAATAGGTAGTCATTTCGCCGATGGGGACTTCCGCCTCAACGATCTGATAGCCGGGGTTTTCGGGATCGGGATTCATGCCCATGACGCGGCCACGGCGCTTGTTGAGGTCGCCGATGACGTCGCCCATGTTGTTGTCGGGGATGAGAACCTTGAGTTCGCCGATCGGCTCGAGCAGGGTCGGGCCGGCGGTGGGCAGACCTTCCTTGTAGGCGATGCCGGCAGCGGTCTGGAACGCCATATCGGAGGAGTCGACGGGATGGTAGGAGCCGAAGTACAGCGTGGACTTCAGGAACACGACCGGATAACCGGCCAGAACGCCCTTGCCGACGCAGTTGCGCAGGCCCTTTTCAACGGACGGGATGAAGTTCTTCGGCACGCAGCCGCCGACCGTCTCATCCGCGAAGATCATCTCTTCGGACTCGGACTGCGGCTCGAAGCGGATGTAAACATCGCCGAACTGGCCGTGACCGCCGGACTGCTTCTTGTGACGGCCGTGGATCTCGACCTTCTTCTTGATCGTCTCGCGGTACGCGATCTTGGCGGGCTTGAGAACAGCCTCGACCTTATACTTGCTCTGGAGCTTTGCCATGAGGACGGACAGCTGCATATCGCCGACGCCCGCAATGATGAGCTCCTTGGTCTCGGGATCGTTGCCGTAGGTGAAGGACTCGTCCTCTTCTTTCAGCTTGACAAGGCCGTTGGCGATCTTGTCTTCGGTGCCCTTGACCTTGGCGTAGACAGCCATCTTGTACATCGGCTCGTCGTAGGTCATGCCCTTGATGCGAACGGTCTTGCCCGGCAGGCCGAGGGTGTCGCCGGTCTTGACGGAGGCAAGCTTCGTGAAGACGCCGATGTCGCCGCAGCAGACCTTGGAAGTCTTGGTGTTGTCCTTGCCCTTCGGGAAGAACATATTGCCGAGCTTTTCAGAATCGCCGGTGCGGACGTTGGTGACGGTGAGGGTGTCCTCCATGTCGCCGGAGATGACCTTGAAGTAGGAGTTCTTGCCGTACTGGTCAGCCAGCGTGTTGAAAACGAACGCCATCGGGCTGCCGTTCGGGTTGAGCTTGAACTCGGACTCGCCGCCCTCGTCGTCGACCTTGGTCATGGGCTTGCCCTCGAGGGGGTTCGGCGCATACTTGACGATGTTGGCCATCAGGTTGGTGGTGCCGAGGCCGGTGTAGGCGCAGCCGCAGAAAACGGGGGTCACGCTGCGGTCCCGGATACCGGCCTTGATGCCGGTCTGAAGCTCTTCGGCGGTAAACGGCTCTTCCATGAAGAACTTCTCCATGAGGGCCTCGTCAGTCTCCGCGACCTGCTCGTTGAGCTCGGCCATGTATTCTTCGATCCTGTCGTTGGCGTCTGCGGGCAGAGCGATCTCCTTGCCGTTTGCGTCATAGGCCTTCTTCTCAATCAGGTCGACCAGGCCGACAGCCGTTTCGCCCTGCATGATGGGGAAGGTGAACGGAATGACGGAAGCGCCGAACATTTCGCGCAGGGAATCGAGAACGTTGAAGAAGTTGGCGTGCTCCTCGTCGAGCTTGGAGACGTAGAACATGGCGGGAAGACCGGCCTTGGCGAGATACTTCCAGCCCTTTTCGGTGCCGACACCGATGCCGCTCTTGGCGGTCAGGCAGATGAGACCCGCGTCAACCACGCGCAGGGACTGCACGATCTGACCGGCAAAGTCAAAATAGCCCGGATTGTCGATCACGTTGAGCTTGCACTTGTTATATTCAACGGGAATGACGGAAGAAGAAATGGAATACTGTCTCTTCTTCTCTTCGTCGTCAAAGTCAGAAACAGTGGTGCCATCAGCACGCTTGCCCAGACGGGTGATCGCCTTGGTGGTGAACAGCATACTCTCGCACAGAGCGGATTTGCCGTCGCCGCCGTGGCCAAGCAGGCAGATGTTGCGAATGTCATTGGCAGTATAGCCCATAGTAAAAATTACTCCTTTCTCCAGACGGGGCGCAAGACGGCGCGCTCCGTCCCTCGGCAGTTCTCATTTCGCCGACTCTTAAATTCCATTATATACGAATCCTCATAGGATTGCAATTAGAATCTTGTCAAATCCCATGAAAATCTGCGATTTTTCACGCGCGGCTATGCGCGGCCCGCCAAAAGTCCGGCCAGAAGCCCCGGAAGGAGCCACAAAGCCGTGTACAAAAACAGGTTCCAGCACGACGCGGCGAGGTCTGCGCCGAGGAATGTCAGCACAAACATCAGCCCCGCGCCGAGGATGCTTCCCACAAGGGCAATGCAGATGCACAAAATCGCCGTGCTCCGCAGTCCCCGCGCCGCGACAACGCTCCCGGCGAAGCTTGCAAAGCTGCTGCGGGCCATGAGCGCGCCCTGCGTTCCGCTGCGTACAGTCTCCGGCTCGGAAAGGGCCGCGCGCTCCTCCACGATGGGGAATTCAATGTGCTCGGGCGGGATCTTGTAGCGCTGCTTTAAAAACTGCGGCGTGATCATAAAATCGCGCGTGGCCAGCACCGGCACGAGCGCGCCTGCGCGCAGAACGGAGGCAAGACCGGCCCGGACGGATTCCGCCGGAGCGTAGTTGAGGGCGAAGACGGCGGTAAGCTCGCCGTTGACGGACAGATAGACCGCCTGCTTCAGCCGCGTCCCCTCCGGCACGCGCACACGCATGAGCTTCATGAACGCGATGGAGCCCATGAGCACGACGTCGCCCCGGATCGTCGCGCCGAGGCCGCCGCTTTCGTACCGGCGGAAGCTGTCGACGGTATAGCGCCTGCCGTTCTGGTCGTGCATCATCTGCTCGAACAGCGGGACAAGACCGCTGCCCGCCGTCTGTACGACGGCGTTGGCATAGCCGATGACCATGGGCGCGGGGCGGCTGCCGTAGAGCTTCATGCCGCCCTGCGTTACGTTCTGCGGCGGGAATAGGTCGGCGTCCTCAATGATCAGTCCGGCCTCACCGGACAAGATCCGTGCGCCCTGCCAGCCAGCGACGGCTGCGCCGACGCGGTACAGCTTTTTCGCAAACGTGGAAAACGGTTTGGCGTAGGCAATGAGCACGCCTGCGGGGAAGCCCGCCAGCAGCATGGCTGTCCACGACCAGAGAAAGCTCTTCCCGCCGCGCATCGCGGTCAGAATGGACAGCACAAGCGTCACCGCCGTCATGACAGGGGCATAGACGCGCATGATGCGGCTGCCCGCGTCCGGCATTTCCAGCTGGATGGCGAACTGTGCCGCGTCGCCCGGCGCACGGAAGATGCAGTCGTAGCCGTGCCACGCCTTTTCCTCCCGCACGGCGGCGACAGGCTCTTCCATGTTGCCTGCCGCGCGCAGCGACCTGCGCCGCGCCTCATATAATAAGCTCCGGCCCCAGAGGGCAAGCAGCAGCAGGACCGACGCGACCGTGCAGAACGGCGTTCTGCCCTGCATGACAGCAAAAAAAGCATCGACGATCACGGCACAGAGCACCACAAACAGCATACTGGTCTGATCGAACCGCAGACGCAGCGCCTGCATTACGCCGGACAGGCAGATATCATAGCTCAGAAGCGCCTGCGCAAGCAGAAGCCCCAGCATGATCGCGGAAAACACGCGAGAATAGCCGCTGAAATCCCCGATCACAGAGGATGCCGACAGAACCAGCAGCAGAATCGACGCCAGACACGTCAGTACGCTCAGCAGCAGCCGCAGCCGGACGCTGGAGGCGGCGGAATAGAACTGGTATGCAGCCTCCAGGGAAGAAAAGACGTGCTCAGGCTGCTCGGCGGCACGCTTTTTGCGGGCCTCCTTCTTCTGGAAGCGTTCGAGCTGACGGCGGCGCTTCTCGGCCTGCCGCCTTTCCCGGCGCTCGGCACGGGCGCGTTCACGCGCTTCTCTGGGGTCAGCTGCGGCTGGCTCCGGATCCGGTTCGCCCTGATAGGTCCAGACGGCGGGGCGCTCCGGCTCAGACTCTGTCTTTGTGTGGACGGGCGCAAAGCGGATGGTGTCGGCAGGCTCCTCGTCCTCCTCGGACGCAGGAGCATCGGGCGCACGTCCGGCTGGCGAAGCAAGCCGGACAGTCTCGCCGGGCTCTGCGGCCTGCTCCTCGCGCTTCGTCCAGCCGCCGAACTCGTTCATGATCTCCTCAAGCGAGTATTCCGGCTCCTCCTGCTCCGCAGGCGTCTTGTTCAGTTGTACTTCGTCCTCAGGACGCCTGGTTGGTTCCATAGTGTGCTCCATGTTTTGTGAATCTACCATACTCGCTTTGTAGGGGCCGATGCCCACATCGGCCCGGCAGGATGGGCCGCTTTTACGGAACTCTTCGGCAAAGTCGTGGCTGCCTCACGGGCCGATGTGGGCATCGGCCCTACAAACCGCCGTACCCGGCCCGCAGAGATCCAGGAACGGGAAATTACCCCCGCTGCCGGACGGCCTCATACAATAAAATTGCGGCGGCGTTCGATGCGTTGAGGGATGAAATGTGGCCGCGCATGGGAATACTGACTTTAAAGTCGCACGCTTCGGCGACAAGGCGGCTCATGCCGTCGCCCTCGTTTCCGATGACAATGGCTGCCGGACCCTTGAGATCGGCCTGATAGAGCGCCGTATTGCCGTCTGCCGCTGTACCGAAGACCCAGATCCCGGCCTTTTGCAGATCATGGATGGCGCTGACCAGATTGGCCACGCGCGCCACCGGCAGATATTCCAGCGCGCCCGCAGAGGCTTTGCCCACAACGGCGGTCAGACCGACGCTGCGGCGCTTTGGGATGATCACGCCATGCGCGCCCGCGCACTCTGCCGTGCGGATGATCGCGCCCAGATTGTGCGGGTCGGAAAGCTCGTCGCAGATGACGATCAGCGGGGCTTCGCCCCGGCTTTTCGCGTTTTCGAGAATTTCATCGACCGTTGCATAGGCGTGCGCCGCGACCATGGCAATGACGCCCTGATGCGCGCCCGTGGCCGAAAGCTGGTCGAGCTTGCGCCGGTCGGTTTCCACGACGGCGGCTCCTGCTTCCCTTGCCATGGAGGCCAGCCGTGCAAGGGCGCGGTCGGTTTCTCCGGCGGCGATGTAAAGCTTGTCGATGGGACGGCCTGCAGCAAGCGCCTCCTGTACGGCGTTGCGGCCCTCCAGCATATTTTCGGCGGCCTCCGCAGGCTCCTGCGCACGGCGGGCAGGCGGGCGGCGGTCGTTCCGGTTCCATTTTTTCTGTTCCATAGTTTCTCCAGCTTGTCATAATAATTCACAATATAGTATAACAGCTTCTTTCGGAAACCTCAATCCCAATCTCACAATTCACAGAAAATTTACCTGCCGGTGCAGGTTCTTCCTTGTAAATGCGAGGCGAGTGTGATAAGATTTGTAACAGAAAATTCCCTACTAAAACTTCCCACGTTTTCACAGAAGGAAGGTGCGTTTCTTGAATAACGACCCCAAAAACAAAAAACCGCAGGACAATAAGCCGCAGAACGGCGACGATGGACGGCAGGGCAGACGGATCATATTCCTGATGGTCGCGGCGCTGATCGCGACGCTGCTTATCAATTCGCTCTATACGACCATTGCCAACGCGTATCTGTCGGAGATCACCTATAACGAGTTCCAGACGTATCTCGACAAGGACGAGATCGCCGAGCTGGAGTTCCAGTCCGACCGCATGGTCATCCTGACGCGCGACGAGGCCAAGAAGCCGTCGTCGCAGCAGCGGCTGTACTACACCGGCTATATCCCCAACGTTTCGAATGACGATCTGAAAGACCGGCTCGACGCGCAGGGCGTGGAATACAACACCGAGATCGTCGAGCAGGCCAGCCCCATCGTGACCTTTGTCGTCACATGGCTGCTGCCGGTCATCATCATGTATGCGCTGCTCAGCCTGCTGATGCGCAGCCTGTCGAAGAAAATGGGCGGCGGCATCGGCGGCATCGGCGGCATCGGCGAGAGCAAGGCCAAGGTCTATATGGAAAAGTCCACCGGCATCACGTTTGCCGATGTGGCCGGACAGGACGAGGCCAAGGAATCGCTCGTGGAGATCATCGATTTCCTGCATAACCCGCAGAAATATGCCGCCATCGGCGCAAAGCTCCCGAAGGGCGCGCTGCTGGTCGGCCCTCCGGGCACCGGCAAGACGCTGCTGGCCAAGGCCGTCGCGGGCGAGGCAAGCGTTCCGTTCTTCTCCATTTCCGGCTCCGATTTCGTGGAAATGTTCGTCGGCGTCGGCGCAAGCCGCGTGCGCGATCTGTTCCAGCAGGCGGCGAAGGTCGCCCCGGCTATCATCTTTATTGATGAGATCGACGCCATCGGCCGCACGCGAGACTCCAAATTCGGCGGCAACGACGAGCGTGAGCAGACGCTCAACCAGCTGCTGGCCGAGATCGACGGCTTTGATTCGAGCAAGGGCGTCGTGATCCTTGCTGCGACGAACCGGCCTGAGATCCTCGATAAGGCGCTGCTGCGCGCGGGCCGCTTTGACCGCCGCATCATCGTCGACCGGCCCAATCTCGCCGGACGCTACCAGACGCTGCGCGTCCACACAAAAAATATCAAGCTGGCCGAGGATGTCGACCTGCACAAGATCGCGCAGGCGACTGCGGGCGCAGTCGGTGCAGACCTTGCCAACCTCGTCAACGAGGCGGCGCTGCGCGCCGTGCGCATGGGGCGCAAGGCTGTCAACCAGCAGGATCTGCTGACGTCCTTTGAGCTTGTCATCGCGGGCACGGAGAAGAAGGGCACCGTCCTGACCGACACCGAAAAGCGCATCGTGTCCTACCACGAGGTTGGCCACGCGCTGGTCGCGGCGCTGCAGAAGCACTCACAGCCCGTCTCCAAGATCACCATCGTCCCGCACACCTCCGGCGCACTGGGCTACACCATGCAGATGCCGGAGGAGGAAAAGTTCCTGTCCAGCAAAGAAGAACTCATCGTCGAACTCCAGACCATGCTGGGCGGCCGCGCTGCCGAGCAGGTCGTCTTCGGCATCGCCACGACCGGCGCGTCGAACGACATTGAGCGTGCGACGGAGCTGGCCCGCAAGATGGTCACACAGTACGGCATGAGCGACAAGCTCGGCCTCATGGCGCTGTCGACCGTCTCGAACCCGTATCTCGACGGCAGCACGATGATGAACTGCGCCGACTCCACCTCCTCCGCGGCGGACGAAGAGATCCACAAGCTGCTCATGGACTGCTACGCGGACGCGAAAAAGCTTCTTGTCGAGCACCGTTCGCTTCTTGACGAGATCGCGATGTACCTGCTGAGCAAGGAAACCATCACGGGCGACGAGTTCATGGCCTACGTCAACGCCGACAGCAAAAGGCTGACGGACGGCAGCGAGGCGGAAGAACAGCCCGAGCAGACCGAGGCCCCGTCCGAATCAGAATAAAACCACTCGTGCCCCTGCTGGAAAGCGGGGGCACAGTTCGCTTGCCCCAAACTCCCGGCCTTCTCCTGCCGCGGAGAGGTGCATTTTCAGGGAAAATGACGCAGAGGAGTCCGGGAAGCTCCCGTGCCGGTGCGGCACAGAAAGAATAGTGCGATCCCGCTTGACGCGCAGGGGGAAAGCCTCTATAATAGGGAAGCTTTTGCGGCAAATGATACGAAAAAGAGGAACTGTCGTTATGGCAAGATCGCGTTCCGCCCGTGCGGGCGGTATCCAGATGACCGAAGGGCCACTATACAAAAATATCCTGCTGTTCAGTGTCCCGCTGATCTTCTCACAGCTTTTGCAGGTGCTGTTCAACATGGCGGACGTCGCTGTTGTCGGGAAATTTTCCAGCGCGACAGCGCTCGGCTCCGTCGGCTCTACGTCAACGCTCGTCACGCTGTTTACGGGCTTTCTCATCGGCCTGTCCAACGGCGTCAATGTCCGCGTAGCGCAGTATCTCGGCGCACGTCAGGAAGAAGACACGCGAAATTGCGTCCACACGGCGCTGATCTTGTGTACGCTGTCCGGCCTCGTGATCGCGGTTTTGTGCTTTTTCCTGGCCGCGCCGATGCTGGAACTGCTGAAAACGAAGGACGATTTGCTGCCCGGCGCGGTGCTCTATTTCCGCATTTACGCGCTCGGTATGCCGGCGCTCGGCATTTTCAACTTCGGCAACGCCGTCCTGAGCGCCAGCGGCGACACGAAGCGGCCCCTGGCCTATCTGACGGCGGCAGGCATCCTGAATGTGATCCTGAACCTGTTCTTCGTCATCGTCTGCAAAATGGCCGCCGACGGCGTGGCGCTGGCAAGCATCATCTCACAGTATCTGTCGGCGGTTCTGGTGCTTCTGCACATGACGCGGCTGACAGACAGCTGCCGCGTGGAGTGGAAGCTTCTGCGCCTGCATGGCAGCGAGGTCGGGCGCATTCTCGGCCTCGGCGTCCCGGCGGGGATCCAGCATATGATCTTTGCGGTCGCGAATCTGTTCATTCAGGTCGGCATCAACTCGTTTGATTCGACCGTCGTTTCCGGCAACTCCGCCGCGGTCAACGTGGACAACGTGATTTATAATGTCATGGCCGCGTTCTATACCGCCTGCTCGACCTTCATGGGCCAGAACTGGGGCGCAGGGAAAAAGGACCGGATGATGAAGAGCTATTACATCAGCCTCGGCTATTCGTTCGCGATCGCGGCGGTTCTCGGCGCGGCGTTTCTTCTGTGCGGCGAACCGTTTCTGTACATCTTCACAAACGACGCGGACGTCGTCGCCGCAGGCATGGAGCGGATGCGGATCATGTGCTTCTCCTACTGCGTCAGCGCCTTCATGGACTGCACCATCGCTGCCTGCCGCGGCCTTGGCCGCAGCTTTGTGCCGACGGTGATCGTGATCATGGGCTCATGCGTGTTCCGCGTGATCTGGGTCTATACGATCTTCGCGCATTTCCACACCATTCCGTCTTTGTATCTGCTCTACATCTTCTCGTGGACGATCACTGCCGCGGCGGAGATCCTCTATTTCATTCGCTGCTGCCGCCGTCTGCACACGGCGCAGACAGCCTGACGAAGACGCGCACGATTCTGGTCATATCTCCGCGTGACGGTTCGGATCTCACGCGGATATAAGCTGCTATGATGTGCCCCCGGCCCTGTCCAGACGCGGACAGGGCCGGGGATTTTCCATTCGTGCGCATATTCGCCGATTTTTGACTTGAGAAGTGCGGGAAAGCGTGATAAAATAAATCAAATTGGACCCTTCACGAAAAGGAGCAGAGAATACTATGGCACTGAGAAAGATCGTGACGGTGGGCGACCCCATTCTGACGAAGGTCTGCCGTCCTGTCACAAGGTTTGACCAGAAGCTTGCGATTTTGATCGAGGACATGATCGAGACGATGCACAACGCGAACGGCGTGGGCCTTGCCGGGCCGCAGGTCGGCGTGATGCGCAGGCTCTGCGTCGTCGATACCGGCGAGGAAGACGTAGAGCTTGTGAACCCCGAGGTCGTCGAGGTCAGCGAGGAAACGCAGACCGGCGTGGAGGGCTGTCTGAGCCTGCCCGGCAAATACGGCATCGTCACCCGTCCCGAGCACGTTGTCGTCCGCGCGCAGGATCGGAACGGCGATTGGTACGAATATGAGGGCGACGATATTGTCGCCCGCTGCTTCCTGCATGAGATCGACCATCTTGACGGCCATATGTACACCGAGATCGCCGAACGGATGCTCACGCCGGAGGAGCTGGAGGAGATGACCCGGCAGGAGGAAGAGGAGGACGGGGAATGAGACTCGTCTTCATGGGCACGCCCGAGTTTGCAAGGGCGTGTCTGGAAAAGCTGCATTCGGACGGCTTTGACATTGCTGCCGTCTATACCAAGATCGATACGCCGAAAAACCGCGGCATGAAGCTCATCCCGTCGCCCGTCAAGGAATATGCCCAGTCTGTGGGCCTGCCGGTGTATCAGCCGCAGTCCTTCCGGGACGAGGAGACGGTGCAGCAGCTGCGGGAGCTGAAGCCCGATCTGCTGGTCGTCGTCGCCTACGGCAAAATTCTGCCGCAGGCCGTGCTGGATATCCCGAAATACGGCGCGATCAATATGCACGGCAGCATCCTGCCGCAGCTTCGCGGCTCCGCGCCCGTGCAGCGCTCCATCCTGAACCACTGCGATGAGGCCGGCGTCACCGCCATGTACCTCTCTGCAGGCATGGACGAGGGCGATATCATTGAGATCCGCAAAACGGCAATCCAGCCGCTGGAAACCTCCGAGGAGCTGATGGCGCGCCTTGCGCAGCTCGCCGCGCCCCTCTGCGCCGATACCGTCCGCTCAATCGAGGCTGGGACGGCTCCGCGCATCCCGCAGGATAACACCCGCGCGACCTACGCGCCCATGCTGTCCAAGGAGGAAAGCCCCATCGACTGGAACCAGCCCGCGAGATTCATTGTCGACCACGTGCGCGGCCTTGTCCCGTGGCCCGTCGCCACGGCGGAGCTTGGCGGCACGGAATTTAAAATTTACCGCGTGGAATATGCCGATCAAAAAACGGAGAAAGCCCCAGGTTCGCTCGTCGCGCTGACGAAAAAGGGCCTGCTCGTCGCCTGTCACGACGGCAATACCGTTCTTGTCCGTGAGCTGCAGGCCAAGGGCGGCAAGCGTATGCCCGCCCCCGATTATTTCCGGGGACATCCGATCACCATCGAATAAGAGGTAGCTATGAACGCAAGAACGACGGCGCTGTCCGCGCTGATTGCCATGCGGCGGCAGAACGCCTGGGCCGACGGTGCGCTGAAGGACTATACGGCCCGCGACCGGCTCGACCGCCGCGACGCGGCGCTGGCTGCAAGGCTGTTATATGGCGTGGTGCAGAACCGGATGCTGCTGGACTTTTATCTTGCGCAGGCCGTAGCGGCCCCGCTGACAAAATTACAGCCGGTCGTGCTTGATATCCTGCGTCTCGGCGCGTATCAGATCTTATTTCTGGATAAGATCCCCGTCTCTGCCGCCGTCAATGAAGCGGTCGAGCAGACGAAGACCTATGCGAACAAACGCGCCGCCGGTCTGGTCAACGGTTCGCTGCGCACCCTTGCCCGCAGAAAGGACGAGCTGGAAAAGCCGCACGATCTGGCCACGAAATACTCTCACCCGCAGCCGCTCGTCGACTGCCTGCGTGCGTCCATGGACGAGGAAACGCTCGAAGCCTTCCTCGCCGCTGACAACGACATTCCCAAAACGGCGCTTCAGGCAAATCCCCTGAAGGCATCTGCAGAGCAGGTGGCTGCCGCGCTGGACGAAGCGGGGATCGCCTGTGAGCCGCACCCGTGGCTTCCCGGCTGCTTCCTCGTCTCCGGCACGGGCAATCTCGAATCGCTGCCGCTGTTCCAGTCCGGCGCGGTCTATGTGCAGGACGCCGCCGCAAAGCTGGCCGTGCTGGCCTCCGGCGCGGCGCCCGGCATGCGCGTGCTCGACTGCTGCGCGGCCCCCGGCGGCAAGAGCTTCGCCGCCGCCATGCAGATGGAAAATACGGGCAGCATCCTGTCCTGCGACCTGCACGCGCATAAGATTTCCCTGATCGAAAAAAATGCCGCCCGGCTCGGCATTTCCATCCTGAAGGCCGAACAGCGCAGTGCGTCGGAGTTTGACCCCGCGCTCGAAGCGCAGTTTGACCTCGTCATCGCCGACGTGCCGTGCTCCGGCCTCGGCGTCATCCGCAAAAAGCCGGACATCCGCTATAAGCCGCTGGACGCCATCGAGCGCCTGCCGGAGGTGCAGCGCGCCATTCTGGAAACCGTCAGCCGCTATGTAAAGCCCGGCGGCGCACTCCTTTACAGCACCTGTACCGTCCGAAAAGAGGAAAACGAGGCTGTCGCCCTGCCGTTTTTGCAGGCACACCCGGAATTTTCACTGGAACCGTTCCCAGTCCCGGACGGACTTGACCTTCCCAACGAGGGCTATGCCGCGCTCCTGCCGCACAAACACGCGGCGGACGGCTTTTTCATCTGTAAGCTGAGGAAACACGCATGAAACAGGATATCAAATCCATGACGCTGGCCGAGCTGCAAGACGCGTTCGCGGCGCTTGGCGAACCGAAATTCCGCGCAAAGCAGGTCTTTGCGTGGCTGCACCGCGGCGCGGTCAGCTTCGAGGCCATGACGAACCTCTCCAAGCCCCTGCGCGAAACGCTGGACAGCCTCTATTTCATCAATAAGCCCACCGTCGCCCGCAAGCAGATCTCCAGGCTTGACGGGACGATCAAATATCTCTGGAGGCTGCGCGACGGCAACTGCGTCGAATCCGTCGTCATGCAGTACCACCACGGCAACACCGTCTGCATCTCCTCGGAGGTCGGCTGCCCGATGGGCTGCAAGTTCTGCGCGTCGACCATCGGCGGCCTTGTCCGGCGGCTGGAGCCGTCGGAGCTTCTTGATCAGGTGCTTTTTTCCCAGCTGGATTCCGGCCTGCCGATCTCCAACATTGTCCTGATGGGCATCGGCGAACCATTGGATAACTTCGACAACGTCATGCGTTTTCTGGAGCTTGTCAACAGCCCGGACGGCATGAACATCGGGATGCGCCACATCAGCCTTTCCACCTGCGGCCTCGTCGACAAGATCGAACAGCTTGCCGAACGCGATCTGCAGCTGACGCTTTCCGTGTCCCTGCACTCGCCGGACGACGAATCGCGCAGTAAGATCATGCCCGTCAACCGCCGCTGGCCGGTCGACACGCTGCTATCTGCCTGCCGCGACTACTTCGCGAAGACCGGGCGGCGCATTTCCTTTGAATATACCATGATCGACGGCGTGAGCGACAGCCCGGAGCAGGCGGAGCTGCTGGCAAAGAAGCTGGCCGGAATGGGCGCGCACGTCAATATGATCCCACTCAACAACGTCACCGAAAGCGGCCTGCATACCTCATCCAGACAGGCCATCCGCCGCTTCCAGACCATTCTGGAGGAAAACGGCGTCACCGCGACGCTCCGCCGGACGCTTGGCAGCGATATCGACGCTTCCTGCGGCCAGCTGCGCCGCAAATATGAATCAAACTGACTGAAGGAGGAATCTCCATGCAGACCTGGGGTTTGACCGATCCGGGCAATATCCGGCAGCAGAATCAGGATTCCTACGCGATCGTGCCGTTTGGCCGCGACCGTGTGCTCATGATCGTCTGCGACGGCATGGGCGGCGCGAAATCCGGAAACGTTGCCAGCAGCCTCGCCGCCGAGGTCTTCACGGACGAGGTGCGCCGCACGCAGCGCCCCGGCATGACACCGGAAAAGGCCGCCGCCATGCTCCGCAGCGCGCTGGAGCTGTCCAACAGCGCCGTCTATGAGCAGTCGCAGCTGAGCGATGATTTTACCGGCATGGGCACGACGCTCGTCGCCGCCTGGATCAGCCGCGATCTGGCCGTCGTTATCAACGTCGGCGACAGCCGCGCCTACCACTTCACCCGCGAGGACGTGCGCCTTATCACGCGCGACCATTCCATGGTCGCCTACATGGTCGAGCGCGGAGAGCTGACGCAGGAGCAGGCCAAGCTCCACCCCGGCAAAAACGTCATCACCCGCGCCGTCGGCACCGAGCCGGAGGTCGAGGGCGATATCTTCACCTGCCGCCTGCGCCGCGACGAGTGCATTCTGCTCTGCTCTGACGGCCTTTCCAACGAAATGGCCGATCAGGAAATGCTCTTTGAGGTCGTCCACGGTCTGAGCAAAAGCGACTGCTGCCAGCGGCTGCTGCACATCGCCAAGAACCGCGGCGCACCCGACAACGTGACCGTCACGCTGGCGGCTGTCTGACGGGAGGGCGCATAGGATGAAATTTTTCGGAAAGGAGCGAGCCTGATGGACCGATACATCGGAAAGCTGTTGGATAACCGCTACGAGATCCTTGAAAAGATCGGCTCCGGCGGCATGGCGGACGTCTACAAGGCCCGCTGTCACCGCCTCAACCGGCTCGTGGCCATTAAAATATTAAAGGAAGACCTCTCGCAGGATGCAGAGTTCCGCCGCCGCTTCCACGCCGAATCGCAGGCCGTCGCCATGCTCTCGCACCCGAATATCGTGAGCGTTTACGACGTGTCGCGTTCAGACAACATCGACTACATCGTCATGGAGCTGATCGAGGGCATTACCCTCAAGCAGTATATGGAGCAGAAGGGCACGCTCAACTGGCGCGAGGCCCTGCACTTCTCCACGCAGATCTGCAAGGCACTTGAGCACGCGCACAGCCGCGGCATCGTCCACCGTGACATCAAGCCCCATAATATCATGATTTTGAAGGACGGCAGCGTCAAGGTCGCGGACTTCGGCATTGCCCGCGTCTCCTCCGCACAGAACACCCTCACGCGCGAGGCGCTCGGCTCCGTCCACTATATCTCGCCCGAGCAGGCCAAGGGCGCGCAGGTCGACTGCCGTGCCGACCTCTATTCCCTCGGCGTCGTCATGTACGAAATGCTGACGGGCCGCCCGCCGTATGACGGCGATACGCCCGTTTCTGTCGCCATTCAACACATTAACGGCCATCCCACCATGCCGCGTGAGCTGAACCCCTCCATTCCGCTCGGCCTTGAGCAGATCACCATGCACGCCATGACGGCGGAGCTGTCGCACCGCTATCCCTCGGCGACCCGTATGCTCCACGATCTGGAGGAATTCCGCAAGGAGCCGAACCTGTCTCTTATACACATCTCCGAGCCCACGAG
>ENA-OZVN01000285-OZVN01000285.1-human-gut-metagenome-genome-assembly--contig:-NODE-285-length-15859-cov-7.104341_pt1 | contig 15859 bp, 6 predicted proteins | sample MGYA00243446_ERZ654047 | MGnify/ENA primary metagenome ERZ654047 (study PRJEB26926, sample SAMN06164884) | human gut metagenome | biome: ENVO:00009003; feature: ENVO:2100002; material: ENVO:00002003...
CTTCCGCTTATTTGAGCTGTTCCCGTTTGTATAACGATTACGATGGGATACAGCACGACTACACGAAAAAGCAGGGGCTTGTCTGGCAGGAGGTTTTCCTGCCGGAATACGCCCCGCAGGAATGGCAGGATCGGGAAAAGCTATGGAACGCTGTGGAGGAAGTCGAGACGGCCAAGGACAGCAGACTTGCCCGTGAGTTCGTCGTGGCGCTGCCCATAGAGCTAAGCCGTGAACAGCAAATTGAGCTGCTGCAAGACTTTATCCGGGAGCAGTTTGTGGCCGATGGAATGTGCGCCGACGCAGCCATCCACGACACCGACGGTCACAACCCTCATGCCCACATTCTCTTGACGGTGCGCCCGTTGGATGGGCAGGGACACTGGCAGTACAAGACTGAGAAGGAATATCTCTGCATGAAAAACGGCGAGGAACGCGGTTTTACTGCCGCTGAGTTCCGGACGGCGCAGAACGACGGCTGGGAGAAGCAATATCCCTACAAGGTCGGCAAAAAGAAGGTGTATATGACACCGTCTGATGCCGAAGCACAAGGGCTTGTCCGGGCTGACACGCATCCCAAAAGCACCCGCTACGGCAGACAGAATCCTATCTCCGAGCGCTGGAACAGCGAAGAACAGCTTACGGCATGGCGGGCAGCATGGGCAGATGTGTCCAACCGCTGTCTGGAACGCGCCGGGCGGGAGGAACGCATTGACCACCGCAGCAACGCTGCACGGGGGCTGGATGAGATTCCTACCATCCATGAAGGTGTGACAGCGCAGGCGTTGGAGAAAAAGGGCATCATCTCTAACCGATGCGAAATTAACCGTCAGATCAAGGCAGATAACGCTCTGCTTCGTGAGCTGAAAGCGACAGTCAAGAAGCTGGGGCAGGCGGTAAAGAATACAATCCCGGTTATTGCCGAGGCGATGGAAAAGCTGTTGGCGAATATGATTGTTTTTCACTATCAGCTGCGGCATATCGGCCTGGGCAAGCAGCGCATGAAAGAGTATATCCATGCCGTTCAGCCGAAGCTGGTGCGCTTTACCGAGTTGGTTCAGGAAATTCGGGGCAAGAGCAAGGAACGGAAGTCTTTGCTTGCCGAAAAGAAGGAGACTCCCTTCTATCTCATCCCGAAGCAGCATGAGCTGTCCTGCCGCATTGCGGAGCTGACCGAGGAATTAGAGGAGCTAAAATCCGAAAAGGATATGTTGCTGCACTCGCTGGAATGCAGCGACGATGCCGGTATCGCTGCTGTGAAAAAGGATATCTCCACGATAGAAGCGGCACTTAAAAAGCTGGCGCAACAGGAAGAAAAGTACACGGCTGAGCTAAACGACGCCTTGCGGCAATATGCTGATTTCAAGGAACAGGCGGCAGAATTTGACCCAGAAGAATTACAGGACGCAAGGCTTACCCTGCGTTCTGTAATGGAGCGTTCTGCGGTTGACCGCGTGCAGTCTGCTTATGGGAATAAGTACGATCCGCTGCTGATATACGACAGCAAACGGGATGTGGCAAACCTGCTCCATGAGGAAGCTGAAGAACGCTCCATCCGTGAACGTCTGCATCAGAAACAGCAACAGAAGACAAAGCAGAAGCAGGACAAGAAGAAATGCCGAGACAGTTGGGAGCGATAATATTTCAGTGGAAGTGCATTTTGAACGATGCACTCCCACTTTTTCTTTGATAATTAGCAAAAAGTGTAGAATTCGATCGTTTTTTGTGGTATAATTATTGTAAATACTGTGTACTTATACGAGGCGGTGTTTTGTACAGAGCGATTAGTGGTAAATAAGCTAATGATAAATTTATGGAAAAGCCGAACCATTTCAGCGTGAACTATGTTCATGTAAAGGAATTACACATGGACAGCGCGTTGAATCAGGGCAAGAGGAAAAACTTTCTATATAATTTCTCATCGAAGCGAATGTGAGGGGTTTGAGAGAGATCCTCTTATGATATTTTTCTTATTTCTCAAAAAGGACTTTTGGGGGTATAAGATGAAAGAAACGCATATTACGATTTATATCCACGACTTGGAGATTTCGGACAAGAGCAAAAGTTTCTTGGGCCGTGTAGGCTTGATGAGGCTGAACGATTTGCTGAACTGCGATATGATGGAATTATCTGCAACACGCAATATCAGTGAAGATGTTCTCCAAGAATTGAATGGGGTAATAGCCCATGCAGACGATATCATCTGTTTCTTTGAGGAACGAGCGAAACGAATCAAAGAGATTCTTCCTAATGTTCAAGATGCGCCGATTGAAAGTCTTGGACTAGGTACTCGTGCAACAAACGCGTTGAGACGTGGCGGCATCCACACGGTCGGAGCGTTGATTCAAATGTCTCAGAAAGATATTTTTGAGCTACGTAACGTTGGCGTGTTGAGCAGAGAAGAAATCACGAAAGCCATTGAAAGCATCGTACAGAGTGGTAAGATCGTATATCACGAGCGCGAAGAGGAATCAAAGACAATTATCGAAACCACACCGGAAAGTAGTATAATATCTGAACTCCTTCCGGAAATCGAATCTATTAGTCTTGATGATGTTCCTTTTAGCGTTAGAGCCAGAAATGCATTGAAGCGGGAAAATGTTCAGACTGCGGGCGAACTGGTTCAAATGTCTGAAAAGGATATTATGAGCCTCAGAAATGTTGGTGCTCAAACAAGAGACGAAATACTTGCGGTCATCAACGCAATAATTAGAGAAGGTAGAGCTTATTTTGATAATCTCACATCTCAATACGATCAAAAGCATGGAGATGAACCTATCGTAGAATCTGCCGGTAAAGGTTTTGATTTTGCGGTCATTGACATTTTAACAGAAAGATTTGGATTCAAGCCAGCTAAGATGACGGAATGGTTTGGGCTGTCAAGGCAAAGCGTGTATAACGCCTTGGAGAAACGATTGCCGCAGCGCAGATCTACATGGACAGGAAAGACAATTTCTGAAAGTGAACTGTCAATTCTTGCAAAACTGATCGAAAACAAAAGTTTTGACTATACTGACGACGAAGTAACCTGCTGTTGTATGAACAACAGACAGGACGATTTCGTCTGCCTTTTTATATACGAGAACGAGATCAAATGCCTCTTCCTAAAAGACTTGCCGGATGAGATTCGGGAACAAGTTGTCAGCAAAAAAATGCACATGTATACGGAGCGGGAGTTGGCCGGTGAATCTGACGGAAGAGTTATAAATGTCCTTACGAAGCCTTTCTATCGCCCGGATAATCCAGAGAGATTCAGAGCAAATGCACAGTTTCGAGGAATGACGTCGGATGAATACGCTGTTTTCATTTCCGGATATCCATACCTCGATCAGCGCAGCGTTACAGATGAGCAGATTATAGCCTTCATGCAGGAAAACATGGTTGACGGGAAAGTGTACATCTCCTCTGATTCGAAAAACCAGTGGATTAGGTCAATAGCCTCCCTGAATGGCTATACAATCAAGAGCTTTATTGAGCTTTATGGATTTGAATCTCGACTCGACGGTTCGGAACTAACCACAGATGGAGCAAAAGAGCGCCATATCGAAGAGTTGCGACAGTACATTGTACATGACAATGTTGTTTATTTCCCAACGGATTCTCAGATTTATAAAATCCTTAATACCTATGCACATAACAAGGGATTCAACGTTAATAGCTATATTCGCTCGTTAGGGTTTGAGAGAACTACCGAGCGCCCTGATGTGGCTGTTGATATTCTTGAAAAGGATATGGAGGTCAGGCAAAGCGACGGTACTTTTGAAGATAAAGTCTTTGCCATGTATCCCCTCATTGGAAGCTGTATTCTGAAGCCCGAAATGGTAGACAAGTTAAATGCAAACGCCCGAAAATACATTGACCTTGTACTTAGAGAACCATGGACAAAGCTCTCGCTGCGCGCAGAGATGCAGATTACCCTTGCGCTGATTAACAACGCAAAAAAATGGAAGAATGAGGAGAACAGTAATTTCTGGAACTATATTACTCTCCAGTTCGGGTATCGTGACGCAAGCGGATCGGTAGTAAGACTTCTTCAGTCGTCCCTTGAGAATGCAATGAAGCACAACCGGCGCCTTTTCTTGGAGAATGCAAATGGACGCGCTTTTAAATCAACGGTTGTGATCCATGCGCTAAGTACGAAAAAGTCGTGGATGGCTCTGTTTGATTTCCTGTTCGACTTCTACAAAAGCAACCTTAACTGGCGCGTGATTCCAAACGACCCTTTGATTTCTGTTATGGTTCATACTCTCCAGCAAAAGTTATCAGGCGGCAATGAGGAAGATGTTGAACTGACAATCAGCTCTAAGGCGTATTCATTCCAGGAAGGAATACGGAAACTGATCCTTTACCGGCCTGTCTATACGCGGAACCTGTTTGAAAGATTGATCGGAAAAATCGATTCGCTTGTCAACTCTGAGACTAAGAAAGTCAATACATACGAAGAATTGCTCTGTGAAGAGTGGTTCAGAGAGAAGATCATTGCGATTGCAAATACAAAAAAATCAGAGAGACAGACGCAAGTCACTCAGCGTGATGTCGCAATAGATTATTCCCGTATCCGTGCGAAGTTCATCCTGAAAAATGAAACGGACGTACAGCTCATACTCCCGGATATTCGCTTGAAGAACGAGGAGATCAAAAAGGCAACGCTTTACGTAAGCTGCAATGGCAGAGAAGTAATGCAGCAGAACCTTAGTTGGTACGGGAACGAGCTCGGAAAGACGCTAAACGGTGTCGCCGCTTCTATTTCGGTGGGTTCTCAAGAGGATAGTTTGCTGAACATTTGTGTTCGGATCAAATGTGATGACGAGCTGATCTACGACTCGGAAGAAAGCCTGCATCGTAACGTGTTGCTGTTCTACGGCGGTGCTGAGATCTCGGCAAATCAAGTCAAACGAGACCACTATACGCTCGTAGTGCCTAAAATGTCGGAGGTAAAGACAGAGAACACGGATATCGTCGAGATTGACTCGATGAAAAATGCTGGGCTGAAAGCGTTCTTCTTGGAGCTGAAGGACGGATATGTGCTTTCGGTGGATGGCCGTTTGATTGCCTTCGACAGTGAGAATGGGACAGACCTCAAGGTTATCACTCCAAGCGAATCTACATCCCTGCCAACGGTCACCATTCAGGACACAGAAGCTTTCCTCGCCTTTCGGAAGAGTACTTGTAGCATCATTCTTGGAAATCGCGATTACACGCAGCAGTTTGTCCTCTTAAAAGACGGCGAGAGAATTGAGTTTGACTCATTGGAACAGTCCGACAATGGGCTTGCGTTCACTATGCCGTTGGATGGCGAATGTGACACGATACGTCTGCAAGTAATCAATCTGGCAAACGAACGATTGATGTTTGACCGGACATTTGTTCTGATTTCCGAAGCAGATTGCTGCTTTAATCGTGAATTCTATTATAATGCAAGCGATTATGACGGTGCAGAATTTTATGCGGACATAGATGATTTCCATGAAGTAGTTTCTTTTGGGGAAGACGAAACCGAAGTCCGTATACCTTTCCGTGATGGAGAACTTCATGTGGATATTCCGAAGATCACCGTGTCTGAAACCTCCGGTGCATGGATGCAGGAGCCTCAACGGGCATGGTATATCGGGCATATTCCGCAGAATAGTTTTCTCAAAGTAACCACTCCGGCGAGGGTCAATGTTCAGTTTCTCGTTGGTGGCAAAGACATCCTCTATGATGGTCAGGGCTTGGTGACGATTGGAAATGTCCTACAGTCGTTCGGTGGTACAGACAGCTTCAATGACGCAGAAGTGGTGATGAGAGTTGCCGGCCAGACACAGAGTGCCTCTTATTCTCTGGCGAGAGTTTTCTTCAAGGAGCGTTTTCTGGAACATCCTTCCCTCTGGACAGAAGAACAAAAGCTGTTATGGGATCAAGGTAGAGCATTTATTGGTACTTCGGGCAGAGAATTCACTCTCTTGCTATCAAGTGCCGATGATAAGCGGTTTGAATTCAAGCTTAGCGAAGATACGGAGTATGTCATCTTACCGGAAGATATGCCGATTGGGAACTATCGGTTTGAAATCAGCATCCAAATCGGAGGATTATTCAAAAGAACAAAAGAAGTTTTGGAAACCGGCGACTGTATCATCGGCAATAAAAACCTTCTGCGCTTTATGAACAGACGCATTGTTGTCGAATCTATTACAGATGAGTTCAAGGAAGAGGCCGGTCATATCCTGATACGCCCCTGCTATATTGACCAAATACAGTATTGTGGGATGGAGGATACCTCCGAAGGATACTGCCCGGTGTATAGCGGAATTCTCTACACGACTGGTTATCATGGGGAAAGGTATGAGTTCTCGTATGATGTTCACACGAACAAAAAGGGCATTACAAAAATGTTGGTAAATCCGGTTCGAATTGTGTATATCAGCGACACTGCACTGTGCATTACTGATCCAGATGGAGATGGTTTGTACTACTATAACTACTATGATCGCAGCCTGGAATCCGTAGTCTTTGCACTTACGGATCACGAATACACGAAGGCCAACAAACAAAAGTATTCCAATGCCGATCTATACTCGTATCGGACGGAAAGGGTGTAAGTATGTTTAGTCCAATAACTGCAGCAGACAACATCAAGGATGAGTTTATAGGGTACATATCGACGTTGTTCCATATTTCCGATAAGGATTACGCTGCGCAGTTTGCTGCTGCGTTGCGTGAGGAAGGTGCTATTGCAAAAGGCCCCTATCTTGACGTCAGCGACTCATATAAAACCGGAAAAAGCCTTGCTCAGATGATTGAGGAGGGCGAGGCGTCTTCACTCTTCCACAGTTTGGAGGGAGATATTCCCGATGGTGAAAAAGAGATCCAGATCAACCGTGGGCTGTATCTCCATCAGGAAAGAGCCCTTAGAAAGACAAACAAAGGTAATAACCTGATCGTTACCACGGGAACCGGCTCTGGTAAAACGGAGTGCTTCATCATTCCGATAATCAATCACTTGCTTCGGGAGGCCGAAGAAGGTACCCTTTCATCCGGCGTGAGAGCGATTCTGATTTATCCGATGAATGCTCTTGCCAACGACCAGATGAAAAGACTGCGCAATCTTCTGAAGAGCTATCCTAAGATTACTTTCGGCGTCTATAACAGCAGCACAAAGCAAAATGAACAGGACGGGATTGCTGAATATGGTAAGGTGTACAAGGATGCAAATGGACGTCCCCTGAAGCCGCTGAAAAATGAGATCGTTTCTCGCGATCAGATGCAAAAGACGCCTCCGCATATCCTCGTGACGAACTATGCCATGCTTGAGTATATGATGCTCAGGCCCAAGGATGACCTGGTCTTTTCCAGAGCGAAACTACGTTTCCTTGTCCTTGATGAAGCACATATCTATCGGGGAGCGACGGGAATGGAAACGTCCCTGCTGCTGAAGCGGCTTAAAGCACGAATCAGCAACCCGGCAAATGTCCTCCATATTCTCACCAGCGCCACGCTAGGCGGAAAAGAAGCGGATGATGATATCGTCAAGTTTGCGGAAACGCTGTGCAACGCATCTTTTTATGCTGAGGATATTATCAGGTCTCAAAGTGTGGTTCCGTCTTATGATAGGGAACCTGTCAATGTCCCCCTGTCTATGTTTGCGGAGCTTATTGATCCTCAAAAGCCCCTGAATGTCATTGCTGATGATTATGGGCTTCCAATTCCAGATGGTATTCCCGACGCTGAGTATCTTTATGATCTGTGCGTTAGTGCCTCAGTTTATCGAGACCTCCGCAGAATAACAAGTCATCCTATGACGATTCCCGAGATAACGAGAGCACTCAGAGCAACCCACAATGTGACCCAGCAGGATGTTGTAAACATTATTGGAGTGGCTGCGCAAGCTTCCAAAAACAAGTCTGCCTTGATAAAAGCGCGTTACCACATGTTTGCAAAAGCGCTTGAGGGCGCATATGTTACGCTTGGTCAAAACAAAAAGTTGATGCTCAACCGAAACAGGAGCATTACGATAGGCGACGAAAATTGGAAAGTGTTCGAGTGTGCGATCTGTGATGATTGCGGAAGAGTAGCAGTAGCCGGAAAAGAAGTGGATGGAAAGCTTGAGTTTGCAAACAGCTCTTACGATCCTGAAATTGAGTATTACCTTCTCAGAGACAGTCGAGATATCGACTTGGATTTGGATGAGGAAGACGAAGATGACACAGAGGAAATCGGTAAAAATGATTATATCCTGTGCTCAAAATGCGGTGCCCTTATTCATGAAAGTTTGAAGGCAGACCCTCCCTGTACATGTGGGCTAACCCACTATGTAAAGCTTAGGAAAGCAAGAAAAAGCGGTTCGCGCGGAGATGGAAAATGCCCGAGCTGCAATTTTGGCACATTCAAAACCTTCTACTTGGGATATGACGCGGCAACAGCAGTTCTTGGCACCTCGTTGTTTGAAGAATTGCCGGAGAGCGAGAAAGTTCTCAAGAGCAAGAAAAGCGCACAGCCGGTTAAAAAGAGCTTGTTTGGAGCTGCAAAGCAAGGCGCTCAGGTTGATATTGTCCGCCGCAAGAGGCAATTCCTTTCTTTCTCCGACAGCAGAGGAGAGGCGGCATTTTTTGCGTCGTACATGACGGCGGCCTATAGTGAGTTCCTTCGCAGGCGTGGCATCTGGCATGTTGTTGAGAAGAACAAAGAAAATATGGCAGCGCATCCTTGGGAAATCCAGCACTTTGTGGATGAACTCACATCCTATTTCGATTCATGTAGAACATTTGCTGAACCGGGAGACAAAGGCGTTGAGAATTTAACGGCGACGAGCCGAAAAAACGCATGGATCGCCGTCCTGAACGAGATGGTCAATGCACGCCGAAGCACCAGCTTGGCTTCTTTGGGCATCCTCAAGTTCAATTATAAAGGGAACGCCGAGGAAATTATGTCGGGTGTTGCCGAAGCCTATCAACAAAAAGTTGAAGATATGAAGGCTCTCTTCGATTTGCTTGCCATGGAAATTGTTTACCATGGCGCATTGGAGGGAGACTGTGATTTGACCGATGATGAGCGGGAGTACATTTTCTATACTCCAAAGCCCAAACGAGTAAAGCGCTGTAAGGATATGGACAAGGATAAGAAAAAGTCTTACCTTGCCGGTTGGTCTGCTGCCATTAGGAAAAACGGTAGTCTTCTGAAGAACGGACGTCTCAAGCGTGTTATGAGTGTTTTGAATCTGGATGAGGCATCCGCAAACGAGTTGCTGCAGGTGTATTGGGATGAGGTTCTTAGAGGCGAGGAATCTCTTTCTACCGCCGGAAACGATGAGTTCTATTTCAGCACAGAGCGCTTTACTGTTAGCTCTGGAACGGAAGATATTCCGATCTATGGGTGTGATGTCTGCGGGAAGACCACCACGATGAACTGTAAAGGCATGTGTACCACGCTCAAATGCGGCGGCCATCTTCGTCGGATCACGCATGATAGTCTTTTAAAGGATAATCACTATGCAAAACTCTATCAATCTTCTCTCATGCAGCCGCTTCACATTAAAGAGCATACGGCACAGCTCGGACGCGAGGAACAACAAAAGTACCAGGAGATGTTCGTCAACAAAGAGATCAATGCTCTTAGCTGCTCAACGACCTTCGAGATGGGTGTTGACGTGGGTGATCTGGAGACTGTATACCTGCGGAATATGCCTCCTTCACCGGCAAACTATGTGCAAAGAGCAGGACGCGCAGGTCGCGGTAAAAATGCAGCGGCGTTCTCACTTACATATGCTAAGCTCAGTTCCCACGACTTTACCTATTTCAAGAATCCGGAGAACATGATTACCGGCAAAATCGGTGTGCCGTTGTTCACGGTTCGTAATGAGAAAATTATACTGCGGCATATCTTTGCCGTCGCGTTGAGCGACTTCTTTGCAAAACAGGTTGATGTATACAATTCAAACAACGCCGATGTACTGCTGAGCGGGGACGGTTGGGAACGTTTCTGCGCGTACTTGTCAAGTAAACCAGAACATTTAAAGGATGTTCTGAAGGCATCCATTCCCGAATCTATGCACAGAGTTATGGGAATCAATGATTTCTCATGGACAGAGAAACTTGTTGGCAAAGACGGCGTTTTGAAAGTCGCTGTGGATGAGTTTCGCGGGACTGTTCAATACTACATTGATGAATACCGGCGCCTTCTTGCCGAGGGATTGACGCAACAAGCCGCGGCGGTCGAGAAAAAGCTATGGTCTTATCGTCGAGGGAAAGAGGACAATCGAGGAAGGAACGAGCTTATCGAGTTCCTCGTAAGGAATAATGTCCTGCCAAAGTACGGGTTCCCGGTAGATACTGTCGAACTGTATCAAAACACGAATGCTGCCACAGATAAGAAGCTACAAATGGTCCGCGATCTGCAATTGGCAATCTCCGAGTATGCACCGGACTCGCAGGTGGTGGCAGATGGCAAGCTTTATACAAGCCGATACATCCGAAAGTTGCCTCAGACCACCGGACAAGATTGGGAAACTGCATATATTGCTCAGTGCAACAATCCTTCGTGCATGACTTGGAATCATAGACTGATGGAGCCCGATGAGGGAGGAGAACCTTGTGTTTCCTGTCATGAGATCATTTCGAAATCCAGATGGAAGCAGGCTATTGAGCCGAGAAAGGGCTTTGTAGCAGACGCAAAACCGAAGGACGTCCCTATGCGAAAACCAGATAAGGCGTTTCGCAGTGATGACTTCTATATTGGCGACGCTCAGCGGCAGGTCATGCAGAAATACGCCTTCGTCATGAAGGACGGCAATCGTTTCCAGATGGAAACGTCCATCAATGACTCCCTTATGGTCGTTTGCAACGATGATTTCTATGTCTGCCCACATTGCGGTTATGCTGAAAGCACCATGGAAAACATGGAAGTGGCTGGGTTTAATTCCCACCAGAAAACCCTGGAGAAGAAACACATTACTCCATGGGGAAAAAACTGCGAAGTCAAACTGGTCAAAAATAAGCTCTGTCATGTTTTCAAGACGGATGTTGTGCGATTGGTTTTCTCGACACCACAGGCCGGCAATCAAGAAGTTATGCTGTCTGTCATGTATGCGCTATTAGAAGCTCTGTCTTCCGTCATGGATATTGAGAGAAACGATATTAAGGGCTGCCTCCACAAGATCGTATATGACAACAAGCTGATTTATGCCATCGTTCTTTACGACGCTGTTGCGGGTGGTGCTGGCCATGTAAGAAGACTCGTTACTGAGGATGGCCGCTGTTTCCGACAAGTGGTTGAGAAGGCTATTGCTATCACAAAAGGATGCAATTGCTCGCCTTCGTGCTATAGCTGCCTTAGAAACTATTACAACCAGAAAATACATGACCTTCTTAACCGCAAGTATGCTTATGATTTTCTGGAGAACTACTATGGCGAGTTAGAACCAATAACTAATGAAGAATTTGAAAACGGCGAGTTGTATAACGTATAAATAGTGCCATAAATAAACACGATAAGGCGTTCCAACTTGACCGTCATCAGTGCTGCTTGCATTAAGAAATGTATCAATCGCTTGACTTTGCTGCCCATTTAGGCAGATCAGTTGCGCATTAGCATTAAATTGTGAAGGGGCTGCCATACAAATGACGTGTGGCAGCCCCATTGCTCTTTTGATATCCTTTTGCAGAAAACCACCTTGACAAATCTCGTCTCAGAAAGCGATTTTACAGAAATATGCGGATGATAACAGATTCCGCAACACCCAATTCTTCGTGGATGCCACTGTTATAATAGGACTAAAGCAAAACCCGACACACGGGCGGCGCTTTAGTCCTATTTTTTTTGCTTAAATCGAGCATTTTGTGGGGCAAAACGCAAAATGCTACTACGAAAAGGAGGAAAACTGAATATGGTATGGGCTAAGGCGTTCGCTGTCTTTTTGGACAATGAACGCCTTTCCCTATATCCGCAGAACGGAGGTATCTATGAACGAAACCATCACAAACATTCCCTTGGGCGAGCTTCACCCATTTCCAGACCACCCTTTCGGAGTGCGAGACGATGAAGCTATGGAGCAGACTGTTGGGAGCATCCGAGAATACGGAGTGCTTGTCCCTGCCATTGCAAGACCCCGTGAAGAAGGTGGATATGAGCTTATTGCAGGACACCGACGAAAACACGCCTGTGAGCTTGCTGGGCTTGAAACGATGCCGGTCATTGTCAGAGACCTTGACCGCAACGCTGCAGTTATCATTATGGTGGATAGCAACATTCAGCGTGAGAACATTCTGCCGAGCGAACGAGCCAAGGCGTACAAGATGAAATTGGAAGCCATAAAACGGCAAGGCGCACGGCACGATTTAACTTCTACACAAATTGTGCAGAAGTTGTCCGTGGACAAGGTTGCCGAGGAAGCAGGCACAAACCGAGAGCAAGTAAGACGATATATCCGTCTCAATGAGCTTGAACCACAGCTTATGCAGATGGTCGATGAGGGTAAAATCGGTATGACCCCTGCGGTCGAGATTTCCTATCTCAAACCCGATGAACAGAAGCTACTCATTGAGACCATCGACAGCGAACAGGCAACGCCGTCCTTATCCCAGGCACAGCGAATGAAAAAGCTCTCCCAGGAAGGAAAGCTGAATGACGATGCCATGCTCGGCATTATGATGGAGCAGAAGAAACCGGAGAATTGGGACTTAAAGCTCCCCATGGACAGAATACGCAAATACTTCCCCCGTTCCTACACTCCGCAGCGAATGGAGGAAACCATCATCAAGCTGTTGGAAAACTGGATGAAAAAACGACAGCGAGACCAACAGCGATAAAATCGAATACCGGATATGAGCCGAACAGGAAATATATTTTTTCTTGTTCGGCTTTTTTCATACCCGGACACAGGAGGCAGCATGGCAGTATGTAGAGTTGAAAAGAACAAAAACTATACCACCATGTCCAACTATCATCTGCGAGACCCCAACCTGTCCAACAAAGCACGAGGACTTCTGTCCACGATGCTTTCCCTCCCCGATAATTGGGATTACACAACACGAGGTCTTGCAAGGATTTGTAAGGACGGCGTGGATGGGATTACCGCCCAGCTCAAAGAGCTTGAACAGTACGGCTACCTTGTACGCCACCGTATTCGTGACAGCACCGGCAGAATCACGGATATGGAGTACATCATCTATGAGCGACCACATACGGCTTCACCAGATACGGAAAAGCCGTATATGGTAAAACCGGATATGGCTTTGCCACGTCTGGAAACTCCCGCACAAATAAATATAGATAAAAGAATTACTGAAGAAATAAATACTGATTCAGTAAATACTCATTCAATTCTTTCCGACGGCTCACGTCCGTCTGTGCTTGCAGCACTTGAAGCGAAGCGAAAAGAAGTGAGTGTCAGAGATATGGATGAGTACAGAGAAATCATTATGGAGAACATCGACTATGACATTCTCCGTATGGATATGCCCTACGACCACGACCGCTTGGAGGAAATCTTAGAACTTATCGTGGAGACCGTCTGCTCCAACAAGAAATATATCCGTGTCGCTGGTACGGACTACCCTGCGGAGGTTGTCCGTTCAAGGCTTCTCAAACTGGATTCGGAGCATATCAAGTTCGTGTTCAGTTGCTTGCAGGAGAACACAACGAAAATCCGCAACATCAAGCAATATTTGCTGACCACGCTGTACAATGCCCCCACTACCATCGGCAATTACTACTCGGCTTTGGTTCAGCACGATTTATACGGCGACTCTCGTGATTAAACACGGGAGTATTTTTATGCCCTGGAAAGGAGCCTCAATCTTGAAAATCTTTATCTACCATCGGGTGAGACCGCCTTAGTGCGTGACCGTCAACCCGTACTGCACCAATTTCTCAAAGAGAGGAGGTATGTCTATTGCAGGAGGAGGTTGAAAGCAGGACAGTTACTTTAGCTGTAAATGCCACGAAAATGACCGCTAATGTTTTGAAACAGGCTATTTCCAAGTATCTTGCCCATTGCAAGGAAAAGAAAGCGGAGAAAGCCCGTGAAGGTCCTGTTAAGCCCTGCGGGAAGCAGAGCGTGAAGCAGCTCGTAGGGCAAAATCAAGGTGTTTCCAACATCGAAATCACCGACAAGAATATCAAGGACTTTGAGCGAATTGCGAGGAAGTATGGCGTTGACTTCGCTCTGAAAAAGGATAAGACGGGAGAAATCCCGAAATACCTTGTTTTCTTCAAGGCTCGTGACGGCGATGCTCTGACAGCAGCGTTCAAAGAGTACACCGCAAAGACCGACCGTAAGAAGGAAAAGCCCTCTGTTATTCAGAAGCTCCGTAAGTTCAAGGAGCAGGCTGCGTCCATCGACACGCCGAAGGTACGCAAGAAGGAGCTGGATGCACGATGAAAAAAGTGAATTACAAAAAGCTCATTCTGCCTAATGTCCCATATGTGTTCATAGCTTTAATCGCCACCAAGCTCGGACAGGCGTTTCGCCTTGCACCGGGCACGGACTTTTCCTCAAAGCTGTTGGGCATTATGGGAGGCTTTTCAATGGCATTTCAAAACATTATGCCGAGCTTCCACCCGATTGACCTGCTCGTGGGCGTAGCTGCCGCAGTAATCATCCGTCTTGTGGTGTATTTCAAAGGCAAGAACGCCAAGAAGTACCGCAAAAATATCGAGTATGGTTCAGCTCGTTGGGGGACCCGTGAGGACATTGCTCCCTTTATGGACCCCGTGTTTGAGAACAACGTCATTCTTACCCAGACGGAAAGCCTTATGATGTCAAACCGACCCAAAGACCCCAAGAACGCACGAAACAAAAACGTGCTTGTCATCGGCGGTTCGGGTTCCGGTAAGACGAGGTTCTTTCTGAAGCCTAACCTTATGCAGATGCACAGCTCCTATGTGGTCACTGACCCGAAAGGTAGTGTCGTGTGCGAGGTTGGCAAGCTACTGGAGCGTAACAACTACAAAATCAAAATCTTCAACACTATCAACTTCAAGAAGTCGATGCACTATAATCCATTCGCCTACATCCGCAGCGAGAAGGACATCCTCAAGCTGGTCAATACGATCATCGTCAACACGAAGGGAGACGGCGATAAGTCCGGCGAAGATTTCTGGGTCAAGGCGGAAAAGCTCTACTACACAGCTCTCATCGGCTACATCTGGTATGAGGCACCCGATCACGAGAAAAACTTTACTACCCTGCTCGAAATGATCAATGCCTCGGAAGCCAGAGAGGACGATGAGACCTTCAAGAACCCTGTGGATGTTATGTTCGACGAGCTGGAAGCCCGCGACCCTGACCACTTTGCGGTCAAGCAATACCGCAAATACAAGCTGGCGGCGGGCAAAACCGCCAAGTCGATTTTGATTTCCTGCGGTGCAAGGCTTGCGCCCTTCGACATCGCAGAGCTGCGGGAACTGATGAGCTACGATGAGATGGAGCTGGACACCATCGGAGACCGGAAGACGGCGCTGTTCGTCATCATTTCCGATACCGATGACACCTTCAATTTCGTCGTGGCGATCATGTATTCCCAGCTCTTCAACCTTCTCTGCGACAAAGCAGATGACGTTTACAACGGACGGCTTCCCGTTCATGTGCGCTGTCTGCTCGATGAGTTTGCGAACATCGGTCAAATCCCCAAGTTTGATAAGCTCATCGCAACCATCCGAAGCCGGGAAATCTCGGCGTCAATCATCTTGCAGTCCCAGTCTCAGCTCAAGACCATCTACAAGGATGCGGCGGACACCATCACGGGCAACTGCGACTGCACACTTTTTCTTGGCGGCAAGGAGAAATCGACCCTCAAGGAAATCAGCGAGGTGCTGGGCAAGGAGACAATCGACCTTTACAACTGTCTCTTATACACATCTCCGAGCCCACGAGACTAGGCATGATCTC
>ENA-OZVN01000336-OZVN01000336.1-human-gut-metagenome-genome-assembly--contig:-NODE-336-length-14776-cov-7.239114_pt1 | contig 14776 bp, 6 predicted proteins | sample MGYA00243446_ERZ654047 | MGnify/ENA primary metagenome ERZ654047 (study PRJEB26926, sample SAMN06164884) | human gut metagenome | biome: ENVO:00009003; feature: ENVO:2100002; material: ENVO:00002003...
ACGAGATCATGCCTAGTCTCGTGGGCTCGGAGATGTGTATAAGAGACAGATACACAGCTTTTATCAATCCAAAAGCTATGTGAATAAACATAAGGTTTTATTAAGCGGGCGTCCGATGAACGCCCCTACAGTTTGGTTTGTACAAACAATTAAAATGCTACGCTCGGGCATTTTTAGTTTTCTATTGTACAAACTGTCTTCACGAATTGGCTGCCGAGGCACTCGGCTATTGACTTTTGGAGGAAATTGGATTATTATTTAAACTGTATAACTTTAAGTATGCTTATTTTTAAGATATATGATTTGCAAAGGAGTTGAAAAAAGTGCCGGATCTTTCGATAATTTTCGATATGGGTGTTGTTGCACTGCGTTTTCTTATGCCTGTTTATGCAATAATAATTGTGTACCAGTGCTTTGCCGCAATGCGCCGTCGCCGCCGTCCCGAAACTCCTTTGATTTCACTTTTGAACCCTGCAACGGGCGAGATACTCCCCGTGCTTTTCTGGGAAAATTCAATCGGCAGAAGTAAAAGCAGTGATGTAACCGTTGATGACCCGACAGTTTCAAGAAATCATTGCGTACTCCTTCGCCGTAAAGACGGTTGGTATGTAAGCGATACCGACTCAAAGAGCGGCACAATGCTCAACGGCAAAAGAACAAGAGGCAGAGCAAAGGTGCTTATTGACGATACAATAACAATAGGCGGTACAAGCCTTATAGTAAAAAGAGGCGAGGAGTTCCAACAGCCGTTGCAGTCGAGCTGGTTTTTCTCAAAGGTCAGCGATAAGCCTGCAATGAAATCGTGGAAGCTTATGCTTCTTATTACATTTTTTCACTTTTTTATGTGCGTTCAGGCAATGTTCTGGAATGACGGCACAAACACAATGGCTCCGCTCGTGCTGTTCGGCGCTCTTGCGGCTGTTGAATGGGGATTCTTTTTTATCTCCTATTTTGTAATCCGCAGAGTAAATTTTGAGCTTGAATCGCTCGCCCTGTTTTTGACGGGCATAGGCGTAATGATGCTTATCAGACAGTCGGAACGCTCGGCTTATGTTCAGCTTGTTGCCGCCGCAATAGGTATGATTTTCTTCTGCGTAATCATCAAGCTGATTGAAGATCCCGACAAGGTAAATAAACTCAGACTTCCGGCAATGATTTGTGCGGTCGGTCTTTTGGGTGTAACAATTGTATTCGGTAAGATTACAAACGGCGCCGCCAACTGGATTTATATCGGCTCGTTTTCATTTCAGCCGTCAGAGCTTGCAAAGATTATTTTCATCTTTATCGGCGCAAGTTCGCTTGATGTGTTGATGACAAAGAAGAACCTGCTTGAGTACATTATCTTCTCGGCAGTATGCGTCGGACTTTTGGCTCTTATGGGCGACTTCGGTACTGCGCTCATCTTCTTTGTAACATTTTTGCTCACAGCGTTTATGCGCTCGGGCGATTTCAAGACGATTATTCTTGCTGTTGCCGCTGCAATTTTCGGCGTAACCTTTGTCCTCAAGTTTAAACCGTATGTTGCCGACCGTTTTTCGGGCTGGCGTCATGTGTGGGAACATACTCAGGACAACCTCGGTTATCAGCAGGCAAGAGTTCTCACATATATGGCAAGCGGCGGACTTTTCGGCGTAGGTATCGGCAACGGTTTTTTAAAGCAGGTTGCCGCATCCGAAAGTGACCTTGTTTTCGGACTTGTTTCGGAAGAAATGGGAGTTATCGTTGCGTTCACACTTGCCGTGGCAGTAGGTGCAATGTTTATTTATGCAAGGGCAATTACAACCCGAAGCAGAAGTACCTTTTATTCAATTTCAGCGTGCTGTGCGGCAGGACTTTTTGTCGTTCAGCTTTCTCTCAATGTTTTCGGTGCAACCGATGTTCTTCCGCTCACAGGCGTAACATTTCCGTTTGTGTCTGCCGGCGGTTCAAGTATTATGTCTTGTTGGGGACTTGTTGCATTCATCAAAGCCGCAGACGAGAGAACTTATTCGGTAAAAAGATAAGTTTAGTAAATTGAAAACTTGTTTTTCATATATGTACTTTGGTATTAAATAAAATTAGTGCCTTTACTTGCGGGCGTCCAATGAACGCCCCTACTGATACACAGGGTGGTGTAAGGTTTGAAAAAAATACTTCGCAGAAGTACACTTATATATATAGTTGCGCTTGCGTTTATCGGCGGACTCGGCTATCTTGCCTTTGAGCTTGTAACAGGGGCAGACGATTGGGTTGATCAGGCATATAATGCGCATATAGCAGGTGACGGCGGCCTTGCACAGGCAGGAGCGATTTATGACCGCAACGGCACGGCTCTTGCACAGACGGTTGACGGTAAAAGAGTTTATAACGAAAGCGAGAGCGTAAGAAAATCTCTGCTTCATGTTGTCGGTGATGACAGCCTTAACATTTCAACGGCTGTTCAAAGTATGTATCGTTCTCAGCTGATAGGCTATAACCTTGTTTTCGGACTTAATATGCCGGAATCATTGCGTGCCTCTCACGATATAAAGCTGACAGTCGATTCTGCAACCTGTGCGGCTGCTTATGATGTTCTTGCAGCTTATAACAAAAAAGGTGCCTGTGTAATATATAACTACAAAACAGGCGAGGTTATCTGTTCCATAAGCACCATGGCTTACGATCCGCAGGCTCCTCCCGAAATTACCGAGGACAACGAAAGCGAATACGAGGGCGTTTACCTTGATAATGTGCTTTCGTCAACCTTTACTCCGGGTTCAATCTTCAAAATCGTTACATCTGCGGCGGCAATCGAGAATATTCCCGACCTTTATGACCGCACTTGGGTTTGTAACGGAAGTGAGAACATAGGCGGAAGTGAAGTTACCTGTACGGAAACTCACGGAACGCTGACATATAAAGAGGCAATGGCACATTCCTGCAATATTGTTTTTGCAAAGCTTGCCGTTGAACTCGGAAGTGACACAATGACAAAAACTGCCGAGAAAATCGGCATTAACAGCTCCTTTGATGTTGACGGAATTAAAACCGCAAAAGGTTCATATGATGTCAGCGATGCCAATGAAAACCAGCTTGGCTGGTCGGGCGTAGGTCAGTATAATGACAAGGTAAACCCGATGCAGATGGCAATTATCTGCGGTGCAATCGCAAACGGCGGTAAGGCTACAAACCCTACCCTTATCAAAGATGAGTCCATACTCTCCGCACTCGGCATAAACTACAAGAGCAGCGGACAGGAGCTTTTTTCATCCGATACGGCGGCAAAGCTTGATGATGTTATGAGATACACCGTTTCGGATTACTACGGCGATAACCTTTTTGGCGGACTTACAGTCTGTGCCAAAACAGGTACGGGTGAAGTCGGCGATGATAAGAACCCTAACGGCTGGATGGTCGGCTACTCAAAAGATGAGGACTGCCCTCTCGCCTTTGCCTGTGTTGTACAGGATTCGGGTTTCGGTTTCCAATATGCCGGTCCCGTGGTTGAGGCCGCAATGATTCAGGCTGCAAAGAGCCTTGGAGCGTCTGCGGTGCAGTAAATTAAAATTATATTATTGAAAATACAGTTTGACCGATTTTTTCGGTACATTGAAAGGAAGAACCCTGATGAATTTTTTAAAGGCTATGTTCGGCAACTACAGCAAGCGTGAAGTTAAGCGTGTGCAACCAATCTGTGACAAGGTGCTTGCACTCGAAGATAAATATGCGGCTATGAGCGAAAGTGAACTCAAGAACCAGACAACAATTCTTAAAGAAAGACTCGCCAACGGTGAAACAACAGACGATATTCTCCCCGAAGCATTTGCAACCTGTCGTGAGGCAGGCTGGAGAGTGCTTGGCATGAAGCACTTCCCCGTTCAGATTATCGGTGGTATCGTTCTTCACCAGGGCAGAATTGCCGAGATGAAAACAGGTGAAGGTAAAACCTTGGTTGCTACCCTCCCTGCATACCTCAACGCTCTTACAGGCGAAGGTGTTCACATTGTAACAGTCAACGATTACCTTGCCCGCCGTGACTCAGAGTGGATGGGCAAGCTTTACAGATACCTCGGTCTTTCGGTTGGTCTTATCTGCCATGACCTTGACAATGACGGCAGAAAAAAGGCTTATGCCGCAGACATTACATACGGAACAAACAACGAACTCGGTTTTGACTACCTCCGTGACAACATGGTAGTTTACAAGGAAAACAAGGTTCAGCGCCCGCACGCATTTGCAATTGTCGATGAGGTTGACTCAATCCTCATTGATGAGGCGAGAACTCCTCTTATTATTTCGGGTAAGGGCGACAAGTCAACAGACCTTTACGCAAAGGCTGACGCTTTTGCAAAAACTCTTAAAGTTCAGCGTTTTGCAGAACTTGACGCAAAAGAGGATATGGAGGAATATTACAAGGAAAACGACATTGATTATGTTGTTGATGAAAAGCAGAAAACAGCAACCCTCACACAGAGCGGTGTTAAGAAAGCCGAAGAATTTTTCGGTATTGAAAATCTTACCGATCCCGATAACCTTACAATTCAGCACCATGTAAATCAGGCTATCAAGGCCAACGGCGTTATGAAGCTTGATGTTGACTATGTTGTTAAGGACGGCGAAGTTATCATCGTTGACGAATTTACAGGTCGTCTTATGTACGGCCGTCGTTTTAACGAAGGTCTTCACCAGGCTATTGAGGCTAAAGAGGGCGTAAAGGTTCAGAGCGAAAGCAAGACTCTTGCTACAATCACATTCCAGAACTACTTCCGTCTTTACAAAAAGCTTTCGGGTATGACAGGTACTGCTCAGACAGAGTCGGAAGAATTCCAGGAAATCTACAAGCTTGATGTTGTTGAAATTCCTACAAACAAGCCTGTTTTAAGAAAAGACCTCCCCGATTCGGTTTATAAGACAGAAAACGGCAAGTTCCACGCTGTTATTGACGCAATTGTTGAGGCTCACGAAAAGGGACAGCCTGTCCTTGTCGGTACAATTTCAATTGAGAAGTCGGAGCTTCTTTCAAAAATGCTCAAAAAGAGAGGCATTAAGCACAATGTCCTCAATGCAAAACAGCATGAAAAAGAGGCTGAAATTGTTGCTCAGGCAGGTAAACTCGGTGCGGTAACAATCGCAACCAACATGGCAGGTCGTGGTACCGATATCATCCTCGGCGGTAACGCAGAGTATATGGCAAAAGCCGCAATGCGTAAGCAGGGCTTTACCGAGGAGCTTATTGAAGAAGCTACAGGTTATGCGGAAACCGATGATGAAGAAATCATCAATGCAAGAAATACATTCAGAGAACTGAATGACAAGTATAAGGAAGAAATTAAAGGCGAGGCTGAAAAGGTAAGAGAGGCCGGAGGTCTTTACATTATGGGTACGGAAAGACACGAGTCACGCCGTATTGATAACCAGCTCCGTGGCCGTGCAGGCCGTCAGGGCGATCCGGGTGTCAGCCGTTTCTTCCTTTCAACCGAGGATGACCTTATGCGTCTGTTCGGCGGTGACAGAATGAAAATGATGATGGAGCGTATGAATGTTGCCGAAGATATGCCTATTGAGAACAAAATGCTCACAAGTATTATCGAAGGCTCACAGGAAAAGGTTGAGCTTCGTAACTTCGGCATTCGTAAGGATGTCCTCCAGTACGACGATGTTATGAACAAACAGCGTGAAATCATCTACGGTCAGCGTGATCAGGTTCTTAACGGTGAGGATCTCCACGAAACAATCCTCAAAATGGTTGAGGATACAATCGCAACTTCAATCAAGCAGTATCTCCCCGAAGGTCCTGCAGAGCATTGGAACTTCCAGAGCCTTAAGGATTACTATGCAGGCTGGCTTATCAGAGATGATTCTAAGTACGATTTCAGTCTTGAGGATCTTGAAGATATGGAACCCGAAGAGATTCAGAAGATGCTCGTTGATGATGCTCTCGAAATCTACAAGGAAAACGAAGAACTTCTTCCCGAGGAAACAATCCGTGAGATGGAGCGTGTTTACCTCCTCAAGAATGTTGATACACATTGGATGGATCACATCGACAATATGGATCAGCTCAAGAGCGGTATCAGACTTCGTTCATACGGTCAGCACGATCCTGTTGTTGAGTACAGAGTTGAAGGCTTCGATATGTTTGATGAGATGATTGAAAGCATTCGTGAAGATACTGTCAAGATGATGCTCATTATGCCAAAGCGTGTTTATGAGATTCAGAAAAGACAGGATGCAATTGCAGCGGCAAAGAGAGCAGCTCAGAGGGCTGCCGCAGCGGCAAAGTCTGCATCCGATGATGAAGAAACTGTTGAACAGTCGGACGCCGTAAAGCAGGCGCTTCACCGTGAGCAGGTTGCTCAGCCTACAGAAACTTCTGCAGACGGTACGGATTCTGTCAACAAGACTATCCGTAAGGGCAAGAAAATCGGCAGAAACGATCCCTGTCCGTGCGGCAGCGGTAAAAAGTACAAGAAGTGCTGCGGCAGAGATCTTTAATATGTTTGCATAAAGCGGTTTGTATAATTGCGATTTAAGTGAATTACATTTTGAAGGGCAGAGAGCAATACTCTGCCCTTTATTTATGCCGAATTTTCAAGGTGTTCGGTGATTAATTTGATGAGATATAGATATTGATTATAAAAATATATCTGAAAAATTCTGCAAAATGCTGGTTTTGTGACATTTTATATTAAAAAATAACAATCGCAAAATAATACATATTTCTGCACGCACAGCTTGGCGTAAACTTGCATAAAATTTTTTGATATTTTTGAAAAAAGAATTAAAGACCAACAAATTTAGTGCCGAAATTGACTTTTTAACTGCCTGTTAAGGCTGTACAATGGGTATAATTTATCTTAAACGCAAAAAATGGCGATAAATAAGTTATAAAATCACATTATGGTCAAAAATATTAAATCGTATTTGCGGATATGCAAAACAACCAAAAACATTACCCGAAGTTTGGTTATATTGCCTCTACAAAAGTGCAATAAAATATTATATAATTGTATGCAAATCAAAAAGAAGAACAAATTCAAAAATTTGCGTTTTATAATTAGTTGGTAGATATGTTGGACTGTCCTATGCAGTCCTGTTTAATTGTACTTTGACTGCCAAAACAAAGTAATCGGCAATGAAGGAGAAGAAAAAATTATGAAATTAGGTAAAAAGCTTTGCAGAACCGTAAAGAAAAGCTTTTCCCTTGTGCTTGCACTTACCATCATGCTTTCGGTATGTGCCGTGTCGGGTATGTCGCTTAATGTATTTGCGGCAACATCTTCGGGACAGAAGATTTATATTAACCTGACCAAGAATAAGGAATGGAAAGATTTTTCTTCTGTTACATATCGTTTTGCTAAGGATGACGGCACGGTTCTCAGTATGGGTACTGTAAGCAAAAATTCTTCGGGAGTTTTTGAAACCACTGCACCATCCGGTGCAACAAGAATTGAGCTTTCTTCCGGGGCTAAATTTACTCTTCCCGAAAAGACTGTTGCAAGCGATTCCCGTCGTATCTATCTTCATAACAGTAACACCTATAACGAAGCTTATGCATATTCTTGGGTAACCGATACTAACTGCAACGAAAAGTGGCCCGGTGTTGCAATGAACAAGCTCACATCTTCGGACAGCGATTACTACTATGTGGATGTTAAGTCATCCTATAAATATGTAATCTTCAACAGCAATGGAGAAAAACAAACAAGCGACCTCAGTATTAACGATTCATACAGTACCGATAATGCTCTTTATGACGCCTCAAAAAGTCAGTGGACTAACCCGTTCATCAAGACCCTCGACATTTCGGGTGCTTCGGGTGACACAGAATTTTATCTTACAACTGACGGCTCGTTCAAAGAAAGTAAATACCTTTCTGTTGAAGCTCCCGACAAACAGTCAAAGGCAACATATAAAAAAGTTTATGTTTCAAACGATGACTGGAAGTCGCTTACAAAGGTTTATGCAACTTTTGACTACAACGATGCCTATGAAGGAACAGTTGAGCTTACAAAAGACACCAAAGACACCAAGGTAAGCGGTTCTGTGGTGTTCAAAGGTGAAATTCCGGCGGGTGCGCTTTTAAGATTCCATCCGAACGAACATAACCTCAACGGTGCATCTTCTGCAACATCATATCCGACAGATTCGGGATATGATGGTTCGGGCTACAACGATAACACGGCTACATATGTTAAGACAGCCAGAGGCGAAGGCTGGACAAAATTCTCGGAAATAGACAATGTAAACTATGGTGCTGTCGTTGAAAATTCATTCAAAGATAATCCTAACATCGTAGGCGTTGACGCAACATACTTTGACTACTGGTCGGATATGGAGCAGGCGAACGGGTATCTTCAGTGTCAGGGTAACGACAATACGTATGACTATTGGTATCAGTTTGATAACTTCAACAACTACATAAGCAAGATTGCTTTACCACATAAATCGGACTGGAAGTATCCTCTCTACTTCGGTAATATGTATAAGGGTGAAGCCCACTACAATACATTTAAGACTCACGCAAAAGGACTTACAAACATCAACAATTATGATGATAACTATTACTATGCAGTAAACAACTCCAACGGTATGAAATGGGGTGGCGGTAATTATAACCAGTCCTTACAGGGTCTTATGTACAACAGGCTTGACAGCAAGGGCAATCTTCAGGTTATAAATGGTGTTAAAGCCCCGTACTTTGATGCTGAGGCACTTTCAACCGCTACATATAATGGTGCAAGAGTTGCCAATGTTTATAAGTCATCTTTCCCGTTCCGTACAACTACTGACAGTGCAGGCGTTACTACTTATGAATTTACTTCAAAGAGTGCAGCCGATAACATCTACTTCACATGGAACGGCCTCACACCTACAAAAATTAACTACGGTGCGGATAAGAAGTATGGAATTCTCGATGACCTGGGTAGCTTCGGCGGCACCAACGGTTATGGTATTTTCCCATTCAACAATACTTCGGCTACATCATCGGGCAAGGGTACTAACGATAACCTTGACTATGGTTTCGGTATCAGACTTGATATAGACTTCAGAGTTCCGAAGGGTGGTACACTTACAAACGGCAAAGATGTAACCTTTAACTTCACCGGTGACGATGACCTTTGGGTTTATATCGGTGAAGATTCAACAGGCGCTGATGCAGAGCTTGCTCTCGACCTCGGCGGTGACCATAAAGAGGCAAGCGGTTCAATTAACTTTAATACAATGAAAGCAACAGCCGACAATGTATTTGCCGACTACTCACCTTCATCATCGTCGACAAAACTTACAGTTCCGAGTGATGAGTTTTGGGTTAAGACAGGTAATTATACAGACTTCTGTTTGTATGTTTGGCAGGATGAAAGTGTTGGTACACCTAATAATGGTAAACGTTATGTAAAACCTTATGAAGTATCAGACGGTTTTTACAAATTCAAAAAGTCAAAACTTGGCAACAATACAAATGCTATCTTCTGTAAGTGGCAGAATATAAATGACGGCAAGCTTACAAAAGAGCTTACTCTTTCAGACCTTTACGGTAAAATGTGGAACGGTGACGGCACTCCGTATTCTGCAGACGTTTCGTCACATCCTACAAACCTTGGCACCGTTTCAAAGACAATCAACAATGGTGTTCAGCTTGATCCTAACAAGACATACCATATGGTAGTATTCTATATGGAGCGTGGTGAGGCTGAATCTAACTTCTCAGTAAACTTTACAATGACACCTGCCAACAATGACCTCAAGGTTACAAAGGCACTTGATACAGGCGACGTTGTTTCTGAAATTTCAGATGATCTCAAAGCTAATGAAGCTTTTGATTATACAATCAAAGAGAACGGCAACGATACCTCCGGTAAAAGCTACAAGCTTACAAAATCAGACGAAAGCACAAGCAGTGAAACTCTTTCAAACAGCGGTTTCACACTTAAAGATGATTATATGGCTGACTTTGACAACTCATTCAAGACCGGCAACGATATGACGGTTGACGAGTCAACAGACAGCAGTGATCTTAAATACACAACAAACTGGGAACTCGTTAACAACAGAGTCGGTTCAATAATCAAGAGCGGTTCAGCTACGGACTCGGCATTCAATCTTGCGGATCCCGCTGATGAAAGTGCTTATGCACAGCTCCAGCTCGACTATACCAACAAGATAGTGACAGCACCTCTTGAAATTTCAAAGAATGTTGTTGATGAAGACGGTACAACCGACTACGACACAAGTCAGCAGTTTACATTTGCAATTGCTCTCGACTTTGACGGCAACGGTTCAACCTATGACTACAAGACCTATCCTCTTGAGTATCAGCTCAAAGAGAAGGGCGCAAGTGATTATTCAAGCACAGCTTACCGTACACCCTTGGACGGTTCGTTCACAATCAAAAAAGGCGAAAGCATTAAGCTTCTCAATATTCCTGTAGGTGCAACTTATAAGATTACAGAGAAAACCGTTACAGGTTATATTCCCTATAAAGTAGGCGATCAGAACTTCAACGGTACATTCGTCGGTACTCTTGCGGAAGCAGGAAATGTGCTTGACTTTGTCAATAAGGTTAATCCTACAAACTTTGCCGTTTCGGTAAATAAGACTCTTGACGGTAAGCCTTACAGCGGCAGTAAGTTCGTTTATACATTGACAGGTCTTGAATCAATGGATACAGCAAAACAGGATACTGACGGCAATACTATCAAGACAAACAGCACAGCATTAGTTTCCAAGAAATCGGCAACACCTGACGCAAGCGGTAAGGTTGACTTCAAAGACCTCAGCTTAATCAATGTGGGTGTTTACAGATTTAAGATTACCGAGGCTCTTGCCGAGGGTGAAAATGCATCCGATTATAAAATGGATACAAACACCTGGCTTGCCGAGATTGAATTTCTTGAAGGCGGTGAAGTAACGCCGCCTAAGTATATTAAGGTTAAGAACTCAGATATTGAAGGCAAAACCGATGCTCAGCTTGCAACTTACTTCAACAATTCTTCTCCTGTTGAAAAAGCCGTGTTTGAAAATGAAACCACACACGGAAGTGCAACAGTAAACAAGAAGAATCAGACAGGCGGTAATGTAAGTGATACGGAATTTGCGGTGATGAAGGTATCCGAGGAGGGTATCTTTACTGCAGATGATATCAATACAATCATTAAAAATGCCACAATGAAAACTCATATGGCTTCTAAAAAGACAAACAGCAACGGTCAGGCTGTGTTTGACAATCTGACAATCTTCAAGGACGGTAACGGTGAGTTTACAAAAACAAACGGTAATGTTGTATGGAGCGAAAATTCCGATAATTATATATCAGGTACTTCAACATATCAGACATACTGTCTGTTTGAGTACAAACCGTCAGAGGGTTACACCCCGAACTACACACTCACCTACTTCACACTACCTGTTGAGGGTAAGTACGATGTTACATATGATTATGTTGACGGCGCAATTACAATGCCTTCGGCAAGCGGTGACGGAATGAACGGTTATTTTGTTCTCGGTTTGTCGGTTGCAGGTCTTGCGGTGACAATGTTCACGGGTTACGCAATCTATTACGGAAAAGGTCGTAAAAAACGCAGAGCAAGACGCAGAAAGTAACCCAATATGATTTAACTTGTTAGAACAGGTGATTTTTTAATCATATGTTTCTTTCATAGAAAACCTCTTTGACTGCTACGGACACCGTTGTTAGCCGGTGCCCGCCATGCAGCCACCCCAACCCGTTTAACCATTCGGTTAGAATATAATTACATATATTAAATCAAACACAAAGGAGAAAGAAAAATGAAAACTACAAAGAAAATCTTTGCAGCAGTTCTCGCAGTAATGATGATCGCTCTCATGATTCCATTCTCAGCAAGCGCTGCTACAAGCGATGCTTATAACGCATTTATCAAGGGCAAGAACGGCTTTACAGTAAATGTTTATAAGGTAGCAAAAATTAACACAACAACAGGCGAATATACAGAAATCCAGGGTGGCACAGCTGTTGCAACAGCTCTCAAGACTTGGAAAAATGCATCAGGTAACGATTCAAAGGCTCTTCTCGAGGCTTGCGAAAATGCAACATTTGCAGACAGCAAGGGTGACCACACATTCGCTTCTGACGAAGATGTTTACAACTTCGGTACAAATGAAGCAGGTGTTTACTATGTTAAGGTTACAGGCCAGCCTGCTGAAACAAGCGTAAAGAAAAAGGGCGGCGCTCTCTTTGCTCTTCCTGAGGGCACAAAGACAACTCAGGGTTCAGCAGAAGCTCCAATCGAACTCAAGATTAACACAGGTGCAGTTGAAGTTTCTAAGGAAATCGTTGGTGGCGACATCGATACTAAGAGCACAACTGCTTCTGCAGGCGACACAGTAACATTTAAGCTCACAGCTTCAGTGACAGGTTCTAAGGAAGTTCCGCTTACTGAATACACAATCCACGATAACCTTTCAGGTAGCTTTGACACTCCTGCTGTAACAGAAGTTAAGGTTGACAACACTAAACTTTCAACTTCAGATTACACAGTAGATGCTTCATCACAGTCAGATATTAAGATTTCTCTTTCAGAGTCTTATCTTAAAGCTGCTAAGGAAGGCACAAACGACTTCTATGCAAGTTCAGATGTTACTGTAACACTTACAGCAGTTCTTAAGGACACAGCTGTTTCAGGCAACACTACAACAGCCAACAGCAACAGCGACAGACTTACATACACAAACACATACGGTCAGACTGAAAAGTCCGGTGGAACAGTATATGTTTACACATTCGACCTTCCTGTATTCAAGTATGATGGCACAACAGATAACAAGACGGGTCTTGGCAATGCAACATTTGAACTCAAGACAAAAGAGGGCACATTGATTGACACTAAGACAACAGACAGTAGCGGTAATGTTACATTTGCAAAGCTCGCTGCAGGTACATACACAGTTCAGGAGACAAAAGCACCATCAGGATACAACCTTAACTCTTCTGAGTACACAGTTGTTATTAGCACAACAGGTGTTATTACAGTTTCAGTTGACGGTAATTCAAGCGAAGTAAATCAGGTAGAAGTTCCTGATTATCCTGTAACAGTTCCTTCAACAGGTGGTATGGGTACAATGATGTTCTATGTTGGCGGTGCAGCACTTATCGCTTGCGCAGGCGTTCTCCTCTTTGTTCTTAAGAGAAAGAAAGCAGCTAAATAATTGATTGAATATCTTTTATCTTAAAATCTGTAATATATGTAATTTTCAGGGGATGCGGCAACGCATCCCCATTCTATTTACACAAGAGCCGTATATGCGGATAATATCTGTCCATACGGCGGCTCGCCGTGTATTGCCCTGCACGGCAAAATGTAGTATAATAACAACGGAACAAAAACACGCAGAAAAGGAAAATTTTATGAAACGAAAGCTGTCAATTTTACTAATAGTTTTAATATTCGTTGCAGGAATCGGCATAATGAGCTATCCGCTTGTCAGTTCCGCAATTAATAACTATGTCAGTAGAAGCAGGGTTAAGGAGTACACCGACAGGGTTGCTCAGATGCCGAGTGAGAAAACTCAAAAAATGTTTGAAGAGGCGACAAAGTACAATAACAGCCTTTCAAATAATATGATAATTACCGACCCGTTCGACGAAAAGGCTTTTCAGAAAATCGGCGCAAATTATGAGAAAACTCTCAATATTGATGATAACGGTCTTATCGGCTATATTGATGTGCCGAAAATCAATGTTTATCTGCCGATTTATCACGGCACAAGCGAAGAGATTCTTTCCAAAGGTGCAGGGCATCTTCAAAACACTTCCCTGCCTGTCGGCGGTACCAGCACACATTCCGTAATTTCTGCCCATTCGGGTTATCCGGGCGAAACATTTTTCGATTACCTCACCGATATGAAGGTCGGCGATGAGTTTTATGTTCATATCCTCGACAGAACGCTGAAATATGAGGTTGATCAAATCGAAGTTGTTCTCCCCTCGGAAATCAATTCCTTGCGAATTGTTGACGGTGAAGACCTTGTAACGCTCCTCACCTGTACCCCATACGGCGTTAATACTCACAGACTTCTTGTGCGTGGCAAGCATGTTGCATACGATGATACTAAATATGTTGAAACAGGTGTGTCGCTTGCGAAATTTGACAACGGTTACATATTCTTTCTCGGTTACAAAATCCCTTATGCAGTCGCAATCGGCATAATTGTCGGCTTTGTTGCACTTGTTGTGTTTGTGGTTGTATTTCTGCTCAAGCGTAAAAAGAAGAAGTCAAACGGTGCAAAACGGATGAGAGATGACTTGGCTGACGAAAATCAGAATGATTCGGGTGGTGATTCCGATGATTAAAAAAATACTTACGGGTGTGGCAATAGCAATGCTCGTTGTCGGAATAGGTCTTGTCGCATTCCCCCCTATATCAAATTTTATCGGAACACAGATTTCAAACGGTGAGGCTGACGGCTTTGATACCCGTGTTGAAGAAGCTGAGGACGGCTCTTTTGAACAGGCGGTCAAGGACGGCAAGGTTGACGAAGATGGTTACAAAATTGACAGGGAAGGCAAGCGTACTTCCAAACAGCCCGTTGTTTTCAAGGCTGACCTCGACAGACTTTTCAATGACAGCGTTGCCTACAACAAAAAACTTGAAACAAACCAGTATGAAATGCTCCGCAACGATACCTATTCACAGGCTGCTGTCAATCTTGAAGATTACGGCATAACCGACGGTATTTACGGTTATGTTACCGCCGAAACAATAAATATGCGTCTGCCGATTTACCTCCTGTCTCTTATACACATCTCCGAGCCCACGAGACTAGGCATGATCTCGTA
>ENA-OZVN01000347-OZVN01000347.1-human-gut-metagenome-genome-assembly--contig:-NODE-347-length-14396-cov-4.542012_pt1 | contig 14396 bp, 10 predicted proteins | sample MGYA00243446_ERZ654047 | MGnify/ENA primary metagenome ERZ654047 (study PRJEB26926, sample SAMN06164884) | human gut metagenome | biome: ENVO:00009003; feature: ENVO:2100002; material: ENVO:00002003...
AGATCATGCCTAGTCTCGTGGGCTCGGAGATGTGTATAAGAGACAGCCCTGCCGGGGGTGTTCCTGTTCTGCGGCACCACGGCCCTGGCGGTGTTCTTCACCGCCGGCAGCTATCCCCGGGTGATGGCCTTTTTCCGGCGGCAGCTGGGGCACCGGCTGGACCGGGCCAGAGGGGTCAAGGCCAATCTGCTGTCCACCCTGGGAAAATGGTGCCGGGCCCAGGCGATTTTGCTGGGGGTCACCTTCTGTGAGCTGCTGGCGGGCTTCCTGCTGATGGGCCAGCGGTATGCCCTGCTGCTGGCCGCCGTTACCGCGCTGGTGGACGCCCTGCCGGTGTTCGGCACCGGCACGGTGCTGCTGCCCTGGGCGGCGGTGTGTCTGCTGGCGGGGCAGGCCCCCCGGGCGGTGGCCCTGGCGGCCCTGTATGCGGTGATCTCCGCCGTGCGCAGCCTTCTGGAGCCCAAGGTCATGGCCGCCCAGGCGGGACTGCCTCCCCTGGCGGCTCTGGCGGCCATGTACGCCGGGTTCCGGGCCTTGGGCGTGGCGGGGATGATCCTGCTGCCTATGGCGCTGCTGTTTGTCAAGCAGCTCCACGACGAGGGGTATGTGGGCCTGTGGAAATAGCCGCAAAAAGCGAAAAAAGCTGTTTTCTTGCCGGATGATCTGTGGTATAATGGGATGTTAGTGAAGATTTTCGGTAGGAGAGAACACAGACATGAACAAGCAACGCCGCGCCGACCTGCTGCTGGTGATGACCACCTTTTTCTGGGGTGCCAGCTATTATCTGACGGATATCTGCCTGGCAGATCTGCCGCCCATGACCCTGAACGCCTTCCGCTTTATTGTGGCGTTTCTGGTGCTGGGGCTGATCTTCTGGAAGCACGTGGTTCACATCAACCGCACCACCCTGCGGTACAGCCTCATCGTGGGCCTGGCCCTGGCGGGGACCTATGTGGCCTATAACTACGGCATCACCCGCACTTCCCTCTCCAACGCCGCTTTCATCTGTGCCCTGCAGGTGATTTTTGCCCCGCTGCTGGGCTTTCTGTTCTTCCGGCAGAGACCCGGGTGGAAGCTGGGCGCCGCCCTGGCGGTGTGTACCGTGGGCATGGCCCTGTTGACGCTGAACGGTCAGCTGCGCCCGGCCTCCGGGGACCTGATCTGCCTCATTACCCCCCTGTGCTACGCCGTGGACCTGCTGATCACGGAGAAGGCCGTCCGGGACCCCCGGGTGGACCCCCTGGGCCTGGGGGTGTGCCAGCTGGCGGTGGTGGGCATCGTGACCCTGGCCCTGGCCCTGGTGCTGGGGGAGCCGGTGCATCTGCCCACCTCCGGCAAGACCTGGGCGGCGGCGCTGTTTCTGGGAATTTTCTGCTCGGGGGTGGCCTTTGTCATCCAGTCCGTGCAGCAGCAGTATACCACCGCCAGCCATGTGGGCCTGATCTTTACCCTGGAGCCGGTGTTTGCCTCCATGGTGGCCTTTGTCATGACCGGCGAGGTACTGTCTCTTCGGGGCTATATCGGCGCGGCCCTGATGCTGCTGAGCCTGTTTATTATGGAGGGCGACTGGTCCTTCCTGGGCCGCAAAAAGCGTGTATAAAGGAGAACATACCGTGGATAAACGATTGGAACGCATTCTGCCCCGGGTGCAGAAGCCTGCCCGCTATGTGGGCGGGGAATACAACGCCGTGAAGAAGGACCCGGCCCAGGTGGATACCCGCATTGCCTTCTGCTTCCCGGATACATACGAGATCGGCATGTCCAACCTGGGCATGCGGATCCTCTACGGCGTGATGAACAACATGGAGGGCGTGTGGTGCCAGCGGGTGTTCGCCCCCTGGGGCGACATGGAGGAGGAGATGCGCCGGGCGGGGATGCCCCTGTTCGCCCTGGAATCCGGCCAGCCCATCACGGACTTTGACATCGTGGCCTTTTCCGTGGGCTATGAGATGGCCTTTCCCGCCATCCTGAATATGCTGGACCTGGCAAACATTCCCATTCACAGCGCCGACCGCACGGCCCTGACCCCACTGGTCATCGCCGGGGGCACCGCCATGTACAACGCCGAGCCCATCGCCGACTTCATCGACCTGGTAAGCCTGGGCGAGGGGGAGGACATCACCGTGGAGCTGGTGGAGCTGCACCGCCGGGCCCGGCGGGAGGGCTGGACCAAGGAGGCGGTTCTTCGGGCCGCCGCCCAGCTGCCGGGCATCTACGTCCCAAGCCTGTACGACGTGACGTATCACGACGACGGCACCGTGGCCGCCATCACCCCCCGGGACGGGGCTCCGGCGGTGGTGACCAAGCGCATTGTCCGGGATATGGACAAGGCCTTTTTCCCCACCAAAACCATCGTCCCCTCCACGGAGATCGTCCAGGACCGGGTGATGCTGGAGCTGTTCCGGGGCTGCATCCGGGGCTGCCGGTTCTGTCAGGCGGGGTATGTGTACCGGCCCGTCCGCAACCGCAGCCGGGAGCTGTGCGCCCGATACGGCGTGGAGTCCTGCAACGACTCCGGCTATCAGGAGGTGACCCTGTCCAGCCTGTCCACCAGCGACTACCCGCCGCTGACGGAGCTGTGCGACCAGCTGGAGCCCTTCTGCCAGCAGCGGCACGTGAATCTGTCCCTGCCCAGTCTGCGGGCGGACAACTTCTCCATGAGCCTGATGGAGCGGCTGGCCAAGGGCCGCAAAAGCGGCCTGACCTTCGCCCCGGAGGCCGGGACCCAGCGGCTGCGGGACGTCATCAACAAAAACGTCACCCAGGAGGACCTGCTGGCCTCCTGCCGGACGGCCTTCGCCGGGGGCTACAGCGCCGTGAAGCTGTATTTCATGCTGGGCCTGCCCACGGAGACCGACGAGGACGTGCTGGGCATCGCCGATCTGGCGGCCCGGGTCATGCACACCTGGCGGGAAAGCGCCAGCAACAAGAACCGGGGCGTCCGCATCACCGTGTCCACCTCCTGGTTCGTGCCCAAGCCCCACACGGCCTTTCAGTGGGAGCCGCAGATCTCCAAGGAGGAATATGAGCGGCGGGTGAACCTGCTGCGGGAGGCCATCAAGACCAAAACCGTCACCTATAACTGGCACGATTCAGACACCAGCTTCCTGGAGGCCGTTCTGGCCCGGGGGGACCGGCGCATGGGGAAGGTCCTGGAGACCGCCTGGCGCAAGGGGGCCAAGCTGGACGCCTGGGAGGAGTATTTCTCCCTGGACCGCTGGCTGGAGGCCTTTGACCAGTGCGGGCTGGACCCCCATTTTTACGCCAACCGCACCCGGGAAAAGGACGAGCTGATGCCCTGGGCCATGATCTCCAGCGGCGTCACGGAGGGCTATCTCTGGCGGGAGCGGGAGCGGGCCTTTGCCGGGGTCACCACCCCGGACTGCCGCACCCACTGCAACGCCTGCGGCGCCAACCGGCTGGTAGGAGGGAAATGCGATGTCTAAGCTGCGACTGCTGTTTGTGAAGGAGGGCCCGGCGGCCTATATCTCCAATCTGGACCTGCTGCGGACGGTGCAGCGGGCCTTTCCCCGGACGGAGCTGGATATCAAACACTCCCAGGGCTTCCATCCCCATCCCATCATCTCCATCGTGCTGCCGCTGCCGGTGTGCCAGTCCAGCGACTGCGAGCTGCTGGACTTTGAGGTGACCCAGGACACCGACGGGGCGGGCCTGGCCGAAAAGCTCAACGGCGGCCTGCCGGAGGGGCTGCGGATCCTGGGCTGCTATCCCGCCCTGCGGCCGGTGCGGGAGCTGGCCTATCTCCGGGCGGAGGTGGAGCTGGACTATGACCGGGGGGTGCCGGAGGGGGCCGTGCAGGCCCTGGAGGAGCTGTTTCACCGGCAGGAGCTGCTGATCGAAAAGCGCACCAAGCGCAAGCAGCTGGCCCAGGTGGACATCGCCCCCATGATCCGGGACATCGCCTTTGCGCAGGAGGAGAACCTGCTGCGTGTCTTTGTCACGGTGCAGGCCCAGAACCCGGGGCTGAACCCCCAGCTGCTGGAAAAGGCCATCGCCCGGTATCTGCCGGAGCTGACGCCGGACTTTGTCCGGGTCCGCCGCCGCCAGCTGCTGGACGCCGACGGCCAGGTGTTCCGATGATCCCATCACCCGGAGGGCGACCCCCTTCGGGTGATCTTCTTGCCCCGGCGATGAGGGGGCCGGAGGACAGCGTCCTATGTTTCGTATAAATGACGTTCCCGGTAACGGCGGATTCCTTGACGAGGGGGGCGGTTTGCGTTACAATAGGGCCAGAATGCGGTATTATGCCCCGGGATTTGGGGCGGTTATGATAACATATAGGGAGATCATTCCATGAACGTTTCCGAAAACACAGAGCTTTACCGGACCTATGGCGCACATCCGGCAGAGGAGGGCTGGTCCTTCCGGGTCTATGCCCCCAGCGCCCGGGAGGCCGCCCTGGCCGGTGACTTCAACCACTGGCAGCCCGTTCCCATGGAGCGGCAGGGCAGCGACTGGGTCCTGACCGTTTCCGACGCCCGGCCCGGCGACTGCTATAAATACGTCATCACCGGGGCCGACGGCCAGGTACGCTGGAAGGCGGACCCCTACGGCACCTATGCCCAGCTGCGGCCCGACACCGCCAGCCGCCTGTTCGACGTGTCCGGCTTCCACTGGCACGACGACGTGTGGCGGGAGCGCCGCCGGGAGACGCCCCTGACCGAGGGGCCCCTGAACATCTATGAGGTCCACTGCGGCTCCTGGCAGCGGGGAGAGGACGGGGCGTTCCTGAACTATCGCCGGCTGGCGGACCGGCTGGCCCCCTATGTCCGCAGCATGGGCTACAACGCCGTGGAGCTGCTGCCGGTGACGGAGTATCCCCTGGACGACTCCTGGGGCTATCAGTGCGTGGGCTATTTCGCCCCCACCAGCCGCTACGGCGACCCCCACGACTTCATGTATCTGGTGGACCGGCTGCACCGGGCGGGGCTGGCGGTGATCCTGGACTGGGTCCCCGCCCACTTCTGCAAGGACGCCCACGGCCTCATCGACTTTGACGGCACCAGCCTGTATGAATACGGCGACCCCCTGAAGCGGGAGCACCAGAGCTGGGGCACCCGTGTCTTTGACTTCGGCAAGGACGACGTGCGGTCCTTCCTGCTGTCCTCCGCCCGGTGGTGGCTGGAGGAATACCACATCGACGGCCTGCGGGTGGACGCCGTGGCGTCCATGCTGTATCTGGACTATGGCCGGACCGAGTGGCGGCCCAACGTCCACGGGGGGCATGAAAATCTGGAGGCCATCTCGTTTCTGCAGGACCTGAACCGCCTGGCGGCGGCCATGGATCCCCCGGCCCTGACGGCGGCGGAGGAATCCACCGCCTGGCCTAAGGTCACCTGGCCCATTGAGGAGGGCGGCCTGGGCTTCGGCCTGAAGTGGAACATGGGATGGATGAACGACGTGTGCCACTATCTGAAGATGGACCCCTGGTTCCGCCAGTTCCACCACAAGGACGTGACCTTCTCCATGATGTACGCCTTCTCCGAGCGCTTCGTGCTGCCCCTGTCCCACGACGAGGTGGTGTATATGAAGGGCTCCCTCCGGGGCAAGATGCCCGGGGACGACTGGCGGCAGCTGGCAGGGGTCCGGGGCTTCACGGCCTATATGCTGGCCCACCCCGGCAAGAAGCTCACCTTTATGGGGGCGGAGCTGGGCCAGTGGCACGAGTGGGACTTCCGGGGCCAGCTGGACTGGTATCTGCTGGACCGGGACGACTGCAGCCGCACCCACGCCTGCATCCAGGCCCTGAACCGGTTTTATAAGAAGTCCCGCCCCCTGTGGGAAAATGACCGGGACTGGAACGGCTTTGAGTGGCTGGTGGCCGACGACAACCACAACAACGTCCTGGCCTTCCTGCGCCGGGACAACAAGGGTCATGAGCTGATCTGCGTGGTGAACTTCTCCCCGGAGGCCCATGAGGGCTATCGCTTCGGCGTCCCGGGGAAGCTGTATTACGAGGAAGTGTTCAACACCGACGACGCCGCCTGGGGCGGCTCCGGTGTGTGCAATACCGGGCCCATCCCTGTGGAAAACATCCCATCCCATGGGCGGGACACCTCCATTTCCCTGCGGGTGCCGCCTCTGGGCGCCGTATTTTTGCAGGGAAGGGTGCGGCGCAGAAAAACCAAGGAGTAATCGACAGACTGGAGGGAATGAACAGACATGAAGAAAGAATGCGTGGCCATGCTGCTGGCCGGGGGACAAGGCAGCCGCCTGTATGTCCTCACCGGCGACATGGCAAAGCCTGCGGTGCCCTTTGGAGGAAAGTTCCGCATCATTGACTTTCCCCTGTCCAACTGCACCAATTCCGGCATCGACACCGTGGGTGTGCTGACCCAGTACCGCCCCCTGGAGCTCAACAGCTATATCGGCAGCGGCCAGCCCTGGGAGCTGGACCGGCTCAACGGCGGCGTCCATATTCTGCCGCCGTACCAGAGCGCCTCCGGCGCCTCCTGGTACAAGGGCACCGCCAACGCCATTTATCAGAACATCGGCTTTGTGGACCTGTACGACCCGGAGTATGTGGCGGTGCTGTCCGGCGACCACATCTATAAGATGGACTATTCCCGGATGCTCCAGCACCACAAGGAGGCCGGGGCCGCCTGCACCATTTCCGTGATGGAAGTCCCCTGGTCCGAGGCCAGCCGCTTCGGCATCATGTCCGTGGACGAGCATGACCGCATCACCGCCTTCGCCGAAAAGCCCAAGGAGCCTGAAAGCAACCTGGCCTCCATGGGCATCTATATCTTCACCTGGCAGAAGCTCCGCTCCTATCTGCTGGCCGACGAGGCCGACCCCACCTCCGACAACGATTTCGGCAAGAACATCATCCCCGCTATGCTGGACGCCGGAGAGGTCATGTCCGCCTATCGGTTCGAGGGCTACTGGAAGGATGTGGGCACCCTGGACTCCCTGTGGGATGCCAATATGGACATGCTGTCCCCGGGGTCGGGGCTGAACCTGCTGGACAAGAAATGGCCCATCTATTGCCGGACCCCGTCCTGCCCGCCGGCGTTTCTGGGCCCCCACGCCGACGTGGGCAACAGCGCCGTGGCCAAGGGCTGCGGCATCCTGGGCGAGGTGAAAAACAGCGTCCTCAGCTATAATACCCAGGTGGGCCAGGGGGCCAGCGTGTCCTATTCCGTGGTCATGCCCGGGGCCGTCATCGAGGAGGGCGCGGTGGTGCAGTATGCCATCATCGGCGAGCGCTGCCGGGTTGGCCGGGGCGCTCAGGTAGGCGCGCCGCCGGAAACCGCCCAGGACCCCGCCGAGTGGGGCATCGCCGTCCTGGGGCCGGACACCGTCATCGCCCCCGGCGAGGTGGTGCCTGCCAAGGCTCTGCTGGACCGTCATCACGGGGAGGTGGAAGCATGAACGGTATGCACGGCATCATTTTCTCCTATGAGAAGAAAACCGGGCTGCGGGAGCTGATCGAGCACCGCATCCACGGTTCCATCCCCTTCGGGGGCAACTATCGCGTGGTGGACTTTATGCTGTCCAACATGGTGGGCGCCGGCGTCCGGGACGTGGGCGTCATCATGCACGGCAAGTGCCAGAGTATGCTGGACCATCTGGGCACCGGCAAAAGCTGGGACCTGAGCCGCAACCACGGCGGTCTTACCCTGCTGCCGGCCTTCGCCTATGCCGAGCGGCGGGGCGACGCCGGCCGCTTCCGGGGCAAGGTGGAGGCTCTGGGCTGCGTCATGGACTATCTGAAGGACATCCGTCAGGATTATGTGGTGCTGACCGACAGCGACCTGGTCATCAATCTTCCCCTGGACGACGTGCTGCGGGATCATATTGACTCCGGCGCGGACATGACGGCGGTGTGCACCTCGCTGCCGGGCCTGGAGAGTGACACCTATTTCCAGCTGGATAACTCCGGGCGCATCGTGGACGTGGCCCACGACGTGTTCACCCCCGAGGGCTTCCGCTGCCTGAACATCTTCGTGCTGCGCCGGGATCTGCTGATCCAGCTGGTGACCGACTGCATGGCGCACAATCAGTACAGCTTCCGCCACAATATTCTCCAGGACAGGAAGGATGCCCTGCATTTCCGGGCCTATGTCTGGGACGGCTACGCCGCCCGCATCGACACCATCGAGTCCTACTACCGCCGCAGCATGGAGCTGCTGCGGCCAGAGATCCGCATGGAGCTGTTCACACCTCAGCGGCCGATCCTGGCCAAGGAGAACGACTCGCCCTCGTCCTATATGGACGGCTCTTGCGTCAACTCCCTGGTGGCCGACGGCTGCGACATCCAGGGCACGGTGAAAAACTGCGTGCTGTTCCGGGGCGTCCGCATTGAGCCCGGCGCCGACGTGGAGGGCTGCATTCTCTTCAAGGGCACCGTGGTCCGCCGGAATGCCGTCCTGCGGGGCGTTATCACAGACAAATACGTCACCGTTCAGGAGGGGCGCACCCTTATGGGCCACGAGAACTACCCCCTGGTGATCGCCCGGGACGTCACGGTCTGAAGCGGAGGTAAGCATATGAATATTCTGTATATCACCAGCGAGGCGGCTCCGTTCTGCAAAACCGGGGGACTTGCGGACGTGCTGGGCAGCCTGCCCCCCGCCGTGGCGGCGGAGGGCGACCGGGTGTCCGTGCTGCTGCCGCTGTACGGCCAGATCGCCCAGCGCTGGCGGGAGAAGATGAACTTCCGCTGCTACATCTATGTGGACCTGGGCTGGCGGCATGAATACTGCGGCCTGTTCTCCCTGGAATACCGGGGCGTCACCTGGTACTTTGTGGACAACGAGCGGTATTTCCGCCGCCGCAGCCTGTACGGCGACATGGACGACGGCGAGCGCTTTGCCTTCTTCTCCAAGGCGGCGGAGGCACTGCTGCCTCACCTGGCGGAGTATCCCAACGTGATCCACTGCAACGACTGGCAGACGGCTCTGGTGCCGGTGTACCTGCGGGACGCCGGAAACGACCTGCCGGTGGTGTTCACCATCCACAACATCGAGTATCAGGGCAAATACGGCCCCGAGACGGTGGAGGACCTGTTCGGTCTGAACCGGGGCTGGTACGACGGCGGCATCCTGCGGATGGACGGCTGCGTGAACCTGATGAAGGCGGCTATGCTCACCGCCAACGCCGTGACCACCGTCAGCCCCACCTATGCCCGCCAGCTTCACGATCCGGCCTATGCCTGCGGCCTGGAGCAGGTGGTGCAGCTCATCGACTACAAGCTCTCCGGCGTGCTCAACGGCCTGGATATGGAGAGCTTCGACCCGGCCCATGACGCCTCCCTGCCCCAGACCTACGACCCCGACCATATGGAGGGCAAGGCCGTGTGCAAGAGGGAGCTGCAGCGGCAGCTGGGTCTGGCCCAGGAGCCGGACACCCCCCTTACCGCCATCGTCAGCCGCCTGGTGGGACACAAGGGCATGGATCTGGTGTGCCAGGGGCTGGGGGGCATCATGGCCACCGGCTGCCAGCTGGTGGTGCTGGGTCAGGGCGAGCCCCAGTTTGAGGATACCTTCCGCTGGGCCCAGAGCCGCTGGCCGGGCCGCGTATCCGCCCAGATCACCTATTCCGACAACCTTTCCCGCCGGGTTTACGGCGCGGCGGACCTGTTTTTGATGCCGTCCCGCAGCGAGCCCTGCGGCCTGAGCCAGCTGATCGCCATGCGCTACGGCGCGGTACCCATCGTCCGCCAGACCGGCGGCCTCAACGACACCGTCCGCTCCTGCCAGGTGGGTCAGCCTGACGGCAACGGCTATGTATTCTCCGCCTGCACGGCCCATGACCTGTGCCAGACACTGGGCCAGGCGGTGGGCCTGTACCGGGGCGACCGGCTGGGCTTTGACACCGTGCGCCGCCGGGGCATGACCGAGGACTTCGGCTGGAGCCGCAGCGCCGGGGCCTACCGGCGTATTTACCAAGATCTATCACGGAGGAACCACTAAATGACTTATACCAAAGACGCCCTGAAGGAGGCAATTCAACAGAAGCTGCGCCTGAACTACGGCTGCACCGAAAAGCAGGCCACCGACGGGGAGATTATGAAGGCCTGCGCCCTGGCCCTGCGGGACATTATGGCCGTGCGCAGCGTGGACACCCAGGAGCAGACCCAGGAGCGCCAGGAAAAGCGCGTGCACTATATGTCCCTGGAGTTTCTCATGGGCCGCAGCCTCATGAAAAACGCATACAACCTGGGCATTCTGCCCCAGCTGACCCAGGCCGTGGAGGAGCTGGGCTTTTCCGCCCCGGACATCTTCGACATGGAGCCGGATGCAGGTCTCGGCAACGGCGGTCTGGGCCGCCTGGCCGCCTGCTATCTGGACAGCATGACCACCCTGGACATTCCCGCCACCGGCTATTCCATCTGCTATGAGCTGGGCATCTTCAAGCAGAAGATCGTGGACGGTCAGCAGGTGGAGCTGCCCGACGACTGGCTGAACCTGGGCGATGCATGGCTGATGCCCAAGCCCCAGGAGGCCGAGGAGGTCCATTTCGGCGGCAAGGTCCGCACCCGGTGGGACAACGGGCACCTGATGGTGGTTCACGAGGACTATACCCGGGTGCTGGCCATCCCCTGCGATATGCTGGTGGCCGGGTACAACACGGACCATGTGAATACCCTGCGTCTGTGGGACGCCAAGAGCCCCAAGCCTATCGACATGCAGCTGTTCAGCCAGGGGCAGTATCTGAAGGCCAACGAGGAGCGGGCCATGGCCGACTCCATCAGCACCATTCTCTATCCCGAGGACAACCATTACGAGGGCAAGTCCCTGCGGCTGAAGCAGCAGTATTTCTTCGTGTCCGCCACCCTGCAGTCCATCACGCGCCAGCATATCCAGACCTACGGCACCCTGACGAATTTCCACGAAAAGAACGTCATCCAGATCAACGATACCCACCCGGCGCTGGTGATCCCGGAGCTGATGCGCATCCTCATCGACGATGCGGGACTGGGCTGGGACGAGGCGTGGGACATCACCCGCCACTCCGTGGCCTATACCAACCACACCGTGCTGGCCGAGGCACTGGAGAGCTGGCCCCAGCGGCTGTTCGAGACGCTGCTGCCCCGCATCTGGCAGATCATGCAGGAGATCGCGCGGCGCTGGCAGCAGAAGGTGGACGATTTCTATCACGACCCCAAAAAGACGGAGAAAATGGCGGTTATCTGGGACGGCGTGGTCCACATGGCCAACCTCTGCATCGCGGGGGGGATGGCCGTTAACGGCGTGTCCGCTCTGCACTCCGACATTCTCCGCCGCGACGTGTTCCGGGACGCCTGCGGCATGGAGCCGGATAAGTTCAAAAACGTCACCAACGGCGTGGACCACCGGCGCTGGATCAGCCAGATCAACCCCGGACTGGACGGCCTGATCCGGGACTGCATCGGCGAGGGCTATCTTACCCACGCCGGATGCCTGTCGGATCTGGACCGCTTCGCCGATGACGCGGCGGTGCTCTCCCGGCTGGAGCAGATCAAGGGGGACAACAAGCAGTCCTTTGCCCGCTGGGCCAAGCGCCAGCAGGGGGTCACCCTGAACACCGACGCCATCTTCAACGTCCAGGTCAAGCGCCTGCACGAGTATAAGCGGCAGCTGCTGAACGTGCTGCACATCATCAGCCTCTATCAACAGCTCCAGGACGACCCGGATATGGACTTCCGGCCCCAGACCTTCCTGTTCGGGGCCAAGGCCGCCCCGGGCTACGCCGTGGCCAAGCGCATTATCCGCCTTATCAACTCCCTGGCCGACCAGATCAACAGCGACCCCGTCTGCCGGGATAAGCTCCAGGTGGTGTTCCTGGAGAATTACCGGGTTTCCATGGCGGAGATGCTGATGCCCGCCAGCGAGGTCAGCCAGCAGATCTCCACCGCCGGCAAGGAGGCCAGCGGCACCGGCAACATGAAGTTCATGATGAACGGCGCCCTGACCCTGGGCACCCTGGACGGCGCCAACGTGGAGATGCACCAGGTGCTGGGCGACGAGAATATGTTCCTGTTCGGCCTCACCGCCGACGAGGCCGCCCGCCTGCGCCAGAGCTATGACCCCTATCTGCTGTATACCCGGGATCCGGTGCTGCACCGGGTGCTGGATCAGCTGAAAACCGGCTTCCGGGACGGCGTCAGCTATGAGGACCTGTATCAGCGGCTGCTGTACGGCGCGGACTGCCCGGCGGACCAGTATCTGCTGCTGGCGGACTTTGCGTCCTACTGCGCCGCCTCCCACCGGGTGGTGGATACCTATGCCGACCGGGAGAAGTGGAACCGCATGAGCCTGCACAACATCGCACGCAGCGGCATTTTCTCCGCCGACCGCTCCATCGCCGACTACGCCGACACCATCTGGCACGTCCCCTATAAAAAGTAACTCCCGCCCTCCCCTGCCCGGGTCCCGCGCCCGGGCGGGGGAGGCATTTTTGCCAAAAGGGGTTGACAGACGGAAGAATTTGTTTTACTCTATATTTGAATAAAATATGCTCCGGTAGGTAAGGCTACCGCGAGGGATACGGACTGCTGCCGCAGAGTGGTGGAGACACCATGAGAGGGTTTGAACAGGCGATATCGAAGCCAAGGTATCATCTAACGCAGTTTCACCGCCCCGCGATGCTAAAGCTTGTTACGGTGGCCAGGTCACGCATCCCGCGCGGCCCCTTTGCACATCCACAATGGGCTTTCTGCCGTTGTGGATTTTTGCTATGTATATGGGAAAGGAGGAACCGGTCATGTTCGATCACCAGGAAGAATTGGACCAATATCTGGAAAATATTGAGGCGCTTATCAAAAATAAGCAGTACGCCCGATTGCGGGACCTGTTCCTGCCTATGGAGCCTGCGGATATCGCCCTTTTGCTGGAGGAGGCCGGCGAGGAGGAGATGCCCCTGCTGTACCGGCTGCTGCCCAAGGAGCTGGCGGCGGAGGTGTTCGTGGAGCTGGAATCCGACAGCCAGGAGATGCTCATCAACGGCTTTTCCAACACCGAGCTGAAGGAGGTGCTGGACGAGCTGTATCTGGACGATGCCGTGGACATCGTGGAGGAAATGCCCGCCAGCGTGGTGATCCGCATTCTGGACAAGGCCACGCCGGAGATGCGCAAGTCCATCAACGAAATTCTCCAGTATCCCGAGGACTCCGCCGGGTCCATTATGAACATGGAGTTCCTGTCCCTGAAAAAGGACATGACGGTGGAGGACGCCTTCAAGCGCATCCGCCGCATCGGCGGCGAGCTGGAGACCATCAACATCCTGTATGTCACCGACCCCACCCGTCATCTGCTGGGGGTACTGTCCGTCCGGGACCTGCTGCTGGCGGAGGAGGACGACCTGATCCAGGACATCATGGACCCCAACGTGGTGTCCGTGAACACCATGGACGACAAGGAGGACGTGGCCCAGGCCCTGAGCAAATACGACTTCCTGGCCATGCCCGTGGTGGACAAGGAGCAGCGCCTGGTGGGCATCGTCACCGTGGACGACGCCATGGATGTTATCGAGGAGGAGACCACGGAGGACTTCGAGAAGATGGCCGCCATGCTGCCGTCGGACAAGCCCTATCTGAAGTCCGGCATTTTCGCCACCTGGCGGGCCCGCCTGCCTTGGCTGATGGTGCTGATGCTGTCAGCCACCTTCACGGGGATGATCCTGAACCACTATGAAAGCGCCCTGGCGGCCTGCCTGGTGCTCAATTCGTATATCCCCATGCTCTCCGGCACCGGCGGCAACTCCGGCACCCAGGCCTCCGTGGCGGTGATCCGCGCCCTGAGCCTGGACGAGGTGGACTTTTCCGACATTTTCCAGGTGTTGTGGAAGGAGCTGCGGGTGTCGCTGCTGTGCGGCGTGTGCCTGGCCGGGGCCAACTTCGTGAAAATGCAGCTGGTGGACCGGCTACTGCTGGGCAACGCCGCCGTCACGCCCACGGTGTGCCTGGTGGTGTGCCTGACCATCCTGTTTGTGGTGGTGTTTGCCAAGTGCGTGGGCTGCTCCCTGCCCATCCTGGCCGAGAAGATCGGCCTGGACCCGGCGGTGATGGCCAGTCCCTTCATCTCCACCATTGTGGACGCCACCAGCCTGCTGATCTATTTCCGCTTCGCCTCCTGGTTCCTGCTGTAGCTGCATATAGAAAAAGACGCCGGAGTCCGGCGTCTTTTTATTTACAGCTCTCCGGCCTTATACAGCTGGGATTCGCGGCGGTAACCGGCGGCGGCTGCGGCGTTGGATGCGACCTCCTCCGGCGTCAGGGGGCGGCGGACCTTGCCGGGAGCGCCCATGACCATGGACCCGTCGGGGATCACGGCCCCCTGGGTCACCAAGGCCCCGGCGGCGATGATGCAGTCCCGGCCCACCACGGCTCCGTTGAGGACCTGTCTCTTATACACATCTCCGAGCCCACGAGACTAGGCATGATCTCGTAT
>ENA-OZVN01000355-OZVN01000355.1-human-gut-metagenome-genome-assembly--contig:-NODE-355-length-14217-cov-8.627736_pt1 | contig 14217 bp, 18 predicted proteins | sample MGYA00243446_ERZ654047 | MGnify/ENA primary metagenome ERZ654047 (study PRJEB26926, sample SAMN06164884) | human gut metagenome | biome: ENVO:00009003; feature: ENVO:2100002; material: ENVO:00002003...
TGTGTATAAGAGACAGCAACGAAACCGTCGCGGCCGGAAAGGATGTGGAAAGCAACGAGGATGAATTCAAAGGTATCTCCGACCAGATCGAGCAGCTTAACCGCCGCATTGCCGCAATTCAAGAGAGCATCCACAAAAACGGCTCCCGGCAGGCACGGCTGGAGGAAATTCAGAGCATCATTGCCGAGCGCAATGCGAATGAAACACAGTACGACGACAGCATCGTGCGCCAGATGATCGAGTGCATCAAGGTACATAACGATGGAAAGCTGACGATTATTTTCGGCGGCGGCTACGAGATCGAGGAAACGCTATAAATACGAAGCACCTCTGTGAGAGCGTTCACTCAGTGGTTGGTATCATAATGCAGGACGAACTCATTTTATCAGTTTTAGTATCTTGCGCATTCTGTTTGCAAATTTTCGCTGATTATTTTCGCTTGATGTTATCGCGGTCGTGATGTATTTTAGCCGTACAGACATTGAGGCACCTAACCTTGCTTCAACCTCATCTGTAATGCAGGATGCTACAAGAATTGTAACTGCGTCAGGGTATTCCGCAAGTGTATTTTCAAAGGACTTAAACATTGCGCCTAAACGTTCCAACGCACCCGCGGGGTCAAGCCCTGCTTTGATTTCAATAATGCCTACTATTGCACCCTCGTCATTAAACATAGATACATCTGGCTCGGACGAAAACAAAATAGAATAACCATTTATGAGATTCACGGTTTTTATTGTATCTATTTCGTCAATTATTCTGTTCGATTGCAATTCATCAATAGCCGTTGTTTTGTTCTGCCTATCCGTTATAGACGACACCTCTTTGTGGGCTAAAACCTCTTTCAGAATAATGCTTCTGATAACCCGTTCGCCCTCCGCTCCGATTGAATTTCTCCACGAACCATCAATATTTGTTCCCGCCGTTGCATACATCATTCCTTGTATTTCATTACTGTTAAGGTCGGTTGCAAGTGAAACGACAAGTGAAAGAATTTCGTTAATTATTTCTACAATACTGTTGACGGCCTTTTGCGGCAGTTTTCCGGGTTCTATTTTACCGGCCTCTATCTTTTCGATATTGGAAACACCGGTAAGAGCTTTTAGCCCTTTTTGAGAAATCATCGCCACAGAGCGATAGTATTTCAAGAAAGAGGGATTAAGTTGCAGAATTTTAGGGTGTGCAAACACAAGCATGGGGGCAATATTGCTCTTGGTCAAAACATCCCATGCCGATGCGCTGATTTTCCATTTATCGCGTTGATTCCAATTAAGCGTTGCTCCCTCGATACTTGACAGTTTCTGAACATCCATAAAAAGTTCAAAATACCCATTCGCTTTTAGCTTGTTATAAAAGAATGTGGATTTAAGCAGATAACTTTCTTTTGTTACCTCGTAGGGAACTTTTGCCATTTATTTTCCCTCCGTTTCTTCACTCTCAAACCATTGTGACATAATAGCTTTTGCAACAGCTTCCCCCAGTTTGGGGGGAACGGCATTGCCGACTTGTCCGAATTGTGTCATTGTTGTTTTTCTCTTTGAACTATAAGAGTCAAGGCGAACGCCCTTTATCTCCCAATCAAGCGGGAATGTCTGCAAACAGGCAAGTTCCCGGACGGTTAACATTCTATCCTCGAATGGATGAATAAAGTCACGATAGCCGCTTCGCGTTACAGTCGGCGACGGTTTATCAGGGTCAAGCCGCCGATATGTTGACCCGAATGTTTTTTCAATATCGGCCAACTTTTGACCGATACCAACTTTCTTGATTTTCTCTAATGTTGACGGGGAATGTGCCGTTACCTGATGATTTGGAATTTTAATATCCATGTTTTTCTCTCCTGCCCTTGATAGACTTTGCAACGATTTGTGCCATTTCCGAGGGAGCTTCTGGTTCGGGTAATCCGCAGATAGCGTCACGAACTGTTTTTCGTTCGGATTCTTTTATTGGCACGGGATATGTAAATTCCAGCCCTTTTCTATTTCCTACAAGTATCAATCTTTCCCTATATTGCGGGACACCATAATCTACAGCATTTAACACTTTCGGTGGCGCGATTGTATATGTATAACTTTTCCCGTTATACTCTATAGGTTTTGATAATTCTTCTATCAGCAGCTTTAATGCCCTGCCAGAATCCCAGTTTGTTAGCCCTTTCACGTTTTCGAGCACAAAACCGAACGGCAATGTTTCTCTCACGATGCGAACAAACTCAAATAACAACTTTCCGCGTTCATCGTCAAGCCCTTTTCGTAATCCTGCAAGACTAAAACTCTGACAGGGTGGTCCACCTATAACAAGGGCAGCTTCTAATGGTTTTAATTTAGCTGCTTGCAAGATTTCGTCTGATGTTACATCAATAATATTTTTGTTTATCACGGGTACATCGGGACGGTTTGTTTTCAGAGTATCACAACACGACGGATCAATCTCAACGGCAACTGCTATTGAGAAACCTGCATTTTCAAAACCTATATCTAAGCCGCCTGCCCCGGAAAACAGACTAATTACTCGTTGTTCCTTAGTCTTCGGCATTGTTTTTTGCCTCACTTACTATTTCAACAAGATCATCAAGCCCGCATTGCAGAGCAGTTGTAATTTTTGCAAGACTTTCCATCGAAATTGGTTCATTCTTGCCCATTTTAGCAATAATGTTTGTACTTACGCCTGCAATGCTTTTCAGTTCGGTTTTTGTCAATCCCCGGTCTATCAGCAGTTTCCACAGGCGGTTATAACTGTATGTCAAAGGAATACCCCCTTGCAGCGTCTAAAATAACATTATACAGTATAGCACAATCTGTCGAATACTTCAAGATATTCTTGATAAGTCGTGATGTAAATTTCCTATTGCCTTGCCAGTCTGCTGCAATACAGGGTCAAGTCCTCTTTGTAGCCCTCGAACGTATCAATGCGGGTTATATCGTACAGAACGCCTTTATACCGCACAACGTGGGCGGTCGTTATGTCCGCGCGGTAATTTATCGTGAACAGCACTTCTTCCTTGTAGTTGATTGTTGCCGCTGCGAACACCTCTTTGCCGGAAAGCTGCCGGAAATACGCCCACAACGGCGGGCAAATAGGTTCAAGGGTCGTTTGCGCGAACCCCTCGTTGTCGCGGGTTGTCATCTGTTGCAGCAGTTCTATTTTCTTGCCTTTCAGTTTCATACCGTTGCCCCCTTAAATTGCGGTTGTGTATTCGTTGTAATGCTCATACAGTCCAACATAGCAGTCGAGCAATGCCGCCGTTCCGTCAATGCGCTGCTTCGGTGATTGGTTCTTAATGGGAACAATATTGCCGTTGCGGTCGGCCTGTATGCCCGTGTTCGTCAGGCACCATTTCAAAACCGGGTTGTTGTTATAAATGACTTTGTGCGCCTGCAAGTCCGCGCCTAACATCTGCATAGGCAGGGACAGGGTTTTTGCTCCCTGTATGCAGCGAACCATATTGAACCCCTGCATTTGTGAATGGTAATCATTTTACCAACTGAATATCAAATAGCAACAGACCACAGGTTAAGAGATTGACCTGTGGTCTGTTGCGTACAAAAACGATTATATTTTCGCCAAAAACAACTACGTTTTTGGCTTTTGGGAGATTTCCTTATTCTATGATGGTATAATTTGATTCAGTCAGAATAGACGACAAAGCATCGTCAATTCACGCGTCCTCGAAGAATGTCAATCAGAGATGGAGAAAACGAGAGGTGTTGCGCATGTGCGTAAAAGTAGAACCCACATATTACCGACTGGAGCTGGACGATTATTCTGCCGCTGTCTTTACCAGCTTCGGAAAATACTATTACGGTACGTTGGAGGATCTTCGCTGCTTTTTCGGAGAACTCGCACATGATGAGAAATTAAAGAAGCAATTCAAGGAGTTGCTATTTACATTCCAAGCCTTCGAAGAAGGACATCAGGATCTCAGCCATTCTATCGCATACAGGAAGGTACCATTCCTAGTCCCTGCGCAGTTACTCCACAGGGAACCCGTCACTTTGGAAAACTACAAATGGACGCATACCAACACATGGGACAAACCTTATTATATGCGCTGTGACAAAGTCAGATCCGAACATCTCTGGCTTGCCTGCGACGGGGAATACTGCCGTGCAACCAAAGCTATGTTTTCAAGACTACAGTATACCGGAACGATCGGCAGGTGGAATCATGTCGGAACAATGCTTTGGGGATTCCCGTGCATTCTCACCGGAAACCCATTCAGCTTCTGGAATCGATTAGCTGAACCGGAAAAGCAGTTCAAGACCAAAGAGGACGCTAAGCGAGATTGGGAGCTGTTCCCAGAGAATCCGGACCCCGACTATTCGGAGTTTTGCAATGACATCTTTGGAGATGGCTGATGTTTAGGAGAGCACCATGATAGAAGAACGCTGGACGAAATCGAAAATAAGCGATATTGCAAAACATCTGGCGATACAAGAATCGCGGAACAAGGATGCGCTTGTCTGCAGATGCACGTTCCACTTTGGTACTTCGTTTCGCCCAGCTACAAAGGACGAGATTATAAAGAACACATGCAAAAAGGCATTTACGACACCATACCGGGAAAGGGGTAAAGTCCCTGCGGAGGCGTATCACATGGGCAAATGGCTTGGCTACACGGTAGAGCTGTGCTTTGATGGTCAATGGTTCAATATCGACCAGTGGCACCGATCTGCAAGTGGAAAACTCAAACACCGCTATCTACATACCGCGCCTGAGCGGGATATTCTTTCCAGCCCATATGATGAATTAGCGCTTCTTAAAAAGCGGATCAGCTTTTCGGATTTGGCGGCTTCGACGCAGGACATCATTTGTGCGGAAAATCCGGCATTCGAGCGCAGCTCGTTTGGCGCGTGGGATTTCTTCATTTGGGGAAGTCTTGCTGATTTAGAGGCGTTGCTTCAAAAGCCGGTTAAAAATGAAGACGATGAATGTATTTCAAAGACCTTATTGAAAGAGCTAGTCTTCAAAATTCAAGACCAGATCAGCTTTTTTCAGCAGACTATCCCGCATTGGATAAACAACTGGTCACCGGAAACGTCAGTCAGAATTATTATCTGTGAATTGTGATTTTATAGGTTGCTATTTCCCCAAAAGTGTGGTAAATGTTTGTGCTGCGAAGAAGGAGGTGGAACACCATGATTTATGTCATGTCAGATATCCATGGGCAGAAGCGGCGCTTTGATTCCGTCATGAAGCAAATCAACCTGCAGCCTGAGGACACGCTCTATGTCCTTGGAGATGTGATAGACCGCAACCCCGACGGCATCAAGCTCTTACGCCAGATCATGGCGATGCCAAATGTCAAAATGCTTCTGGGCAACCACGAACTTATGATGATGAACGCACTTTACTACCCGCCCCCAGAAGATGAGGAATGGCCGGAATATTACTATGAGCGCAAACAAACTCTGTGGTATCGAAACGGCGGTCAGATCACGCACAACTACCTGAAGCGCATAAGGAAAGCCACTCGCCAAGAGATTTTCGAATACCTGGACAAGCTGCCAGTCAATGCGGAGCTGACAGTAAACGACAGGCAATATATCCTGACGCACGCGGCACCTGTGGACTTATACGAAAGCTACGGCTGGAAATATAAAAGTGCGCGTGATTTCGCAGTTTGGATGCGGTTTGAGAGATTCCCCGTTCTGGAGGGCCGGATAGTCATCTTCGGTCACACACCGACCCACCATTTCCAGTATGATAATCCCATGGCAATATGGGATGCAAAGAGCTGGATCGGAATCGACTGCGGTTGTATGCTCCCCGAAACGGGCGATCCGTGGTCAGGTGTCCTCGGAAGACTGGCTTGTCTCCGTTTGGATGATATGCAGGTATTCTATTCTGAGGAACCGCAATACGGTGATCCTGAAGAAGCAGAAATGCAGCACGATGGATAGCAGTAAGCAAGGAGAGCTAGCTTTGAGTCAGATGAACAGTTCAAAAGATAACGGAGGATCATAGCATGAAAAAACTACCGGCAGTTTCTGAAATGGAGCATATCACGTCCAAAGAGTTTGGAGAGAACATGGACGCCATTCTGGAACGAGTGGCAAAAGAGGATGTTGCCCTGATCATCGACCATGCGGACAAGTCCTACGTTTTGTGTCCTGCCAGATGGTTTGAAGGCCCAGAGCTGACGCAACTGGAGGTCATGGTCAAAAACGCTGTGCGGTATGTCTCCGAGGTCGACGATTCTGACTTGGCAGAAACAGCTCAGACCGTGAAGGAGCTTGCGCCGATCTTATCTCCGGCGTGCATTACCACGCTTCTCAAAATCATCATGGGCAAGATCTCCGATGGCTGCGGAGGCGCGTGGTGCGAGATGAAGCAGGCATTGGAAGACGCCCTGACGAAGGAAAACAAGGAGGAACATACGGAAACACGATGATTTACTATATTGCAGATATGCACTTCGGTCATGAAAATGTCATTCACTTCGACGACCGCCCTTTTGCGGACACAGAGCAGATGGACGAGGTGCTGATTCAAAACTGGAATGAGCGGGTCACAGCGGATGACACCGTCTATGTGCTGGGCGATGCGTTCTGGAAAAACGAAGAAAACAGCATCCGGATCATGCAGCAGCTCAACGGACATAAGCACCTGATTCAAGGCAACCATGACCGTGTGAAAGGAAAGATTCGTCCTTACTGGGAAAGCATCAAGCAGTACGCGGAGGTCAACGATGAGCATCGGCTTGTGATTCTGAGCCATTACCCGATTCTGTTTTATAAGAACCAGCATTATGGTGCAGTCATGCTGTACGGGCATGTACATAATACGCGCGAATGGTCGCTTGTAGAGAAGTGGAAGAACGAACAATGGACGATGGGCATTCCAAGCAGACTGATCAATGTCGGCTGCATGATGGCTTACATGAACTACACGCCGCGGACGCTGGATGAGCTGTTGGAGGCGAACCTGCAGCCCATGATCGAAAGAATCCGGAAGGATGGAACCAACGCAGGAGAAAACAGCAATGGAGAATTATGAAACGCTCATAGCAGAGATTGACGAGGTTGTAAAACGGATCAAAGGGTTATATGACCTTGCCTACACGCAGTACTCCCATGCCGTCGACGAGGTGATCTCAGGTCGCCTTACCGACGAAAAACAGATCGAGCATATTCTCGACGGTATCATTGACTTTGGAGATGATCTCCGCTTCTTGGAGCTCTCCAAGAGACTGTGCCGCCATATTTATTATGAATATCCGCAGCTTGTCGGAAGTTTCGTTCATATGTACAGAGCGCTGTTTGAGGAAAAGGAGGACGAAGATGGAATTGGTGACGATTGAGGTCAAGCTCCCAAAAGAAGTTTATGACAGCGCTTCGGAAATTCTGGCAAAGCAGGGCTTAACCATGGAAGATGCGTTGATTCTCTTTTTGAAGGAAACGGTCAGGCTTGGGAGGATTCCCTTTGATTATACGGAGGCAGACCTTGAGGAAGCGCGAAGATGGGAGAGAATCGTAAACGATGACGTACAGGATGCTGAAGGTGAAGAAACGTGCATGGTAAATTGACGCAGCCAAAAATAGATGGGTATATCAGCTGGCTCCGGCGAAATGACCACTTTGGAATGACGAGCTGCATCTACGATGACAAAAGCCAGAAACTGCTTGATGAACTGTTTGAACTGTTAGAGCAGGTTGCACCGGAATCCCCGAACGGGATCAAGACGCTCTGGCTTCGTGCGGAAAGAGGACCAATCGAGGATTTCGGCAATGCAGCGGAGGAAATCGAGGAAGGCAACTATGATTCGGAAGAAGAATTTATAGATGCATGGAAAAGCTGGTTCCCAGAGGACGTCAAATGGTATCATTTCCAAGCCGTCGAGGACAAAGCGGAAGTATACCGCGCTGTCGCGGTTCGTCACAGTTATGTGATCGTTCAGGACAAGCGCAGAGAACCAGCAGGATGGCCCTGCGAAATTTCTGAGTTTGTCCAGTGGCTTGTCGACGGTGTCAGGAGCTGCATTGAAATGCTGAAAGCCGGGACGTATAACGATGTTGTCCGTGAAAATCTGCCGCCCCAGCATCGAACCGGAACAATCCGACGCAGGGATTTTTGGAATGTCTGGCCGGATGCAAGAGTCGACTTCTTCAAGGATATCTCGCCTGCGGATGTTGCGGAGTTCATTGAAAGGGTCTCCGCACAGGAAGAAAATTATGCTGCAATGAAAGACCGCTTACAAGCTATGACAGCCAATGATTTTTTCCGCTTTTGTGCCATGGGTTACGCGGAGAACAAGTATGATGGCTGCGGCAAAACGCCAAAGGAGCAGTACGTGCTCCATGCCGACGGCCGGGACGAGGGATTGCAGGATATCGATGCGGACAGCCCGGAGGCGTTCCATGCTTGGTTCCACGATAGAGACCGGTGCGGCGGACATCCGTGGGAGATCTGCCGCGGCGGAAACTCCACGCATGTCGATCTGCGGGTATTGGAGGATGGCCGCGGTTATTTTCTGTATCTGGCAGGAGCAGCGTGGAACCGAACGATGGAAACCGTTAAATTCTACCTCGCCCTGACGAGAGCAAATATCCCCGTTTATCTGGCCGAAGCAAAGATGCTGGCTGACCGGCTGGCGGAAGAAGAAAAGATTGGGATCGTGCCGGAGGGCGTTCTGCCCGCCTACTGCGGGAGCTGGTTTCCAAATGAACACATCATCGACTACATGAATTTGCCTGCGGCTCTTTCTTGCAGCGATCGGTACCGACATTGAAAGATAAAGGTGGCCTAACTACACTTTCTGTCACGCAAAACGGGAGTACAGCTTTTCGGTTCGTCCGATTGGCTGTACTCCCGCTTTTTACATGTTTGTAGTAATATGTTCTTCAATGCTGCATATTTTGGTATTAACCTCTGCAATGTTCCTTCGAAGGGTTCGGTGAAGTTCTTGATTAATTTCAACCGCTTTTCCCTTAATGCAAATTGTTTTCTCGCCCAATTTGAGGTGTCCTAACCTGTTACGATACACATTCACTTTGTCGATGTAGTATTGCTTAAATTTAGAAGGGCAGGCAGTAGCAGGGAAGCCATATGTTGTTGATAAAATCGGTAAAATAGCCTGAAAAATATCTAATCTATCTGAAATGCTTAATAAGTACTCATCATTGTTGGCAGATTCAAAAACACTTGACGCTGATTTCGCCGCCTCAACTTGACTTGCAACCCGCGCCTTCTTCATGTCTAGCAACTTCAAGAGGCTCTCCGTCAACGATGATTTCTGCGTACTATCAAATTTCTGCCAACAGAGATTTAGTATTTCCTTTATTCTCAATTCGAAGTCGCTGGTGTTATCAAGAACAAAGCCACGTAAATTAACAATATCTTCCGAACGTTTTACAATTTTTTCAATAACTTTCCCGACTTTTTCGGTAAAAATTGTGTAGTCTCGCTTGGTTAGATAAACTCCGTCGATTGGCGGCATTTTTGTTCTAATAGCAGCTAACATAGCGTCCTCTTCTGAGGAATAAAACAATATGTCTGTTAATATGCTACTTTCTCGTAGAGCGGCAACAATGGTATCGCCGGTCACTCCGTCTGCCAGTTTGAAATCCATTAGAATTAAGTCGAAATCATTCCCGATTAATTCGTCGATATTGAAATCATCCCCACTTTTGCGAACGATTTCAGGTATTAGATAGTGTGTCTTTAGAATACCTTCAACACGCAGCTTTTCCATATTGTACCAAGTTTGCTCGTCTTCGAACCAAAGAATCTTGAATATCGTATTCATTTTTTTAGCCTCACGATCAACTTAAACCCATGATGATATGTAGTATCGATTTCAACAGTCCCGTTCATCTCTTCTACCAACTGCTTGATATGATACAGTCCTATTCCATAGCCCTTTTTCTTCCTGTTTGAGGAGAATCCCCATTCAAACAAGGACTGAGGGTTGATGTTTTCAGAAAGACCTATACCGTTATCTGAAAAAGTGATTTCTACATATTTCCCTCTTTCTTCTAAAGAAATTCGTAAAATCGTTGCACCTGCTTTAACAGAATTGCTAGCAATATTGTCAATGATTATACCTATCGAAGACGAATCAAATTTACAATCAAAGGCGCGATTATCTTGTACTAATTCGTATTTTAACCCTTCGATTGCAAATCCTGCATCTATATATTGACGAATAAAATCATTGAGGCTACGAGATCCACTTTGTTTTAACGATTGATTCCCGTGTATTGCTAAATCAGCAAGTTTATGGGCTTTCTCGTTCGCTTGTTGGATTTGCCCCACAATGGATAATATAAAATCTTTATTCTCAATCTCCATAGGGGCTATAAGCTCTCGCAAATAACTTATGTTTCCCCTTGAAGCATCTGTTAAAGTATATATAGAATGGAATCCATTTACGAGATTTGTTACATTTTGATTAGCTGCGCCCTTAAGGAAATAGATTTGTTGTTCTCTAGCAAGTCCTTCGGTTTTTGCTTTCGCCAATTCTTTTGAATTTTCCGCATTTTCTTCTTCAAGTTGAATATTATGCGAAATAAGAGACTCGGTTCTCTTCTTTAGCGTCTGCGTTAAATTAATTAACCCAGTATCTTGTGTACGTTCAGCAGCACTCTCCAATTTCTTTAGGGACATAGAAATACTATCTTGACTGCCTTGCGTATTGCTTTTAGTCAAAATATCTGGATTGTAATCCACACTAACAATGTCCTTAGAATCAACACTGGTAATAAACTGCGAAATGATTTGCTCGCCTATTTCATTCGGGGATATCGTATGCTGTGGATCAGACTTCAACGGTTCACCCCAGTTAATTAGGTTAACAACATATTTCTCGAGGACTTTTAATACTTTTTCAAGGAATAAGTCAGCCAACATATCAACAGCTGGAGTTTGAATGAATCCATGAGCACGGCTTGTTGTCTCTAGAAATTGGTCGTTGTCGCCTTTTATTGATATGCGGCCCATGATTTCGCGGGTTCCTAAAAACCGCTTCCAGCCTTGGGCTTTTCTCTGATCAATACCAAAAAAGTCCTGTCCTGGCTCGCCATAAGGATTTATTCTAAAACCGTTCTTATATATAAATACAGAGCCATAATCCTTCGGCCGCACGCCTCCCATTTGTCTTGTAAAACTCCCTTTAGCGCTTTGGTTTAAGTAAAACACAACAATAGAGATATCTCGTAACCCGTAGTAGTTTCTGTTTTTTTCAACAAAGGAGAAAATATATTCGCCACGGTCAGTCAATTTACTCGTGATTAACTGACCGTCCTCAGAAATGTTTACTTCGATACTAGTTGTTTTAATGTTCAGTTTTTCAAATATATCATTATGTATGACACCATTTACAATATCTCGATCAGGATTTATTCCGGTTTTATTGAGAACCTTATTATCATTTTCTCGTTCAGAAGGGACGATAAGCTCTATGTCAAAAGGAAGTTCACCTTTATTGGCATCAGGACTAATCAGTTTCATCAAGGAGCGTTTTAGCCTCAACAGATCATCTCTGCTCCAGTTTTCGCGTAAAGCATCTACAATCAAAGTTGTCCCTTTCGAAAAACCACTAGGAAGCGCCTCAATGGTTGAATACTGAACAGGAATACTCATAAATTCCTGCGTATCATCCAATTCGAACTTGTTCCAGTTCACTTCGACTTTGTTTGCTGATGTCTCGGATTCTGTTTTGGTAATTAACGTTAATAACGCGCCTAGGCGATCACAAGAAAACCGCCCAACACCTTTTGCTCCAGCTACCTCTCGCTTGATTTCATCTCGAAAAGATGTTTTTTTTCGATTTTGAGCTTTTTTCTCCGAATATGCAACGAATAGCCATTTCTCGACGATATCAGTATATGTCATGCCACAACCATTATCAGAAATAATGATTTGATTCTGCCCCGCATCCGTTGTAGCAAACGAAATATCAACTTTATATGCTCCGGCATCATAAGAATTTTTAACCAATTCAAATATTGCAATATATTTATCGCTGATCAAATCGCGACCTATTATGTTCTTTAATCCTGCACTTACACGGAAAGATAACGTGCTATTCTGATTTGTCATTCGAAAGCACCTCCCAAATTGCAATTCCAATTTGTTCTGCAAACAAAGGCGGAACTGCATTGCCAACTTGCGTATATCGTGGAACCTCTTGCTTGCGGCGACTTCCGCCAGATGTGTACTTCCCCTTGAATTCAAACCAATCCGGGAAACTCTGTATGCGAGCATGTTCGCGTACTGTTAAAATACGTGGCTCAGCATAATGCACAATTTCATCGGGAATTGATGTAATGGTTGGTGCTTGCGCATCTCTATTAAGTACAGTAACACCGCGTCGGTTTAGATTGGAAACAATGTTGTCTTTTGGCGTGATTCGTTTCCCCACTGGGGCGTGGAGCAGTAAATCGTTATGTAGAGCGACTGTATCTTTTCGATGATTAACAAAACGATGACTGTCAACCGCATCTATTTCCAACTCAACACCTTGGCGCATTAGTCTTTGATAACCAGATTGAATAGGTCCGTATATGCCAGCTTGAAAACCTTTAGTATCTGGAGAAGGACGTGTCCCATGAACTTTTTCCAAATCACTAATTGCCTCATATACTGTTGTTTTGCATGTAATCCCTTTTGATTCACAAAAGGATTTTCTGTTCTGATTAAGCACATCAAAGACTTTTCGTGGAGAATGGTCTTTCATGGCTACAAGAATAAAGCGCTTTCTGTTCTGCGGAACGCCGTATTCTGACATATCCACAATTTGATGCATTGTTCTATATCCCAAACGTTTCAACGCTCTTTCAACATAGGACGAATACTGTTTAGTTCCCCTTTTTCCCTTAAAGTTTACTGTAAAGCCATGAACATTTTCAAAAATAATTGCTTGTGGTAACACCAGTTTAATAAATTTAATGTAGGACTTAACAAGTTTGTTGCGTTGATCGTCTTTATCACGTTTTCCAGCCATTGAAAACCCCTGACAAGGGGGGCCTCCTGCAACCAAGGTAACTTTTCCCTGTAACGCGCGAAGATTTTCAGCTTGCTTTTTTAATAGTTCATTTATATCACATTCTTGAATTGGAAACCAGGTCGGCCATAGAAAGTGATCCTGATTGTCTATGAGGTTATATTTGAGGGTGGAAAATGCGTCGGCATTTTTTTCAACGGCGAATAAGCCTGTCCAACCAGCATTTAATAAACCAGTAGACAGACCTCCACAGCCCGCAAAAATGTCAATATATACTTTACTATCCACCATAACGAAACACCTCGTAACTGGATATAATAATTCATATTAATTTTATCACAAGAATTTCAAGAAAACAATAGCAAGGGGGTAATCAGAATGCCATTCCGTCATTTTTCGAGGGTGTATAAAGGGACATCATTGGCAGACCTAAAAGCCAAAGAACAACTCCGAATTTCTGGGAAATGCAAAGAGGTGGAATACACAGAGCTAATTTCAATCGTAGTTGACCAAGAAGAATTTGATCAATTATGCAATGATATTTCTAGCGCGAGAAGTTGTTATCAAAATTATGCTCATCAATCGACAGCCACTCTTGATGGGAAGTGGAAGTGTATAATTATTAAGAACCAACATAACGAGCAAAGAATAATACTGTATACGGCAGGAAGAATGTTCCCGCTTTATGCGGCGTTTTCTGAATGAGCGGTTCAGTACCCAGACATTATGGCGGCAGGCAGCTTGACACAAGCAAGCGTGTCATATATCCCAAGAATAGTAATTGTCAGAGATGGATCAAGCGAGAAATCGGGCGGTGCTTTCGCGGCTGTCGGAACGCTCCGTCAAAGGGAATCCCTATCTCTGACTATTTGACTATTGGTGGCCACTGCATTGAGAAGCAAGTATTGCAAAAGTAGAATAAATGTGGTATAAGTAATTATAAAGAAATATGTACTTGTCTTGCAAAACAGAGCGATGTGTACTATAATTAAACCAACAAAAGGCTGGAATCTATTTTGGTTCTACTCAGACCTTTGAGATTGAGCAGCTTTGACTTGCAGAAACGCGAAAGCCCTTGAGATTTCAAGCGATTTTAAGTCGGGGGATCTAAAAGGGTGCTGCTTGCCATCAAGCTGCACCAAAAAAGATGCCGCTGCGAAAAGCCTAGAAGTTTCAACGACTTCCGGGCTTTTTTTGCGCCCATTTTTAGAGGCGTGACAAAAAGATGCCAAAATGGGCTTTGGCAAATTCGATGGACCTGTACCTTTACC
>ENA-OZVN01000369-OZVN01000369.1-human-gut-metagenome-genome-assembly--contig:-NODE-369-length-14015-cov-10.417693_pt1 | contig 14015 bp, 14 predicted proteins | sample MGYA00243446_ERZ654047 | MGnify/ENA primary metagenome ERZ654047 (study PRJEB26926, sample SAMN06164884) | human gut metagenome | biome: ENVO:00009003; feature: ENVO:2100002; material: ENVO:00002003...
GTCGTCGGCAGCGTCAGATGTGTATAAGAGACAGATATAAAGGATTCAATCTATCAAGAAGTGTTTTCATCTGACCGCACATCTCATAATAATAAATTGGGGTTGCATAGACAATAACTTCTGCATTCTTTACCTTTGCCATAATATCTGCAATATCATCCTTCTGTACACACATCCCAGTCCTCTGGCAGGATAGACAACCGATACAATATTTTATATCTTTTCCTTTCAAAGAAAGAAGTTCCACATCATGCCCCGCTTCTTTTGCTCCTTTTGCACACTCATTTGCAAGCATATCAGAATTGCTCCCTCCTCGAAGACTTGTCGATATGATCAATACTTTTTTTGCCATAATTAACCAACTCCGTTTTCTTCAAAAAATTTCTGGATTTTATCAAATGGGATTACATCCAGATTATCGTAAAGATCTGTATGAACAGCCCCTGGAATTGTTAGCAGCTCTTTATTGGATGTGTACTTGCTGTCCTTAATCATATTTTCATAAGCATCTTTTCCAAAATAATAGCTGTGTGCTTTTTCTCCGTGAACAATGAGGACTGCACTTCTGATTTCATTACTGTACTTTAATATTGGCTGATTCATAAATGACATACATCCAATACTGTTCCAGCCATCATTGGAATTCAGGCTTCTTTTATGATAACATCTGCCTTTATAATACTCACTGTAATCTTTTACAAAGAAAGGGGCATCCTCTGGAACCGGAAGAGAAACACAACCACCAGCTCTGGAATATTCGCCTTTACAGTATTCTTGTGTTCTGAGGGTATTCAGCGACTGCTTCTTCGCATAACGTGCTTCTTCACTGTCCTCAGAATCAAAGTACCCATTCACATTTACCCTTGTCATATCATACATGGTAGATGCAACCGTTGCTTTTATTCTTGTATCGAGTGCAGCTGCGTTAAGAGCCATCCCACCCCAGCCACAGATTCCAATGATTCCTATTCTATCTTGATCTACCTCTTCCCGAACAGAAAGGAAATCAACAGCAGCCATGAAATCTTCTGTATTAATATCCGGAGAAGCCATGTATCTTGGATTGCCTCCACTTTCTCCCGTAAAAGAAGGATCAAATGCAATAGTAAGGTATCCTTTTTCAGCCATCGTCTGCGCATACAGTCCGGAACACTGTTCTTTGACTGCACCAAATGGTCCACTTACAGCAATCGCTGGATATTTTCCAAATGCATTTTTCGGCTTATACAAATCTGCAGCAAGTGTGATTCCATAACGATTTACAAATGTCACTTTCTCATGATCTACTTTTTCACTTTTTGGAAAAGTTTTATCCCATTCAGATACTAGTTTTAATTCTTCTGTTTTCAACATAAATATAACCTCCATATGCAAATTGTCTTATAAATATACTTTTTTCAACCTTCCTATTTTAGTTTTCTATATTCTTCATCACTTACCGGTTCAAGCCATTCATTAGAACCATTTTCGCCTGGAACTTCTATTGCCAGATGTGAAAACCATTCATCCGGTGCGGCGCCATGCCAGTGTTTCACTTCTGCCGAAATATTGATGCAGTCGCCTGGCTTCATTTCTACAGCATCTTTCCCTTCTTCCTGATAATATCCTCTTCCGGCAACACATACCAGTATCTGTCCTCCCCCACTTTTTGCATGATGAATATGCCAGTTATTTCTGCATCCAGGTTCAAATGTTACATTGAAAATTCCAACCTGAGATGTAGAGATTGGTGCAAGAAAACTTCTGCCAGAAAAATACTGTGCAAAGTCATCGTTTGGTGCACCAATTGGAAATACCATCTCTTTTGCATGCGCCCGCATCGCTTCCTCTTCGTATGGCAAATCTCCTTCGCCTGTCTCCCACACTTCCTTTGCAAGATTGAAAACAGCCCATGCTTTTGGCCATCCTGCATAAAATGCGACATGTGTGATTACTGCGGCAATCTCTTTTTGTGTTACACCATGATTTTTTGCATTTTGAAGATGATATTTTAAAGAAGAATCTGTAATTCCGGAAGCCATCAGAGCAACCACTGTGATGATACTTCTTGTTTTTACGTCAATATCCTGGTTATTCCAGTTTTCACCGAAAAGGACATCATCGTTAAAATGTGCAAACTCCGGTGCAAATTCACCAAGTGCATTTCTTCCTGCTGTCTGTATTATTTTTCCCATTTTCTGTATACCTCCATAGCACTGTTATTTATAAAGATTTTACCCACTCACTGATTTCCTGTTTTGTTCCACGGTTTAACAGGCTGCCTTCTGTGATAACTGCATCCGGTGCAGATGGCTGTAATTCCTTTACAGTATTACCGAATCCACTTCCACCGGATGTTGCAAAGAGCACAATCTTTTTACCACTGAAATCGTAAGCTTCTAAAAATGTATTGATGATTGTCGGAGCCACATACCACCAGATTGGGAATCCCAGAAGGATCTCGTCATAAGAACTCATATCCATCTCTTTTTTCATAATCGCCGGTCTATATTTTTTATCACTCATTTCCACACTGCTTCTGGATTTTTTATTCATCCAGTCAAGATCAGGCTTTGTATATGGAACTTTCGGCTCAATCTCAAACAAATCCGCTTTTACTTCCTCTGCGATCATCTGTGCTACTTTTTTTGTTGTTCCGCTTGCACTGAAAAATGCCACTAATTTTTTACTCATAATAAAAAACCCCTTTCTCTGCGTATTTTTCACAAAAAATAGATGTATAAGATTTACATTCATCTTACACATCTATTTTAAGCTCTATCGCTTCATTATGTCTAATGCTTATATTGAATTTTGTTTTATGCCTGAAAAGCATTAATCTCCTCGATCATTTTACGGACTGCCAAAGAATATGGGATATTCCGTCGCCAGGCAATCACCGTACTGGTCGTGATTTCAGGAGAAATTCTTCGCTGTACAAGAATATCCTCTCGCCAATACTTTGCAGCACCCTCAATTGAAATTGGATACCCCAGTCCATTTGCCGCCATAACTCCGGCATTCGTTCCAAGATTACTCGTAAAAGCAATCTGTAATTTTGAAAAGTCTTTCCCAAACCAGTTGGCAAGTTCACTTTGAACGTTCATTCTTTCCGGCAGGATCAAGGGCTTTCCAATAAGATCTTCTTTTTTTATAAACTCTTTTTCTGCCAGCGGATCATCCGGCCGCATTCCGACACACCAGTGATCGCAATCTGTGATCCGGATATAATCCAGCCCTTCGGTGTCCACCGGCTCCATGAATAATGCAATATCTACAAGTCCTTTGTTCATCATCTCATACACTGCATCTGCTGTTGCAGTATGCAATACAATCTGAACCAGCGGATATTTTTCTTTATATGTTTTACATATCTTCGCCAATGTCTCCACTGCTGCAAATTCACCGCATCCAATGGTTATCGTGCTCTCTACAACCTCTTCTTTTCCTTGCAGTTCCTCAAGCGTCCTTTCCTCAAGATTAAGAATCTCCAAGGCACGCCTTTTTAATAAAATTCCTTCATCAGTGAGCGATATTTTCTTCCCGTTTCGAATAAATAATGTTATTCCCAGGTCCTCTTCAAATGCCGCCATTTGTCTGGATAGCGTTGGCTGGGTAATATGCAATTGTTCTGCTGCTTTTGTAAAGCTCTGTTCTTTTGCTACTGTTAAAAAATAGCGTAATAATCTTAATTCCATATCTTTATATTCCTACAAATTTTTCTTGTAACCATTCTATCATATTGCATCCCAGACATCATCTATATCTTTACCTTTAATAATAAATCGCACACAAATCAATTATATCAAGAAGTAAATTATACTGCTTCTTTGCTGTATCGTTCATTTCATGATTCATCGGTGCGTTCTGTGAATACAACGTTGCTTCCGAAAGCTTTGATGGTGCTGAATGATATAACATCAAGTCTTCTACCGTTATGTTGAGCAATTTCAGTATTTTCTGCAAATGGCGATCAAAAGAACTCTTACTGTCTATATTGCCATTCAGCAACTTATCAAGAGTTGGTCTTGAAATGTCTGCCTTTGCCGCAAAGGATACTTTTGTATAACCCATATCTCTAATACAATCTTTTAACTTCGAAGCCACCAGACTTCTCTGTTCAAATAATTCATCAAACTTCATTGTGATGACCTCCTTTTCTCTTCAATTTGTTTGCAAAAAAGCCATAAGATTTCTCTTTCCAAAATCTTACAGCTCTTCTATCATATTGCGTCCCCAATATCATCTATATTTACATGTAATATCTGCACAAAATACCGTGGGTTATTTTGGGGTTATTTTCTAACCGCCTATGCCCTTCAGACTGTGATTTTACTGGCTTTTGAGCGAAGCTTTCAAAGAGTGCCGTGGCATAAAAATAAAATTTTTATCATATGATTTTCTCCTTGTGTTATTGAAAGATTGTGTAATTTGAACCCTCTATGTTCTCAATCACTTAATGATATATTTTGTTCCTCTGCCTTTTCCTTCAACTGCAATCACACCCTTTTTCTCCATAGCTTTCAGTAATTGTGTTGTTTTTGATTTGCCAAATGGGACATATGGTGCAATTTCACTTATTGGTTTCAGCATCGTCTTACTTAAAAATTTGTAAATCACTTTTTCGTCTTCGGTTAAATTGACATTCGTTTCAAATATCGGTAGTACAATTTTTATAGCATTTTCTGACACTTCAAATTCTGGTTTTATCAAACTCTCTGCATACAGTTGTTTGATTCGTGTAATTCCTGTTCCAAATATCTCTACTAATCCCAGTCTATAAAATACATTTGCAAGATTTCTATTTCTTAAAATAGATAGTTTACCTGATAAATATTCTTCTGCCGTTATTCCAGCCGGCAATCCACCAGGAGATACTACTTCTATTCTATCATCAAACATAGAAACTCTGATGTGTGAATTAATATCCCATACCCTATGAATCAAAGCATTTGCAATTGCTTCTCTGAAAGCTGCTTCCGGTATTTTCTCTACCATCTTTCTGTCAGCCCCCTGTATTACTTCATATTGGTAATAATCTCTAAATACAGCAAGTGCTTTTTCATATATTTCTAAAACCGATATATGTTCAAACGTTACTCTTTTTTGAATAATACTGATATTCTCACCGAACTTAACAATATCAATTCCTGAAAAATGATTTTTATCTGCCAAAAGTCCCGCTGCATTATTATAACCATTTATATTGTTATACAAGTTCAATGTCTTTAAAGTATCTTGATTGAAAGTTTCAATGTAAATATTTTCTTTCAGTTTACACTGTAAAATTTCAAAAGATAGCTCCTGATCTTTACAAGATAATTCTTCGAAACTAATATTTTTTCCATCTAATACAAGCCTTGAAAATTCCAATGTATCTACCTCTATCGTTGCTGTATCATTTCGTTTGTATGCTTTTGATTTATATAAATACGGTTTTTGAAGACCATTTTTTACAGTAAGTTTTATCGTCTGGTCATTATTCTGTATTTCAAGTATATAGTTTGGTTGAGGTGATATACTGTCATTGATTTTATTTTCGATATCCAGACAGGCCTGTTTTACATCTGGCAATCCTTTCACATTTCCATTATCATCAACCCCAAAAAGAATTGTTCCACCATTGTAATTCGAAAAGGCACTAACTGTTTTCAAAAAAGCATTCGTAATCGTTTCCTTGAATTCTAATATTCTTGTCTCACGCATAGTAATCGTTCCCTTTCCAACCATAATGATTATATTATATGCAAAAACGCGCAAAAAATCAATCGTATTTTTTTACGATTGATTTTTTAATTAATTTTGAGTGTAGTATTCTTTTTTGACCAACTGAATTATGACAACTTTTTTAATTATTCCGATCCGATCTTCCAAAGGTGTAAATTCTACGTTTCCACCCAAGAGACCCAATAAAATCAAGACTTTTGCCCCGTCCCTTAAACACTGCCGTGACATATAAATAGTATTTTGACCACGTTTTTATCTCCTTTCGTGCCAACGGATTTGAGGTGATAAGCCTTTATTTTTCAACATTTTTACACATTTTTATATTTAATTGTTTTTCATTTCTCCTCATAAATAAGGGGATTTCCTTTATAACTTTATGTGTTAGAAAGTGTGTTATGCCTTTGATATATAACACACTATCATTTTTTAGTCTTCGCCGTCTGCTTCTTCTGAAAAATCCGTTTCCGGTTCTTCGTCGTAATCATCATTATTCAATGATACAAGGGCAGGCACGTTATTCAGTGAATAAAAATTATACGGCTTGCTTTGTGCCATATTAGAGAACTGTTTCCTAAAAGTCAACTATTTATTCTAATATACCTCTTACAAGCTCGAGTAAAGCGGACATTCGCAATCCATCCCTGCAGCTCTGCTGACAGGGCCTAGCTTCGCGACCTGTCAGTACAGACATTCGCAATCCGCTTCGCTACTTGCTCATGAACGCAGTCGCTTCGCGATCTGTCAGTGGGAGCTTTCAACTCCCACTGACATAAGCATCCCCCCTCACCCGCCGCTTAGTGCTCCGCGCACTTGAAGCGGGGGAATGCTTATCTGCGTTCAAAAACTCATAGTCATGTGTTACAACTATAATAATATATTTTTCTTCTGCCAGCCGTTTCATCATTTTTTCCACCTGACACATATGCCTAAAATCCAGGCCACTGGTAGGTTCATCGAAAATAAGCATTTTTTTTCCACTCATAACTGCCTGGCAAACAGCAAGCCTTTGTCTTTGTCCGCCAGATAATATCATCGGATGATATTCTGCATACTCTTTCAAGTCAAATTCTTCAAGCAGTTCCCTGATTTCCTGTTCGGAAGCGTCTTCATTTGCAAGCAGGCATTCATTTTTCACACTATCTGAAAACAACTGATGATTGACTTCCTGCATGACCATCCCGAACAGTTTGGTCCGGGCCTTTTCTGACAGCTTTTTCCCTTGATACAGAATCTCGCCGCCTTTGGGCTTAAGCAGACCGCACAAGCAATTGCAAAAAGTAGATTTTCCGGCACCGTTTTTCCCTGTGATACCGATGATGTCTCCCGCTCTTGCAGATAAACTAATATTCTGAAAAATCATCTGTTTCTTTCTCTTAAAGGAAAGATTGCACACCTTAAGCTCTGCATTTTCCAAGTCACCGGAAATTTCCGGAATCTGTATCTGTTCCGGCACTATACTCCTTAATCCCAACTGTTCCCGCTCTGAATCTGACAAAGCCCTGAACTCCGATGGTGTAAATTCCCGTTCTATATGTCCTTCTTTCATATAAAGAATTCGGTCTGCAAATTGCTGAACCCAGGAAAGTCTGTGCTCCGCCACAACTACCGCATGCCCTTTTCCCTTAATTACCCTCAGTCTTTCACTCAACCGTTTGATTCCTGCCATATCAAGATTTGCCGACGGCTCATCAAGCACATAAATCTGCGGATTCATGGCATATACTGATGCAAACGCAAGAAGCTGTTTCTCACCACCTGACATGGAAAATACATTTCGGTCTTCCAGCTTCTCTATATCTAATTCATTTATTGTATTCTTAATTCTTTTTCGTATATATTCCGGTTCCACGCCTCTGTTTTCCAAGCCGAATGCCATCTCAGCATTAGAATTCGTATAAAAAAACTGAGTTCTTGGATTCTGAAAAACAGACCCTACAAGCTCTGCAATTTCATACATAGGCATCTCTGCAACATTTTTCCCGTAAACCGTAATCGTTCCATCTACGCTGACATCCCTCACAAAATGTGGAATCAATCCATTAATCAATTTTGTCATTGTGGTTTTTCCACATCCACTTTCCCCGCATATCAATACGAACTCCCCATCCTGTATCTCCAGATTTACATCTGACAGAATTCTTTTTCCTTGCATTGTTACATTTACATTTTCAAACTTTATCATTTTCTTTATCCTGCAATCACCACTATAAGTATTCCAAATGTTACCAAAATCATTATCAACCAGTCTGAAATCCCCATGTGAAGTGTTATTTCACTGGTCTTTTTTCCTGGATTCTCGATTCCTCTTGCCACTGCCGCCGCTGCTATTTCATCCGATGTATTGACTGCAGACACAATCAATGGAACTACCGTACACTCCAAGCGGGATGCCCATGAGATATTCTGAAGTTTCATGGCAGCATTTATATGTACGAACTCCTCTTTCAAAGCTGGAAAATATCGAAGTGTCGTAGACATTGCTATGATAAATCCTTGTGGTAGATGCAGTGTATACATGGCAGCGATCATTTTCTGCATGGACGATGTTCGAAGCAACAACAAACCTGCCAAAACACACGGCAGCATACGCAATGAATAATTAACTAAAACTGGAAACACCATATTCATCCATGCGGGGCACTGCGGAAATACATACATTAGTAAAAGGTGGGAAGAAACAAGTAAAACGATACCTTTACCTGCCGCCTTATATAGTCCATGCACCAGCATAAGCAGGAGAAATATGCCTGAAAGCATACTCCCCTGCTCAGAATTTTTCTGACAGAACATACCAATATTTGCCATTAAAAGCAGCCACAGCCCAGCTCTTGGATCAAGATGATTGATGACTGTTATCTTATTCATCAGACAATCCCTGCTTTCTTAAAATGTTTACGGAATAAACCTTTAGCAATCAACGCTCCAATCACGCCTCCTATGACTGGAGAGATACAAAGTATAATCAACATTGGCGTAGAAATCAATCCCGATAAAGACCGGACATATTCTGCAGACATTCCATTTTGCTGAATCTGCGCCAGAAAACTGTCTTTATACACCCATATTGCCAGTGGAGAGCCAAGCATTCCATAACAGAAAAACACAAACGATATCATCATATGTGTAAAACTGTTATCATACTTTGTCACAGCCCTGTACAGTTCCGACAATATACATGCAATAGCAAATGTAATCAGTAACAATACTGTAAACTGACCAGTCACAAAATAAAGCAATGCAGTAATTGTTCCCATAATAAGTACTGCCCCTGGTTTTCTCACTTTAGCTGTCATAAGCAGGAATGGGATTCCGGTCACAATTCCTGTTACGCCCGGTAACAGCAGCCACAACACTGGCACAAATCCAGTAAACATAGCTGCCAGATTGAGCATAAAATAAATTGCAGAGAAGATTCCTATTGTAATAAGATCCTTTCCTGATAATTTTCTTGATTCTTCCATGTTTTTCGTTCCTCCTAGCCGATTTTCCAGCCTTCCGACTGGCTTCTGATATCTACAAAATCCTTGTATTTTCCAGGAATAACCACAAGTTCTCTGTGGGTTCCTCTCTGAACAATCTGCCCATTATCTACCACCAGAATCTGATCTGCCTGTTCAATCGTCGCCAGTCTGTGTGCAATGGTTACTATGGTTTTTCCTTTTGTAAGTTCCGATATAGCTGCCTGGATCAGATGTTCATTTTCCGGATCTACACTGGCTGTCGCTTCGTCAAGTATAATAATCGGTGCATCCTTCAGAATCGCTCTTGCGATGGAAATGCGCTGTTTTTCTCCACCGGACAGGCTCCCACCCCCTTCACCGATGACAGTATCGTAGCCTTCCGGTAATGCCATAATAAAATCATGGCAGCACGCTTTCTTTGCCGCTTCGACCATTTCTGCTTCTGTTGCATCCGGTTTTCCAAAGCAAATATTATTCCTCACTGTATCATGAAACAGATATACATTCTGAAATACCATGGAAATGTTGGATAATAGACTGTCACAGGTAAATTCTTTCACATCATGTACTCCCACACGAACACTTCCACTGTCTGCATCATAAAATCGAGCAATCAGATTGCAGATTGTAGATTTTCCGCTTCCGGAAGGACCAACGATTGCTGTAACTGAATACTCCGGAATTTTCAGATTCACATTATGAAGCACCTGTCTTCTTTCCTTCCCTTCCCCGTAAGAAAAATCTACATTCTGAAATTCGATATCATAGTGTGCAATCTCTATCTGCTGTCCATCTGCATCAATGAAGGACTCTTTTGTCAACGCATCCAAATGATCCAAGGCATCATCAATGACAGCCAGTACATGGGCGCAGTCTGCAATCGGCTCCAAAGAACCAAACACATGGAATGACAACAGAATGATAATCATCATATAAGTAAAATCCAGCTGTCCAGAAAATCCCAGATAAAATGCAGCGATCACGATACACACACTTGCTGTCTTTAACGCCAGCAGATGCAGTGCATTATAAGGAATATACCCCCATTCTATTTTCAGATTAATATCACGGCTGTCCCTGCATGCTTTTTTCATAGAATCCATAGAAGCTCCTGCTTTTCCAAAGGATTTTACTACAGAAAGTCCTCTGGCATATTCCAGAGTTGCTCCGGTCAGATCTCTGTTTGCTGCTGCAAGGACTGGTGCATTTCTTGTACTGTACTTTGAAATGATAAACAGGAATATCAGAGAAACAGCAGCACCTGTCACTGCAATCAGCCCCACTCTCCAGTTCATACAGGTAAGCCACAAAAGGATGCAGATAAAATTCAGATAACCTCCCACAAAGTTATCAATCATACGGATTCCCATTCCTTCCAGCGTATGAAGGCCTGTCGTGATGGAATTGAGAATCGTACCTGTATTCATATTCTGGAAATATCCTAAAGATACACGTTTCAGTGCATCTCCTACTGCAAGTCTGTCTCTGGCAATCAATTCATAACTGATCGACTCCTGAAATCTTGCTCTCAGATAATCAAACAGAAAGCACAGAAAAATGAAGAACAGCAGAATCACGATACTTTTCCCAATCCAAACCGTTGAGACAGCTTTTCCCTGTCCTTCGCATTCTACAAGCTTCCCGATCATATATGCAGCCCATACGACCGGCATTGCCGCAAACCAGCCTGAAAAAAAGGAAAAAATAAAACCGATATACAGATTCTTTTTAAAGCTTCCACACCAGTCAATGATTCTTTTTACAGTACCAAACATGAGTCTTCACCTTCTTTCTGGCTTCCAACTGCCCAGTGCCTTATTCCCACATGGGCCTGCCACATTCTCTGATAAAGCGGACAGTTCTGAATCAGTTCTTCCTGAGTTCCTGCTTCTTCTATACAGCCATTTTTCAAAACAACGATTTTGTCTGCATCTGTGATTGTGGAAAGTCTGTGTGCAATGACCAGCAATGTCTTGCCTTTTGTCAGTTCTTCAATACTCTTCTGAATCTTGTTCTCATTTTCCGGATCCGTAAATGCAGTCGCTTCGTCAAGGATGACGATCGGTGCATTTTTTAATACCATTCTGGCAATAGCAATTCTCTGCTTTTCTCCACCGGACAGGCGTTTTCCTGCTTCCCCTGCCTGAGTATCATACCCCTGTGGCAGTTTCTCTATAAATTCCTGGCAGCATGCCTTTCTTGCCGCTTCCTGCACCTCTTCATCCGATGCTGCCGGATTACCAAGACGTATATTTTCCATAATGGAACACCTGAACAGAAAATTATCCTGTGTTACAAAACTAACCATTTCTGAAAGCTGTGACAGCGGAATTTCCTTAATATTTACATCACCTATAGTAATGCTGCCTGACGTCACATCCCAGAATCTTGAGATCAACCTTGCTACTGTGGATTTACCTCCGCCGCTTGGTCCGACCAATGCGGTAAAACTTCCTGCCGGCATTGTCAGGTCTATTCCATGCAGCACCTCATCCTTTTTCTCACCAGTATAGGAAAAATGCACATTTTCCAGCTTCACATCATAACTGCTGATATTTACACGTACAGAAGACTCCGGCAATTCTTGCATCGTAAGGAAATCCTGTATGCTTTCAATGTTATACTGCATTTCACGAAGATTTTCGGAAAGTACCTCTATCTTTGCAAAAGATGTTACCATGGACATGGACAACATGATTGCCAAAACAAGCTGTGATATGATCAACTGACCATGCATCGTCAGATACAGTCCCACAGGCAGAGTTCCAAGCAGTGTCGATGGAAACAGGGCGAATGTCATTTTCATGGTGATCCAGGTGGAGGACAGCCATTTCACAACAAATTTCTTGTAATCCAGGATTGCTTTTGCATATTTCTCATAAGAGGTTCCAGCCCTGCCAAATGACTTAATGACTTCGATTCCTTCTATGTATTCTACAATGGTACTGTTCATATGTGCATTAGATTCATCGTACTGAGTGAAACTTTTTCCGCTGATAATCATGGTAAGTGTCATAAATACCATGGACAATGGAACGGTTACAAGAGAAGCCAGTGCAATTCTCCAGTCCAATGTAAACAAAGCGATAAAGCTGATTACCGGAAGCAGGAGATGTCCGCTTCCTTCCGGAATCATATGGGCAATGGGAGGTTCCATATTTTCGATTTTTTCTATCATAATGCTCTTGATTTCACCAATACTGTGCCCTTCTACATCTCCTAACGGTGCTTTCAGAAACCGGTCTGTCAGGCGGATCCTTAGACCCTCCAATATGTGATAGGCTGCTATATGGGAAATCCATGTGGATGCAGAAAAGCTTACAATTTTTATAATGTAAAAGAGTAGGGCATATAGACACCACTTTAAAATTTCCTGCATAGGAGCCTGGTTCAGATTTCTTATATACAAATCAATGCCACGGTAAATGCAATAATATGGCATGAGTCCACTGATAATACTGATAACAGATAAAACAACGGATATTCCAAGCCTTTGCCCGCTTCCTTCGGTATAGCCAAGCAATACTTTCAGCCAGCTGTCTTTTTTTTCTGATGTTTTCCTATTTCCCATCTAATATTTCCCCTTTCCGAAATCTGTACTCTACAGGTGATAACCCCATCACACTTCGAAATGCAGATGAAAATTTTCCCGGATTTTCATATCCTAAACAGGAGGCGATCTCCTGTATTTCTTTCGCCTTATCCTGTAACAACATATTTGCAGCCAGATTCATGCGGTATCTCTTCTGATAAGAATAAATAGAATCTCCATAAACATCTTTGAAGCATTTTTTCATAGTTGTCAGTGGAATCTCATACATAGAGGAAAGTTCTTCGATGGTAAACCGTGTCTGAGGATTCCCTGTGATCTGCGCATGAATCCCTTTGATTTTTTCCATCTGAGTTTTGTAATAATATGGTCTGACTTCCTTCCTGTCTTCTACGGTCATCGTGTTTAAGTACAACAATAATTCCACGACTTTTATCTGATAATATTCTTTCGTTTTTGCAAGCTCTGGATGAGCCATGTTTTTCTGGTAAAATCCGGAAAGAATCGACTCAAGTTCCTTATCTCCCCGAATTACATAAGGTTTCTCTTCGGCACAATACCGGCTTCGAAGATTCTCAATGGATACGGAGAATCCCTGAAACAATTCATCAAGTGCCTTCTGAACTTCCACAACTTCCATGAAAATACTGACTCCATGATAATGCTTCAGAGGATAATAAGTTGTCCCTTTATGATTTTCTCTGTTATCCAGACGAAGTTCCTTTTCCTGCATAATACTGAACACACCAGGCTTTACCTCCATCTCAATTCTTCCCTCCCGGCAGTGGTCAATACAGAATATTTTTCTGTCATTCTTCAATTCAAATTCAGATACACACTGTTCCATATGCATGTCTGAAAAGCAAATCATCACTCCGGGCAGCACACGGTAAATTGTCATCACTCCTTCTCCTGTCATATCATTCAGCATAAGGATCGAACAATTCTCATTTTGAATCACAGGTTTCACATTACTTCCAAGGCTTGCAATTTCATTCACATTCAAATTTCTTCTCATTCCCTTCATATAGCTGTATTTTCTCCGTTAGTCATTTCTAACTTTTTTTATATCTTACCATGAGAATTAAGCTTTATCCATACCCGAATGGACCTTGGTAATCCATTTGGACAAAAAATAAAGTTCCAGACTTATCATCTGAAACTTTATAATGAATCATCATCATTGCATTACTTCACGCAATAGAAATATACCATGGAACCATCAACATGGACATCTGTTTCTTTATATCTGTCTCTTATACACATCTCCGAGCCCACGAGACTAGGCATGATCTCGT
>ENA-OZVN01000376-OZVN01000376.1-human-gut-metagenome-genome-assembly--contig:-NODE-376-length-13860-cov-5.422890_pt1 | contig 13860 bp, 14 predicted proteins | sample MGYA00243446_ERZ654047 | MGnify/ENA primary metagenome ERZ654047 (study PRJEB26926, sample SAMN06164884) | human gut metagenome | biome: ENVO:00009003; feature: ENVO:2100002; material: ENVO:00002003...
CGAGATCATGCCTAGTCTCGTGGGCTCGGAGATGTGTATAAGAGACAGCCCAATACCCCCGTATGTTCGTTTGCTGTCATACTATGCGCACACTCTTTCCGCCGTGAAATGAATTTTTCGATGCCGTTGTGAGCACGGACTCCTACAATTATTTCGGCCGCGACGAGACTTATCTTGACGAAAAGCTTCTTCCGTTTGTCAAGTGCGGCGGATATGTTTACATTGCAATTCCCGGCATGGTTCGGGATTGCCACGACAGCCTTCCTTCCGAGCTGCTTCTCTCGTGGACACCGGAGCAGCTTGACTATATGCACGATGTATCGTATTGGACGGATATGGTTTCAAAATGCTGCGGCGCAAAAGTGCTGACCGTTGAACAAATGCAGAGCAACGAAGAAGTTTGGGCGGACTGGCTTGCACAGGATAACGAGTATGCTGTCGGCGACAGGCGTTCAATGGATGCCGGTGCGGGAAAATATCTCAATTTCATCAAAATAGTTTTGCAAAAAAAATGATTTCGCTTTTTGGGGAATTGTGCAAATAACTCTTTCGGGCATAAGCATAACGATTCAATTAGCTTATGCAGATTATGCATATTACTTCCGCGAAAAAAAACACGGGCACACCGCTCGGTGCCCCCGTGTTAGTAATTATGCCGTTATTTTGATGTTATCGTAATGCTGTGCCGCATCCGTTTCTGCGGCGAACTCATTCTGCAAATTTACCGAGCGTTTTCTTTGTGGTTAAGGAATGCACCGTAAATGTACAGTCCGGGAACGATCAGCCCGATCACAAAGCTCAGCACGTTAAATTCGCCGCCGCCAATCACTGCAAGCACGTTGCTGATAACGGAAAGAGCGATAACAATGATGCCCCATGTGATGCATTTCTTTGCATTTTCGGGCTTGTTGCAATGTTTAACACCGTTGATGCCTGCAATAAGCTCAATGATGCCGCCGACAAGCGCAGTTGCAAGGCCCAGATAGAATGCAAAGTTAAGCGCTTTACTGCCGCCGAGTGCTGCAACAAGTGCGCCGACGCCGCCGATGATAACCCCGAAAAGAATCAAAAACGCCGCTCCGATTATCATAAGAATGCCAGTAACCTTTAAAAACTTTTGACCTTTCATTTTTCTTCCTCCGAAATATTCTTTATTTAATGTTTTTACTTACCGTCCGTCGAGATCCGACGGAAAAATATCATACACTGTGAGCTTGCTGCCGTCAGCGGAGAACGTGTACACATTGGGTTCGTCCCGCAGTTCTGGCATGATCGTTGCTGAATATTGTCAACGACTGCTCACCGTTCTGAGCCGCAGGCTCATTCTGCATTTTTCATTTGCCCTTGCCGTCAAACTCTCATGTCACTTTGATGTCGGCACCGAGATCGTCCTTCCGTTTACCGGCAGGAACGTCCTTCAATGTGCCGCGAACCGCAAAGGAGCCGGTGCAGCAAGGGCATGATCTGGTGCAGGGATTCTTCCGCTTCTTTTCATTCCCGTTCTATCTTTCTTCTTTGATTTATGAATTTGTCCCTTTCGGGCAAAAACCGGTGTTTGCGCCTGCCGAAAAGTCGTAATGCGCCGTACCTCGGCAATGCTGAAAAAACTTTAAATGATTACACCCTTTCAAGAAGCAGCATATCCATGCAGTACATCAGGCTGCCGTCGGGCTGAACCTTGATTTCAAAATAGGGGTCGATCTCGCTGCCCATTATTTCGCCCTCAATATCCTCAAGATAGTAGAATTTCCCGTCGACTTCCTTCCACGGTTTGGATTCCGCAACAAAGTATCCGTCGCGAACCCTTTCGCCGTGCTTTGCTGCGTCTTCAAGTTCTTCCGCCGAAAAGCTTAAGAGCATATCCAGACTTCCTTCCGGAGTGAACTCGAAGATCGCATTCGCCATCGGCGCAAACTCTTCAAATATTTCTCCTTCGGGCATATTGTCCGGGGTGCACTGAATAACGCCGTCAAGTGTCGGAATATTGAGTTGTTTAACCTTCCATTTGCCGATAATGTCCATTTTATTCTCCTTTTCGAATAAGAATACCTTGCCGGATCGAAAAACAGCATTTTTCGGGTTTTATGCCCACGGATCGGCTTCCTTCGGAGTCTTTACGCCTGTAAGCAGATATTGTTCCCAAAGGAACCATTTGCCGTCGCTGCCCCTCTGGCGCAGTTTAATGGGTCGGGGTGAATCGGCACCGCCGCAGGGAATGAACAGTTTCATATACCCCTGTTCCTCAACCGAAACATGATTGCTTTCGATTGTAACTTTGTAAGGTTGTGCCGGAGTGTAGTTGTTGTCCGGAGTTGAGCCTGCAAAATAGGTGAACGGGAGATAAGTCTTTCCGTCGCGGAACCTGTCGTTAAGAAAAGAAATATCCTGACCGTTGAGCGGGCGCGGGCCGCGCAGCCAATTCAGCATTTCCGTTCCTGTGGCCCTGTCCGCTGCATATGCGCAGAGCGCAAGCACTGTCAGGGCAGCCGTTGCGAACGGCGTGTCCAGCTTTGCCTCGGGCAGAGCCTGCATTTCGGCAAGGCTTTCGGGAAGAGCGGAGAAAGTGAATGTTTCCCTCTTCGTTCCGATTGTATTGCCTACGGAACGCGCCGCATCCTTCGCCGTCTTTTCCGCTACGTTTTTAATTCTGTCAAAAATACTCATTTTTATCTGTTTCCTTTCAATAGAATTTCTTTTTCTCATGCAGTGCCGCCGCATCTCGCCGCATCCCTGTCCGATCCACCTGCCGCGCCGGTTAACCGGGCTGAAGCAGGGATGCGCCGAAATGCTTATGGAGGTCGGAACTGTTGAATCAGTTTAAACTTAAGGATCTGCGTGCATTTTATTTAAAAGCTTCCGCCGCCCCCGCCGTGGGTGGAACCCGAGGAGGATGTGTGCGTGCTGCTTCCGCCGTCCGAACCGCCGTTGTTTTTCGGCTTTGGAGAAACTGCAACCGTGCGGTAAAGGAACAAATCGCGGCTTACCGTGATATTCATGCTGCCCGGGCGAACATAGCTGTTTGCCTCCGCCTTGTATCGAACGGTCTTAAGTTTCGATTTCATAACACTGACGGCAATAAGTGCGATAACAAGACCTATGCCGAGTGAAATAGGGATATATTTGAACGAAAGGGGTTTTATCGGAAGGTTGGAAGTATCGTACGGTCTGTCTTTTTTTGCCTGATCGGTGAACCTGTCGCAGAGATCCGCAAACCCGAAAAATGTGTCTGCGTAATCTGCCGATTTCATCTTCTCTTTGAGCTCCTCACCGATGTATTGGATTCCCGCATCGGTAAACACGGTGATTCCGTATCCCCTTGTTGAAATATGCCACTTCCTGTCGCCCGTGCTGATAAGCAGCAGTACGCCGCTTCGATCCTCGCCGCGACCGAATCCACAGTAGTCGAAAATGTCATCCGCACAAGCCTCCGCCGTTGAGCCGTTAAGGCTTTTCACCGTGCAGACAACATAGTCCATTCCGTACTTGCTGCTGAGCTCACCCAGTTTTTTCATAAGTTCGGCACGCTGTTCCGGTTCGATCATACCGGCACCGTCCAGAACGCATGTGAACTCATCCATTGATCTTATCTCTTCCGGAAGCCTTTCGAGCCCCTCATCAACGGGAGTATCGTTGGGATAAATTTCAAAAACATAGCTTTCGGCAAGGTCGATATATGCCTTGATGCCGCCAAAATAGGTTTCGGGTCCGTTATATGCATCGCGCAGCGCATCTTCCTGTTCTTTCGTCAGCATGTTCTGCATATTGCCGCCGCACAGTATGTACCACGACGAATCCGGACCGATCGCAAAAAAGATTCTGCTCTCACCGTTTCCCATATTGGGATAGTTTGCCATGTAATCAACAATGCTGTCGCCCGCCGCTGCTTCATCCTCCGCCAGCAGGAACAAAATATCCGTTCCGCAGGTTTCCGATGCATGTTCCGCATATTCGTTGAGCTCCGCAAGCTCTTCCGCGGGTATTGAATCCGTCTCATCCGCAACATATACTCTGCCGCCGTACGCGCTCACGGGCACAAATGCCGTCAAGGCGATAATTGCGGCAAAAAGAATCGCAATGATGCTTTTGGGGGAAAGAGTGTTCTTTTTCATTTTCGCGTTCCTCCTTACAGGATTCTGAGAAGCCGCAGCAGCCAGCATATGCCGTAAATAACGGCTCCGCAGCCGACGGTCAATCCGAGCGTCCACTTCGCTGCGGCGGATTTATCCACCGGCAGATCGCCGACGAATTTGCCCGTCTGCCCGTTCATCGCAAAGGTGTATCTTTGTCCGTTCCACGTTGTGTTCAAAAGCCAAACGGGATAAAGCGCATATTTTGCCTTGCCGTTATGCAGCTGAACGCTGCTTGCTTCTTTCCGCACACTTGTGTAGCCTTCAACGGTTGAAGCAAAAGCTTCCTCAACGGAACGTTTGACTCGCTCGTTTGCACGGTCGATGCTGTGATCCGCATCAACATCGTATTTATCCGCCAGATAACCCGCAAGGTATGCCGTTTGAAAATCCACCGCTTCCGAAAAATCGAAAGGCTCGATGGACTCCATAAGGTCATCCGCCATTTTTTCGGAACCGTCAACCGGAACATTCTCGAACCCGATGCTGCCGCCGCGCTGAACCATGTAGTGACTCGTTTCGGTATAGTTGTTCTCGCTGTCACTGTATGTACGTACAATCTCTGCGTGATAGCGCACGTTTGCATCCGCTTCCGCATCGAACAGCCAGAAGGGCACATAAATTCCCTTTATTTCATCAATGTGATTCTGATCGCGGAACAGCTTCGGCAAAAGGCGTTTGCCTTCAATATGCCGCATATAAGCTGCCTTTGCCGCCTTTTTGTCCAGCTTGAACGGAATCACATAATCCGGTTTGAGCATTCCGGAAAGTCTGCCCTTCATAATGACCGGATTATCGCAGAAAGGGCATTTTGTTGCCGCCGTTGTCTCATCCGCAACTATTTCGCCGCCGCAGGAATTGCAGCTGTAATTGCAAAGGCCGTCCGCCTCGCCCTGCTGCCATTCACTTCCCGCATCGGTCTGCCATTCCATGTTGTCGGCCGAGTCGCCTTCCAGCTCCTCTTCATAGCCTTTTAATGTTTCAATTTCAAATTCCGTATCGCAATACGGGCATTTCAGTTTTTGTGCAGTGCTGTCGAAGGCGATCGCGCCTCCGCAGCACGGGCATTTATATTCCTGTAAATTCTGCATAAATCTCTCCCTGCAAAACCGTTGTGGAAAAATTTTTTCCGTTAAATCAGTTCCTTATTATTAAAACGATGCGAGCTTTCCGAATTCGGAAAGCTTTTCAAATCGCCGAAACATTTGCTTTCAGTTCGTCATGCGGTCGCATTTCACGGCCGGCAGCAAAGAATGCTATCCGCATTCTCCGCCGCCGCACTGGAAGTTCAGTGTAAGGAGTTTCTTATTTTACTTAACGTCTTTTTCGTCGAACACGTCTCCGCATTCGGGGCAGAATTTCGGCGGGTGCGCAGGATCTGCGGGTTCCCAGCCGCATTTGTCGCAGCGGTACAGAGGTGCGCTCGCAGGCTTTTTTGCACCGCAGTTTGAACAGAATTTACCTTTGTTGACCTTTCCGCAGGTGCAGGTCCAACCGTCCTGTGCAGGTTCGGGTTTCTTTGCGCCGCACTCCGGACAGAATTTGCCCGTTGCCGTTGCACCGCAGCTGCATTTCCAGCTTTCGCCGGCGGGCTTGGGTTCGGGTTTCTTTGCGCCGCACTCGGGGCAGAATTTGCCGCAGACTACAGCTCCGCAGGAGCATTTCCATCGTTCCATGCCATCGAAGTCCCGCGGCTGCTCAACCTGTTGTTTCTGCTGCTGTTGCTGCTGCCCCATGTTGTAAAGGTTCTGTGCTGCGCCGAAACCGCCTTGGCCGCCCATGCCGACCATGCCCATGCCCATGAAGCCCGTCATTGCGCCGGCAGAGTTGCCCGCGGCGGTCTGCATTGCATCGGCGGTCGCGTTCGTCATCCTTCCCGCCATTGCAAAGGGGTTGGAGCCGATGTTCACCGCGTCCTCGATTTCGTTGATCTTCTTCATGTCCGCATCGGTCAGCGTGATGGGATTGAGCGCGATTTTCGCAACGGAAATGCCGCGGTTTTCGATCCATTCCTGTTTCAATGCGTCGTTCATTGCCGCCTTAAGCTCGTTTGCCTTTGCGGGAATCTGTGCCGGGCGCAGCTCCTGTTCGGCAAGCGCAGCGAGCGCGGGCTGAAGCGCATCGACAAATTCGACCTTGAGCTGAGCGTCTATCTCATCGCGCGTGAACTCCGTTGCGACGTTGCCGCAAAGCCTTGAGTAGAAGACCAACGGATCGGAAATAACATAGGTATAAACACCGTTGCAGCGAACCTGAACCGTTCTGCTCATGCCGATCCGCTTATTCACAACCTCAAACATGATGGGGTTGGCCGTTCCGAATTTGTTGTTCAGGATCTCCTTGGTGTTGAAGTAATAGATTCTCTGATCCTTTCCCGTATCGCCGCCGTAGGTAAAGCGTTTCCAAAGTGTTCTGAAGCTTTCCTTCAGGCTTTCTCCGAATTTTCCGCTGAATATACTGGGTTCGGAGGATGTATCGAAGGTGTATTCGCCCGGTTCGGCGCAAACTTCCACGATTTTGCCTTGGTCAACGATTATCATGCACTGTCCGTCCGCAACGGCAATGCCCGATCCGTTTGAAATGATATTGTCGTTGCCTTTTGTGTTGGAAGAGCGTCCGGTTATCTGTTTCTGTCCCCTTCTCATAAGGACATCATTGGGAAGCGCATCACAATAGAAAAACTCTTTCCACTGGTCTGCCAGAGTTCCTCCCAACGCTCCGATTCCTGCCTTAATAAGTCCCATGGTTCTTGCTCCTTTCGATCGTTCGTCAAATCATTTATACTTTTCGGCTGCGCATTTTTTGTTCCAAATCCGGCACTCCGGTTTTGTCCTTCAGTTTATCTTATAAAACTGTTTCGGGCATTTAAACGCGCAATCGCATTTTATTATAACATTTTTTTCGGCTGATTTCCTGTCCCGTGCGGCCGCCGCATACTCTGTTTCAAATTTTTGTGCACGGCTTTACAGCGTATCAATAAAAGCTGCAAGATATGCGGATGAAACCGAACCGTAAAGGAACCCGTCAATCAGTCCGTCTTTTTTTGCACGGCGCACCCTGTCCGCAACGTTCTTTTCGTTGTTTTCGTCCACGGTGAGCACAATTTTGCACCTTCGGCAGATTTTTTTCAGCTCGCTTCGGGTTTTCATGCGGTCCTCAAACGTCCACGGCGTACAGCTTGTGACCTCTGCAATCAGCACGTCCGCACGCACATCTCCGCACAACTCGGCCGTTTTTTGCGGCAGCTCGCTTTCAAAAACCTCGAAATCGGAGTCAGAATTCCGCAATGCCGCTGCAATTGCATCCGTAAATAATGCATTCTGCATATCAACAACTATTCGCCGCATTCGCTCGCCTCCGTTTTTCTTTCGATTTTCGCCCGAGTTTTGTCCTCGCATCTGATAATGTTTTCGCTGCCGTCCGCCGCATATTGCCCGCCGTTCGGCTTAGTCCCGCCGAAAACCCACTCCGTGGGTTGGTGTGATTATACATTATTTGCCGCCGCTTCGCACTGTCCGAAAGTGCAATTTGCAAAAACATACGGAATATTATCGAATTCACCGTATACGCAGCTTTTCGGCATTCCCGACCGACAAAAAAGCCGCATTCGCGAAAATGCAGCCTCTCGATGTTTTTTCGGTCGTTCCGATTGTTTATTGCAAGTCGCTCGAATCCTCGGGAATCCTCGGGATGATAAATTTTTTGTTCGTAACGGCAATTGCAAGGCGGGTTTTGTTCGCATAACCCGTTTTTGACAATATGTTTGAAACATGGTATTTGACCGTGCGTTCCGAAATATTCAGCTGCTCCGCAACCTCCCCGTATTCAAGCCCGTCGCACACAAGCCTAAGCACATTTATTTCGCGCGCGGTCAGTTCCGTGCTGTCCGCAAGGCCAAGCCGAACCGTCGGCGTTGCATCCGGAAAAATCTTCTCCCCTGCCATGGTTCTGTCAATAATATCAATGAGTTTTTCACGACTTATATCCTTGTACCAGAAACTGTCCGCACCTGCCGCTTTTGCCCTGTCCAAAAATCCGACTTCGGCCATTGATGTTACAATAATGATTTTGATATTCGGAAACTTCGCTTTAATCTCTGCCGCAGCCTCTATGCCGTCCCGATTGCCCGCCGTGCAGACATCCATCAATATCAAGTCAACAGGAATGCGGCAGCAGCGCGCAAGCGCAAGTCCGGCGTCGCTGATGCTGCCCGCAGATTCATATCGTCCGCTTTCCGCGATCATGCGTTCCATATTCTCCCGCGGCATTCTTTGATCCTCGACTATCAGTATTTTTTTCATTTTTCGAGCCCCTGTTTTTCACCGTTTTTATCTTTTTTCTGTCATTCCTTCTCAATTTCCCCGTTTTTCGACGGCAGTTCAATCGACAGCACATACTGCGGCAGCGATTCGATTTTCATTTTTCCTCCGCAATCCGCAACATAACGCAAAAGGTTCAACAGCCCGCCTTTCGGCACAACAACGCCTTCCGGGGGCTTTCCGTTGTTCGTTATATATAACAATATGCTTTTGTTCTTCCGCACAATTTCCGCATGTATAAGCGTTGCATCCGCATGGCGAACACCGTTTGTGAGGCATTCACGTATTGCAATAAGGAAAACTTTCCGCAAATCCGTATCTTCCGGCAGTTCACCGAAAAGCTCAATGCGCATGCCTATCGCCTCTGCATCCTGCATGAGCTCCGCAAGTTCTCCTTTTTCGGAAACGGATTCATTATCGGATTTTATCATGCGCACGGCATTGCGGAACGCTTGCAGTGCTTTTGCGCCCTCCTCCGCTGTCCGCGTTCCCAAAAGAGTCTGCCGAATCGCAATCAAGCCCGCGCCTATTCTGTCGTGCAGGCGGGTTTTTGCCGCAAGTATCTCGCTCTCCCTTGTCAATTCAAGCACATGCTCCGAAAGTTTTTTCAATTCGCGCGAAATAAGCTTCAACTGCTCCGTTTGCCGCCGAAGCTCAAGATTCTTCTCATACAAACCCGTAACGTTTGAAAACATTGCCTCAATATAGCGTCTTCCGTCGCTTGCGGCAATTTCCTTTCGGGAATACTTCCACACACTCCCGTCGGGAAACAGATAAGTCTGTCTTTCCCCGGAAAGGCGTATCACCCCGATTTGTCTGCTGTTCGTATTCCCTTCCGGGCAGTCCTCCAAAGCTGTGCAAATCTCCGCATACATCTGAAGATCTCTGCCCGCAAGCATGCGAAAAAGCCTGTACATTTGCAGATTGCAAAGCTTTACCGTCCCTTCCTCCGTAAACCAGCAAATTGCGGACGGCAGCGAATCTATCGCCTGCTTCACGGAATTCCTTCCGATAGTTTTTCCCGTTTGTTTGCGGAGCAGCAGTATCTCAAGCATTCCCGTAACCGCAGCGGTGCAAACGATTATCCACAGCAATCCTGTCAGCAAATCAATCGAACCATGCGTATCACCCTGCCTGTCGATTTTCGAAAAAACCACGTTCAGCAACACGAACAGAAGCAAAAAGGCGGTCGTGTTCAACGCCTGCAGCCATTTTTCCCTTCGCATTTGAAAGACGAGAACGGCGGCAGCAAGTGAAATAAGCACCGCTCCGAACAATGCGGCAGGCAGCAGCGAACGCCCGGCTGTCGAAATCGAACAGAAGATCTTCATTCTTTTGCTCCCTCCTTTCCCACTGCAAATGTGAACCGCCAAACGTCTTCTTCCGTTTTTCCACCGCTGTAAACTTTGGTATTCCCGCTCAGGTCGGCAGAGGTTTCAACCTCGATGCAGAATACTACCCTCTCTTCAACAATGTGTGCTTTCAGCCAAACCGAACGCAGGTCATCCATTGCAGCTTCGATTATTTCTTCAAAAAAATCATAGGTGCTAATTGCGTCTTCCGTTCGTATCCGCACACGCACGGGTACGGACAGTGCGCATTCCGCACCGAAAAGTTCAATATTCGCAAACGATTCGTTAAGGCAAAGCCCGAGTTCGGCAGTATCGGTCACGTTGCTTTTCTCTCCGATGAACATCAGGTTGCCGCGTCTTTTTATATATGCACCGACGACCGCTGCCTTTGCAAGCAGCTTACGCCGTTCCTTCGGTTCCGCGGAATCTTCGTATTGCCCGAAAATATCATCCAGCAAATCTATGCCGCGCGCCGTTTGTTCCTGAAGCAGATCGTACAGTCTGTTTTTTTCGCGCAGTGCATTGATTCTTAATTTTGTGTTATAATTTTCACGTTCAAGATTGTTACTCTCCGCAATCTCGGCACGGTTCGATTCAAGTTCTTCCAACAACTCATTAATTGCGGATATATCTTCCATCCAAAGCACATGTCCGCCCGGAATCCTGCTGCTCCGCAGCAAAAAGCCGTCTCCGGTGTCAACATCGCCCACCTCTGCAAGCCGCATCAGTTCGGCAGGCAGCTCGGGCGCATTTGCGGAAGCATAGCAAACATTGTATTTTTCATCCGCAATCTGAACACGCATGGTCGCTGCCGAAAACAGCGCACCGTAACCTGTATTTGTCGGAATCAACCCGCAGGCGATACATGTTTCAAGCAATGTCGCCACAAAAAGGCATTGTACCGCCGTCAGATCGCCTCCGACGACCCGCATCCAGCGTGTACCGTTTGCATACACTGCCGCATACACAACCGAACATGTCAGTATTATTGCAGGCAGGTATTTTCTTTTCGACGAAAACCTGCTTTTTGCAAGCAGCAGCACCAGTGCCGCAACCGCGAAGATAATTTCCCAGCCGGCAACAAACAGAAACCCGATCGAATACACTCCGTTTGCATCCGAACGCGGCTGCCCTTCGGGAAAACGAAAAATCCACTCGTGAAAATCGTTTGTGAGCACAAACAGCAGCAGGCACACCGTGGGAATGCAGAGCAGCAATGCCCTTCGGGGAAGCCTGTACTTCTCTGTTTTTCCGAGCGATAATGCAACAAAGAAGGACAGGAGCGGAATGAACAGCATCGGAAAATAGTAAAGATACCACAGCTGTCTCTTTGCATCAATGTCCGCGACAAAAAAATATTTCATTGTGCGCACAATGAACCAAAATATCATCATTCCGACAATAGCCGTCAGGTACCGTTGAACCTGTGCCTGCATCACACGCTTTTTGATTGAAATTCCCCAAACAAAATAAAGCCCGATATAAAGCACGGAGCGTATCAAGCCCATTGTATCCGCAGCAATACCCTCCTTTGAGATTACCCGCGCCGCTATTGCACAGGCAACAACGACAGCAGTTATAAGATAACTCCTCTCTTCAGCATTAATATTAAGCCCGCGTTTCAATTCTCTTTCCCCGTTTCTTTTCACTTTTATGAAAAGCTCGATTCCTTGTCGTCCCGATAGCAGCGTTTCGCCTTCGTTCCGTCCGGCGCAGTATATTCAAAAACGCCGTTTTTGCTGCCTTGCCGCGCTCCAATTGAGATTTTTGATAAGTTCAAGCCCTTTTTCATAAAGCCTTTGCCCTTCGGATTCGTTTTCATTTTCGGGACCATGGTTTTCGCGTGCCGCGAAAGCTTCCTTTCTTTCAAATTTTTTCCCTGCCGTCCTCTGACAAGCATATTATGCCATATCCCGTGTCCGTGCAGGTCGCTCCGACGGCGACATTTATTTTTTTCGGAAGCCGAACCCGGTTCATGCAGCTTCATTTATTCTGTCGGATTTTTCTGCAAATTCCCCGCTGCATCATCCCTGCAAACGCCGACAATATCGCCGATATCGCAATCGAGCACTTCGCATATGCGAACAAGCACCTCCAGCGAAACATATTTATCCCGACGGAGGTTCGTCATTGTGTTCGGCGCAAGCTTAGTTGCCCGACGCAGATCCGCCTTGCTCATTTTTTTGTCCACAAGCAGTTTCCAAAGTTTGTTATAGCTTATGTTCACGGCAGCATCCCTTTACTCTGTTGTTTTATAGTTTCTGCTTTCGTTTTGTTTTTGCCGACTTTTCGGCATTTGTTCATTTCCGGATTGGTTCTCTGCTTTTCAATCGAACAGAACTCCCGGATTCAACTGCATTTCGGACCGCCAAAGAATTCCGCGCTCACTCAAAAGCCTCGCTTTTGCCTGCGCTGTCTCAAGCGGATGCGCATTTTCTCCGCATTCTTCTTCGAGCAGCCGCTCAACCTCATCGATAACCGCAAGATACTCTTCCGATAGTTCAACTCTGTCGCGCACAAGCATCGGATAGTTTTCAAAAACATTTTTTTCGATTTGAATTTGTTTATCCAAGGGCAGAAGCCCCGCCGCAATCTCCCGCAGGTCGGCACATTCGTCCCTTCCGTAGCGATTGCGCGCCTTTAATGCGCAATAATAATCCGATTCGATTCCTTCCCTGTTTTTGAACCGTGCCGCAAGTTCGGCATCAAGCTCAAGCACCTTTTTCCGCAAAGGCAGCGCACAAGCAGTCCGTCCCATGTTTTCATAGTTCTCGGCAAGATAACGCAGCACCGCGATGCTGTCCTCGACAGTGTCCCTGTCGTGTTCATGCTCCGATTCAAGCTGATTAAACACCGTCTGCCTTATTTCGGCAAGTGCCGCCGCATCCCTTTATGTCGGCGCAGCGAATTCATGTTCCTTTCGCGCTTCAATTTCTCCGTGCAGCGCAGCCAAACGCGCCGCGGATTTTTCACTGTATGCCATTTATCCGCCCTCTCCTTAGCAGCAGTTTTTTATAACTTTACGTACTTTTTCTTATCGAAGTTCCCGCCGTTTCGGCATTCTTGTTCGGTCGGTTATGTTCTGTCAACCTTATAGACAGCTCCGTCAAAATCCTTTTCATCCCTGCCGAACAGCACATACGCATACCCGTCAACGTTCTCAAGATAGGGAACTCCTTCAAAATCAAGCGGGTCGTATTGCAGCAGGAGCTTCGGAAGGCTTGCATCCTCTCCCGCCGCACCGGACGGCAGCCCCAGAAGTTTTGTCCCGTCCGCATCGGGCGGCGCAGCACCGAACGAAATCAGCCAATCCTCGTTAAGTCCGCACGGAAGCGGTGAAAGCTCGTTAAAATCATCAATAATCGTATCCGGCTCTCCGTCATAATATTCGACCCAAACATAGAGCTGATCTGACGGATACATCTCCGCATCAAGGAAGAAATACAGATAGCCGCTGTGCGGAAGTATGTTGTCCGGGTCATATTCGGCAATATCGGAAAGCCTTATCTGCGCAAGGAAAATTATGTCGTCATAAAATCTTTCAACCCATTCGTTCGGCACTGTCGGCGAGCCGAAGAACTTGCTTTGCGTGTAATCATGCTCCCCCGCAGCCTTTTCGACCTTGATTGCAATTGAATACCTGCATTCCTTTCCCCTGCGTCGCCCCGCGGCCGGTCTGCCTTGCGGTTCATCAGTGTCGAACTCGAACAGATACCGATAACCTCCGTCACATGAACGCGGGTTGTAGAATCCGCCGGTACCGCATTCAATAATAAACTCTTTTTCATCGGCCGAATTTTCACATTGCACCCGAAGCACAACGCGCTCCTCATCGGCCGAAACAATGCCGAACCTCCGCCTGCCGAGCGGAAATTCGATTATCTGCCCCGCCTCCGGGGTAAAGATCCGCTCCGCCGTTCTGCGGACTTTCCGTTCCCCCGTTTTTCGGTTGATCCCCCACGCTTCCTCAATTATCCTGAATTTCATATTTATATTTCCTGTTTATATTTCTTTCCTGCTTCTCCGCGTTTTCGGATGGTTTTGCACAGCAGGCCGCAAAAC